>CAJDUW010000001.1_pt1 | contig 198070 bp, 163 predicted proteins | sample 7390931 | NCBI WGS metagenome assembly CAJDUW01 (sample SAMEA7055687, study PRJEB34461) | soil metagenome | biome: terrestrial ecosystem; feature: Peninsula; material: soil | place: Antarctica | collected 2016
GTCCAAACTGCCATCCGCATCTCGGTAGCCGATGGAAAGTAGTTGGCGGTCAGGATCGAATAGAAATCCGAATTCCATAACATCGAACGTGGCCTTGCTGAGATCCGCGATTGCTACGAGACGGCGTATCAACGTTTGAGCGGCGAAGGATGAATCTTCCAGCGCCCTGAACAACGGTGCGAGGTTCTCCTTTGTCTCATCCTGACCTTGGCTCGAGATCAACGACGCTATCGCTCTGCAATGCTCGGGGAGCCCCGCCAATGTCGGAATGGTATCCAACAGCGCGGCGGATTGACTGCCGGCACGCATTTCCGAAGTAAGCAGGTTCGCCCACGGCATGAGCATATCGAAATCTTGCCGATGGGCGATGAGGCAGGTCTGTAATGCTCGTGCCCAGGCGACAACCTCTGCCCCATTCACGCCGTCGCATTCGAGCGACCGCATCTGTGCGCAGGTGAGGATCGCTTCGCACTTTTGGGTCAGGCTCGAAAGTTGTTCGGCAATGCCCCGTGGCGTCGATGGGATGGTTCGTAAGATTGATGCAAATGCCTCAATGGCTTGGTCGAATCGGTCTTGAGTCGCGCTGGACGTTTTTGGCTCTAATAATTGCGGATGAGCGACGTCGCACAACAGCGCCATTGTGTCTGCAAGCCCGGAGGCCCATTGCTCGTTCAAGACGGGAGCGGTCGTGATCTCGTGGCAAGCGTTTCCCAAGGCGAGAAGATGCCCTGCGAGGTTGCCGCTATCCACCGAAGAGACGTACTTCGGCTCCAAAGCATGGAGGTCGCTGGTGCTGTACCAATTGTAGAAATGACCGCGAAATCGCTCCAGTTTCGCCATCGTTTCGAAGGTGGCTTCGAGCCGCTCCATCGCAGTAAGAGTTCCTAGCCAGCCAAAATCGTGCGCGGCGGTGATTGCTAGAAGATAAAGTCCAATATTGGTTGGTGAGGTGCGATGCGCGATGACCGGCTCGGGTTCCTCCTGAAAATTGTCAGGTGGAAGCATGTTGTCTTGTGCGCTTACGAATGTTTCGAAATAACGCCACGTTCGCCTTGCGATCAGTCGTAGCGCCAAAGCATCCGTAGGTGTGACCGATAGATGATCGGCTGCTTCTGGCGGCAGGCTCGCCCAGCGCGCGATAATTGGCGAGAGCACCCACAAGGCTAGGAAGGGCAGAGCGATCGGCCAGCTTCCTTGCCCGAATAAATAGAGCAGAAAAAAGATCACTACCGCCGACAGCAGGCTTAAAACTACCTGCACAACGAGTTCACGCTGGTCGAAGCGGGCGTCGTCTGTCAGTTGTGCGGTTGTTACCCACTGCAGCAAATGACGTCGGCGAATGAATAATCTGAACAGGGTGCGCGCCACCGCATCCACCATGATCCAGGCTTGATGTGCGAGGAAAGTGATGAGGAACACGCTTTGCACGAGGCCGAGAGCGAATTGGCCGCGCAGCGTTCGGAATTGAATGCGCAGCGGTACGTCCGCGCGCAGCCATATCATTCCGACGATCGCTGAGAGCAAAGGAGGGAGTGCGATGATCAGAACGATGCACGCGGTCCACATCCACGCCGCCGTCATCGGGAGAAGCCAACCGACCAACAAGGCGAGTAGCACGGCCGGCGCGGAGAGCGAGCGGCGCAAATTGTCGAGTAGCTTCCACCGGCCCATCAGCGGAATGGGCGTTGCCTTTGATCCGTCACCACTCTCGCGCTGAAAACCCAAGAGCCAGGGCAACAACTGCCAGTCGCCGCGAACCCAGCGATGTTGGCGCGCCGCCGCAACGGCGTAGCGCGAGGGAAACTCTTCCACAACCTCGATATCGGAGACGAGGCCAGCGCGCGCAAAGATGCCTTCCAACAGGTCGTGACTGAGTACCGAATTCTCCGGAATCCTCCCCTCCAGCGCAGCCTCGTAGCTGTCTACCTCATAGATTCCTTTGCCGCAAAAAGAGCCTACTTCAAATAGGTCCTGATACACGTCGGACACTGCCAACGCATAGGGATCTAGACCGTTCGGACCCGAAAAGGTGCGTTCGAACAGAGATCCCTCGCTACCTATAGACAACGAGGGTGTAACTCGTGGTTGAAGAATGCTGTGGCCTCGCACGACCACGCCGGCAGCCGCATCGAAGCACGGCCGGTTGAGGGGATGTGCCATCTTCCCAACTAGCCGCTTGATTGTTCCGATGGGAAGACGCGTGTCTGCATCGAGCGTGACCACGTAACGGATGCCGGGAGGCAATACGGGCATCCTGTCATCAATGGTGATAAACGTCGTATCGGTAGCGCCGCGGAGCAGGCGATTGAGTTCGTGCAGCTTGCCGCGCTTGCGCTCCCACCCCATCCAAACGCCCTCGCCCTCATTCCATAAGCGTCGACGGTGAAGAAGGAAGAAACGGTTGCCGCCCGTGGTCAGTTTGTAGCGCGCGTTAAGGCGTGCGATGCCGATACTCGCTTCGGCGAGAAGCCGTTCGTCGTCCACGTCGTGTTCGTCGGCGGAGTCGCGCCAATCAGAAATCAACGCGAAAATAAGTTGATCGTCTAGATTGGATAGATGGTGATCCTCGAGTCGCTGAACTTGCTTTGCGATCGCCGATGCGCCACAGAGCAATGTTGGCACGACCACGATGGTGCGCAGGTCGGGCGTGATCCCCTTGCGCAATTCCAATCCCGGCAGAATGGTGCCGCCGAGTTGTCGAGTGATCGTGCTATTCACGATCGCCACGGCGACATCCGACGCCGGAATAAGGCCGACGATAGCGAGAGCCAGCAGCGGCCAACCGCCGACGCCGGTATATGCAATAGCGAGAAGTATTAGGGCGAGGGTGATCGCGGTGACAATCACGATCATCCCGACATAGCTGATCACGCCAAGATCGGAATTTAGCCGCAAGAAGCGTGTCCTGAGCGGCAACCGACAACCCAGTTGCTTCTCAAGGGCACGTCGACCCTCGCCGATCAGATGGTATCCGGGATCGCTCTCGTACCACGTGGCGTTAGTCTTTTGCGATGTCTTATTCACGGCGCGCTTCGCAGCCGCCAGCGCTTGCTTGGCGACCTGTACTTCATCGTGACGTGATTGACGTGCAAGATCTTCGACCGCGCGTCGGTAGCGGTCTCGTGTCGAAAAATCCATTGCCGCGAAGTCACTAGCACGGCGCAATACTGCGTCAATCGGGCTGACGCTTTCGACGAATTCGGCCCAGTTGATCGTAGAAACCAAGCGCATACTGGTGATCACGCTACGGACGGTCACATCCGATGCGCTTTGGCGCTGAAATTCCTCACGAATGACTTGTTCGGTGGTCGTCCCCTCCACATGTAACTTGTCCTGCAGCCAACGCAGGGCCGGTGTGACGTCAGGATCTTTATTGCGCAGCCGCCGTGTGAGTTCGACAGCGAAGGCGGCCGACCAAGGCAACCCATCGAGCTTGCGCAGGAGGGTTGATGGCGGTTCTTGATGCGTACCAACAGCGCCTGAAATCTGATCCGCGAGTGAATCAGCCGACTGGCTCGCTGATTGTTGGAGCTGGATCGCCTCGGCTAGACGACGCAAGTTTTCCACTAGCGTAAGACGCAAAGTGATCGGGAGTGCCCACAATTCGCCGATGGTGAGCGGCTGCACTCGCTGATAAGCCTCGACGAAGCGAGTCAGCTTCTGCACATCGAAGGCGCTGTCGGTATGGGCGATGAGCGCCCACGCAATCCCGAATACACGCGGGAGACCCTGCAATGGTCCTCCCGTCAGTTTTGGCAGCCTGTTGTAGTAGCCGGGGGGAAGGTCACGCTTAATCTCGCGAATCTGCTCATCGACGACGTAAAAATTGTCTAGCAGCCATTCCGCCGCTGGCGAGATCGATTGGCGCGCCGACGTTGCCTTGGCGATAGTGCGGTAACTCTCGGTCAGAACCCTGGAGTTGTCGTAAAGTCGTTTGCTGAGCAAGCGCCCTCGTTTCGGGCGGGGGGCAACATGTTGCGCCTCCGCCAGACTGGTCGCGTGCTGCTCAAGGCGTTCGATGCTGAACAACTCAGAGCGGATGGGCACTTCGGGGGGTGTGACCCCTTTATCCCAGATGGCACGACGGAGTGACTCTCGCACGCCTCCGCGCCGTCGGTCGGCGTCTATACCCTCGTTGTTACCCTCGGCTCTGGCATCTTTCACCGGTTCTCACTGCTTGAGCTGCTTGCGGATCGACATCAAGTCGTGATGGGGCTCCGTGCTTGTTTTTTGGTGATCGTCTCGAATGCTCTCGAGCGTACTCCGATCGACTAACAGGCACACACAATCTGTCTGTCCAGGCGTTTGCTAGCGTTAAGCTGCAGCAGCAGTGCCTTTACCGAAGCGATGCTCAGTGCAAACCAGGCGCTGTAAGTCCGCGGCGATTGATTGAGTAGGTAACCGTGGTGACCCACAGTCGCCATCGATCAGGCCTCACCAGGCAGCGTCTAAGGCGTAAGCGCAGACGCCGTGCGCGATCTGCTCGGCATCATTGACTACGTCGAGTATGTGGAAGATCGCGTTAGGTCTATGCGAGCTTTGATGGATGTGGACACGCCGGCTGTTTACGGGCTTTGCACTGTAAGAGGCTTTGGCCCGAGTAGGATGATTGCGATGATAGAACTCCACGATCAGATCGAGCGGGGGCGATGACTATGTCCTGGACTCAAACCCGCCACGCCGATGCCGGCGCACTGGCTGCCGCCGTTGCATTGCGCATATCGAAGTGCATCGATACCGCAATCCGGGAACACGCTAAGGCCACGATGGCTCTTGCCGGGGGGCGCACCACGCCGCCGGTGCTTCGCAGGCTTGCTGCCGAAACACGCGACTGGTCGAAACTGACTATCCTGCCCACCGACGAACGTTGGGTTGCCGCCGATCACGCCGACAACAACCTGCGCCAGTTGCAGGATTCGTTCGCCGGTGTCGAGGGCATCCGTTGGGTCGCGCTGGTTCCGGCTAAGCCAGACGGCGGGGTCGACGCGTCATACGCGAACTCCGTCCTCGAAGCCTTGCCTGCGACCCTTGACCTGTGTTTGCTCGGCATGGGTGCAGACGGGCATTTTGCCTCGCTGTTTCCAGGTGCGAAAAACCTGCCGGAAGCCTTGGATTTGGCCAGCAGTGAATCGGCGGTTGCCATTACTCCCGAGCCAATGCCGAGCGCGGGCCCGCATCCGCGCATCAGCCTGAGTCTGGCGCGCCTGTTGCGCAGCCGCCAGATCATTCTGGCCATCAGCGGCGCTGACAAGCGGGCCACGCTCGATCGCGCCCTGCAAGAAAACGATCCAGCAAAGTTGCCCGTAGCGGCCCTGCTGCGCGCGCCGGGCCGTGCGGTCGAAATCCACTGGAGCCCCTGAGGAGGCTGCACTCTGGTGTCGAGCGCGCTGCTTCGCGCGTTACCGATACGTAGCGAGACCACTCTTACCACGGCCTACGAACCTAAGCGTTCTGCGGCACCGCCAGTTCGGAGCAAGTGCTGCCCGAGATGATCAGTCTGATGCTGCCCGGTGCGGCCATCGTCAACGCGATGATCGGCCTTGCTGTCACCGCGGGTTCGACCAATCATGCGGCACAGCCCACGCCGTCGAAAGTGCGCACGTGCTTTGGTAACGGACGATTCGCTCTCAGCAGGGCGGGCATTCAGGTTCCGAAACCAACCGCACGATGTGATGGCGCTGCTCACGGTAAAGCGAGCACCATGAGCGTGCACACGGTGGTGAACTTGCGCCATCGTCGTTGATCAACACGCTATGCGATGGAGAGCAACATGCAATTAGGAATGGTCGGACTGGGGCGAATGGGGGCGAGCATGGCGCGACGCCTGTTGGCCAATGGACACACCTGTGTCGTGCATGACACACACGCTGATGCTGTCGCGGCGCTATGCGAACAAGGGGCTACAGGCGCAGCCTCTCTCGCTGAGCTGGTCTCCAAACTGACCCGGCCGCGCGCGGTATGGCTTATGGTGCCCGCGGGCGTCGTTGACAGCGTGCTCGAACAGCTGACACCGCATCTGGATTCGGGCGACATTGTCATCGATGGTGGTAATTCGTATTACCGCGATGATGTTCGGCGTGCAAAGGATCTGCTCGAGGCCGGAGTGCATTATCTCGATGTCGGGACCAGTGGTGGCGTTGCGGGCGAAGATCGTGGCTACTGCCTGATGATCGGTGGCGAAAAGCCAATTGTTGAGCATCTTATGCCGATCTTTTCGGCACTGGCGCCAGGCGTCGGCGCAGCACCGCGCACACCCGGGCGCAGTGCCGCGATCGCGACGGTCGAAGAGGGGTTTTTGCATTGCGGTCAGACGGGTGCGGGCCACTTCGTCAAGATGGTCCACAACGGCATCGAGTACGGGATCATGGCGGCCTATGCCGAAGGTCTGAACGTTCTGCGTAACGCCAACGTCGGCAAGCGAGAACACGCCAGTGATGCGGAAACCACGCCGCTGCGTGATCCCGAATTTTACTGTTACGAGATGGATCTGCCCGACATTACCGAGGTTTGGCGTCGCGGCAGCGTGATCGGCTCGTGGCTGCTTGATCTCACAGCCGGTGCGTTACTGCAAGACCCGAAACTGGATGCTTTCGACGGGCGCGTGTCCGATTCGGGCGAGGGTCGCTGGACCTTGCAGGCGGCGATCGATCAAGCGGTGCCTACGCCGGTGCTCAGCGCCGCTTTACACGAACGCTTCGCTTCGCGCGGCGAAGCGCGCTTCGCGAATCAGCTGCTATCCGCCATGCGTCACGCCTTTGGGGGCCACGTCGAGAAGCCCCCGGAGGATTCCTAATGAGCCTCGCCGCACGTACTGGCTCTACCGCAGACCGGCCGCAATCCGACGCCTTGGTGGTATTCGGTTTCAGCGGCGACCTCGCGAGAAAAAAGATATTTCCTGCGTTGTACGCGATGGTGAAGAAGGGCCATTTGACGGTGCCGGTGATCGGTGTAGCGTCGTCGAATTGGGGCCTTGACGAATGGCATGGCCACGTACGCGACAGCTTGCTGCATGAGGACCATGAAGGCGGCATTGATGACCCGGCTGCATTCGACCGCCTGATAGCACTGCTTGATTACGTCAGCGGTGATTACAACGACGCGACCACATTTGCCGCACTGAAAACGGCACTCGGTGACGCGAAGCGGCCAGTCTTTTACCTTGCGATTCCGCCGTCACTGTTCGCCACAGTGATCGAGAGCTTAGGCCACGCGGATCTGGCACAAGACGCACGCGTCATCGTTGAGAAGCCCTTCGGCCGCGACCTCACGTCGGCGCGCGAATTGAACGCAGTGGCGCAGGCCGTCTTCCCTGAGTCGTCGATCTTTCGCATCGACCACTATTTGGGGAAGGAGGCGATCATGAACATTCTCTATTTCCGCTTCGCGAACTCGTTTCTCGAGCCGGTGTGGAATCGTCACCACATCGCCAGCGTGCAGGTGACGCTGGCCGAGAACTTTGGCGTCGGTGCGCGCGGCGCCTTTTACGAGAGCGCCGGCTGCCTGCGTGATGTGGTCGAAAACCACTTGTTCCAGATCGTCGCGATGCTGGCGATGGAGCCGCCGGCATTCCAAAGTTTCGAAGCCGTGCATAGCGCCAAGGCGGGTGTTCTGCGCGCGATGCTGCCGCTCAAGCCCGCCGATCTAGTCCGCGGACAGTACATCGGCTACCGCGATGAGAAGGGCGTTGCCAGCGATTCTGATGTCGAGACGTTTTGCGCGCTGCGCCTGTTCATCAACTCATGGCGCTGGGCTGGCGTGCCTTGGTACGTGCGCGCCGGTAAGCGGCTGCCGTGTTCCGCGGTTGAAGTGCAGGTGCAGATGCAGCCACCGCCACAGCGTTTGTTTGACGATTCCGGGCCCGCCGGTGGTCGCGCGAACTACTTCCGCTTCCGTCTGCAACCCGAAGCCCACATTGCGCTGGCCGCGCGCGTCAAACGCCCGGGCAGGGCGTTCGTCGGTGTTCAGCGCGAACTGTACTTGGGTGATGAGGAGCCGAGCACGATGTCGACGTACGAACGTCTGCTCGGCGATGCGATGGCCGGCGACCGCGCCTTGTTCACCGACGCGGATGCCGTGATGGCGGCCTGGACAGTGGTTGATCCGGTCTTGGCGACGCATGCTCCCGCATTGCCGTACGAATCCGGAAGTTGGGGGCCGGCGGAGGCTGATGCGCTCATCGTCGATGACGGCGGTTGGCGTGACCCGGAAAGCGATGCATCAACACAGGGCACTTAGACGGCACTGAGATGAAGATCTCCACACCTACTTCGTTCGCTTCCCCACTGAGACGCTCAGCATTTTCGGAGCGGTCGGACGCTACGGAGATGACGGCCAGCGTAGTCTTTCTGCTCGATGTCGACAACACCTTGCTCGACGACGATCGCATCATTAACGACTTGCACGAGCACTTCGAGAATGAACTGGGAGTCGATTGCGCGCAGCGCTATTGGGCAATCTTCGAGGGGTTGCGTGATGAGCTCGGCTATGTCGACTATCTGGGGGCGTTGCAGGACTACCGGCTTGGCATCAAACAGGGCAGTGCCGACGAGCAGCGGTTGTTGAGCCTGTCCTCGTACCTCATCGATTACCCATTCTCCGATCGATTGTATCCGCGTGCATTGAAAGTCATTGAGCATCTCAACCGCTTTGGCCAGACGGTGATCCTGACCGATGGCGACATGGTGCTCCAGCCACGGAAAGTGCAGCGATCTGGTCTGTGGGACGCCGTCGACGGCCGTGTGCTGATCTACGTGCACAAAGAGCAGATGCTGGATGCCGTGCAACGGCACTATCCGGCTCGCCACTACGTGATGGTCGACGACAAGCTTCGCGTCTTGGCGGCCATGAAGACCATCTGGCGGGAACGGCTCACTACCGTCTTCCCGCGCCAAGGCCACTACGCATTGGATCCGGTCGTGGTCGCCACGCAGCCGGTCGCCGATTTCACGATCGAACATATCGGCGAACTCGCCGATCTCGACCTCTTGCCATTGATCAAGCAGCGCGTCGACGTGACGCGGGCGAATGAGGAAACATGATGAACGCCAATACGAAGAGATTGCACGATCTGGGTCAGAGTCTTTGGGTCGATAACATCAGCCGAGAAATGCTAGAAACGGGCAAGCTGGCGCATTACATCGCCGATTGGTCAGCGACCGGCTTGACGTCGAACCCGTCGATCTTCGAACACGCGATCGGCCACGGAGGCTTCTACGATGACGCCATAGCCCGGCTGACACGACGTGGCGAATCCTTAGAGGACCTGTTCTTCGCGCTGGCGCTGGAGGATCTGACCGCGGCGGCTGACTTGTTTCGCCCGGTCTTCGATGCCACCGATGGGCTCGACGGCTGGGTTTCTCTCGAAGTGTCACCGCTGCTGGCCGACAACGCTGCCAAGACCATCAAGGCGGCGGCCCGGCTGCATGCGGCAGCGGAGCGGCCGAACCTCTTCATCAAGATACCGGGCACAGAGGCCGGGGCCGAAGCCATCGAGGAGTCGATCTTCGCGGGTGTGCCGATAAATGTGACCTTGCTGTTCTCGCGAGAGCAGTACTTGGCCGCGGCCGACGCTTACATGCGCGGAATTGAACGCCGCCTCGAGGTGGGGCTGGACGCGAACGTGCGCTCGGTGGCGTCGTTGTTCGTCAGCCGATGGGACGTAGCCGTGCGGGACGGCGTCGCGCCTCAATTTCATAACCGCCTGGGTATCGCGATCGCGAAGCGTACCTACAAGGCCTATCGTGATCTGCTCGCCTCACCGCGTTGGCTGAAACTTGCCGCCGCGGGCGCGCCGGTGCAGCGGCTGTTGTGGGCCAGCACCGGCACCAAGGACCCGACCGCGTCCGACACGCTGTACGTCGAAGCGCTTGCCGCGCCCGACACCATCAACACGATTCCCGAAAAGACGTTGTCGGCTTTTGCCGACCACGGCAAAGTCGGCGCGGCGCTGCCGATTGATGGAGGCGACGCTGAGACGGTGCTGGATGCATTCAAGCGCGAGGGGATCGACGACGAAGCTCTGGCTGCACGCTTGCAGCGCGAGGGTGCCGATGCATTCGTCATATCGTGGCACACACTGCTTTCAAGCATCACGGAGAAGCACAGGAGCCTGATCGGGAGAGACGCATGAGCGCTGCTCGCGGCCCGATAGTGGGCGCGACCCAGGGATCACCGACTTCACGGCCGGCGTGGCAGGCGCTCGTTGCTCACCGTACGAAGATCGACCACACGCATCTGCGTGACCTGTTCGCAGCCGACACGCAACGCGGGCAACGCTTCACGCTCGAAGCGGCTGGGCTATATTTGGATTACTCGAAAAATCGCATTGACGGGCAGACCCTGCATCTACTCGCGGCCCTCGCCGTCGACTGCGGTTTGGACGAGCGCATCGACGCCATGTTTCGCGGTGCCGTGATCAACACCACTGAGAAGCGCTCGGTGCTGCACGTCGCGCTGCGAGCGCCGGCAACCGGCACGCTTATTGTCGATGGCATCGATGTGATCGCTGAAGTTCAGGCGATGCTGCAACGTATGACGGTGTTTGCCGATGCGGTGCGCAGCGGCGACTGGCTCGGCCACACCGGTAAGCGCATCCGCAACGTCATCAGCATCGGCATCGGCGGCTCCGATCTTGGGCCGGTGATGGCGTATGAAGCCTTACGCCACTACAGCCAGCGCGACCTGACAATGCGTTTTGTCTCCAACGTTGATGGCACCGATTTCGTGGAAGCGACGCGCGATCTCGATGCCGCCGAAACCCTATTTATTGTCTGCTCGAAGACCTTCACCACGCTGGAAACCTTGACCAATGCGCGCGCGGCGCGCGAGTGGTGCGTCAGCCAGCTCGGCGACGACAAAGCAGTGGCGCAGCATTTCGCCGCTGTCTCGGCGAATGCTCAAGGTGTGGCGGAGTTTGGCATTTGGGCCGGGAACATGTTCGGCTTTTGGGACTGGGTCGGTGGCCGATACTCAATGGACTCGGCGATCGGCCTGTCGACGATGATCGCTATCGGGCCGCAGCATTTCCGCGACCTGCTGGCAGGCTTCCACGAAATGGATAAGCACTTTCACCAAGCACCGATTGAAGAAAACATGCCCGCGCTGCTCGGGCTTTTGGCGATCTGGAACAACAACTTCCTCGGGGCAGCAACCACAGCGGTGTTGCCATACGACCAGTATCTGAAGCGTTTCCCTGCGTATCTGCAGCAGTTAACGATGGAGAGCAACGGCAAGCACGTGACACGGACCGGCCAGCGTGTTGACTTCGAGACCGCGCCCATCCTCTGGGGCGAACCCGGTACCAATGGCCAACATTCCTTTTACCAATTGCTGCACCAAGGTACGCGTTTGGTGCCATGTGACTTCATCGGCTTCTGCTGGGGTTTGAATCCGCTCGGAGATCAGCACGATTTACTTATGGCCAATTTATTTGCGCAGAGCGAAGCGCTGGCATTCGGCAAAACCGCTGCAGCGGTGGCCGCCGAGGGCACCGCTGCGGCACTGGTCCCGCACCGCGTTTTTGAAGGCAATCGTCCGAGCAATACGATCTTGGCCGAGCAATTGACCCCCATAACGCTGGGCGCACTGATCGCGCTCTACGAGCACAGCGTCTTCACTCAAGGCGTAATCTGGGGCATCGATTCGTTCGACCAATGGGGGGTCGAGCTCGGCAAGGTGTTGGCGCAACGTGTGTTGCCCGAACTAAATGCTACCAATGAGGGATCGCTCGACCACGACAGCTCAACCAACGCGCTGATCGAGCGCTATCGTCGCCGGCGTGCAGCCAGCACACCTCCAACACATGCCTGAGGAGCCCAAGATGTCCACGTTGATCAGCCCACTGGCCGGCAAGCCGGCTCCGCGCTCGCTACTCGTCGACGTGCCCAGGCTCGTCAGCGCGTACTACACCGGTGTGCCGGATCACTCAGTGGCAACACAACGTGTCGCTTTCGGCACCTCCGGTCATCGCGGCTCGTCATTCGAGTGCTCGTTCAACGAGTGGCACGTGTTGGCGATTACGCAGGCTATTTGCGAGTACCGACATAGCCAACACATCACAGGGCCGCTATTTTTGGGCATCGACACCCATGCCCTGTCACAGCCGGCCTATGCGAGTGCACTCGAAGTACTGGCTGCCCACGGCGTCGATGTGATGTTGGCAACGAATGACGAATACACGCCGACGCCGGCCATCTCGCACGCTATCCTGACCCACAATCGCGGGCGCACTACCGGGCTGGCCGACGGCATCGTCATTACGCCGTCACACAACCCACCCGACAATGGCGGCTTCAAGTACAACCCGCCGCACGGCGGCCCAGCCGGGACCCACATCACGGCTGGCATCGAGGCCTCCGCGAATCGTTACCTCGAAGCAAGGATGGCGGGCGTGAAGCGCGTACCGTACGCGCGGGCGCTGCGCGCTTCGACCACGCACCGCCACGACTTCCTCAACGCTTACGTCGCTGATCTAGGCCATGTGATCGATCTCGATATTGTTCGCGGCGCTGAGGTTCGCATCGGCGTCGACCCGCTGGGCGGCGCCGGGGTGCACTATTGGGCGCGCATTGCCGAGCATCACCGGCTCGACCTCACCGTGGTCAGCGAGGTAGTCGATCCAACCTTCAGCTTCATGACGGTCGACTGGGACGGCAAGATCCGTATGGATCCGTCGTCGCCCTATGCGATGCAGCGACTGCAAGGCATGAAGAGTGATTTCGACATCGCCTTCGCCTGCGATACCGACCACGACCGGCACGGCATCGTCACGCCCCAGGGCGGGCTGATGTCGCCGAATCATTACCTCTCGGTGGCGATCGATTACCTGTTCAAAAACCGACCATCGTGGAGCACGCGCGCCGCGATCGGCAAAACGGTGGTCAGTACCAGCTTGATTGACCGCATTGCGGCGAGGCTGGAGCGCACCTTGTACGAAGTGCCGGTCGGCTTCAAATGGTTCGCGCCCGGACTGCTCGACGGCTCGCTCGGCTTTGGCGGAGAGGAGAGCGCCGGCGCCAGCTTTCTGCGCCGCGACGGCACAGTCTGGACGACCGACAAGGACGGGCTCGTGCCGGCGCTGTTGGCCGCCGAGATTACGGCACGCAGCGGACGCGATCCGGCCCAGGTCTATGCGGAACTGGCACAGGAGTTTGGCGAGCCAGTCGCCGACCGTGTCGAGGCACCGGCGACGCCAGCACAGAAGGCGCAACTTGCGGCGTTGGCACCGGCTGGCATCAGCGCACACGAACTTGCCGGGGAAGTAATCACCGGCGTGCTCGACCATGCGCCGGGCAATGGAGAGGCCATCGGCGGCATCAAAGTGATTACCGAGAATGGCTGGTTCGCGGCTCGGCCTTCGGGTACCGAGGACATCTACAAGATCTACGCCGAGAGCTTCAGCGGCAACGATCATCTGCAGCGCATCCTGAAGGAGGCGCAGGCGATCGTCGACGAGGCGATTGCGTTGCCGTGAACGCCGTGAACGCCCCAACTGCGGAAAGAGCCGAGCCGTCTGATGAGGTCTTGCTCGAACAGTTGCAGCGTGAGGCGTTCGATTACTTCCTGCACGCCTACAACCCGCGTAATGGCCTAGTCGCCGATACCACGCGGGAGGGAGCACCGTGCAGTATCGCGGTGATCGGCTTTGCGTTGTCGGTCTATCCGGTCGGCGTTGAGCGCGGCTGGATGGAACGCGCCGAGGCCGTCCAGCGCATGCTCGTCACCCTGCGTTTCCTCATGGCCAGCGATCAATCAGGCAGCGCACAAGCCACCGGTTATCACGGCTTCTACTTTCATTTTCTCGACATGGATAGCGGCGCCCGAGTGTGGCGTTCGGAGATCTCGTTGATCGACACCGGCTTCCTAATGGCCGGCGTGTTGACAGGGGCGGCTTACTTTGACGCCGACAGCCCCGATGAAGGCGAACTGCGCCGGCTGGCCGACGCGCTGTACCGCCGAGTCGACTGGCGCTGGGCGCAACGTGACGGTGGCGCGGTGACACATGGCTGGAAGCCTGAGTGCGGCTTCCTTAACTATGGCTGGGAAGGCTACAGCGAGGCGATCCTGCTCTACGCGCTAGGTTTGGGTTCTCCGACGCATGCGCTCACCGATGAAAGCTTCAAAGCCTGGACTGTCACCTACCAGTGGGAGAACTTGTACGGCTACGACTTTCTGGTCGCGGGACCGCTGTTCATCCACCAGTTCTCGCACGCGTGGATCGACTTTCGCGGCATCCGCGACGCCTTCATGCGCGAGAAGGACTGCGACTACTTCGAGAACAGCCGCCGCGCCACCTATGTGCAGCGCGAGTACGCGATCCGCAACCCCGGAAGCTTTGCCGACTATGGCGCAGACTGCTGGGGACTGTCGGCCGGCGACGGGCCGCAGGCCGAGCAACGTCGCATCGCCGGTCGTCACCAGACGTTCTACGGTTATGCAGCGCGCGGTGTGCCTTACGGTCCGGACGATGGCACGCTCTGCGCCTCGTCAACGCTGTCCTCGCTGGTCTTCGCCCCTGAGCTCGTGTTGCCCGCGTTACGTGCGCTGCGGTCGCGAGCCGGCTACGCCGACGCAACATTTATCCGCGCTAGCGGCTTCAATCCGACCGTCGCCGAGGACGGTCCGAACGGTTGGGTCTCGGCCGGTGAGTTCGGTCTCGATCAGGGCATGATCGTGCTGATGATAGAAAACCATCGCACCGGGTTGCTGTGGCGGCTAGGCCGCGCTAATCCGTTTGTTCGCGCCGGGCTGAGGCGTTCGGGTTTCAAGGGCGGCTGGCTGTAAGCGGCCGTTTACGGGTACTTCTATGCATCAAACCCATCCACTGCTCGACCCCCCGCACACGAATGATGATGACGCGGAACACGCTCTCAATCGGCGTCCACCCGACTGGCGCAATCCGCAGCCGCGCCATCCATACCAACTGCTGGTCATCGGTGCCGGCCCGGCCGGGCTGGTGGCCGCCCGTGCCGCAGCGGCGCTCGGTGCCCGCGTCGCGCTCATCGAAAAGAACCTGCTTGGCGGCCTCGCTCTGAATTACAGTGCCGTGCCGTTACAAGCCCTCATCCGCACGTCACGCCTGTATGCCGAGATGCGCAACGCAGAGGCCTACGGAGCCTGGTCGCCGGACACCATCCAGGTCGACTTCTCTCTAGCGATGGAGCGTATGCGCCGCATCCGTGCACGCCTTGGCCGCATCGACTCGGTGGCGCGCATAGCGGCTTCTGGCATTGACCTGTTTTTCGGCACGGCACGTTTTGTTGGTGTCGACGAGGTCGACGTGGACGGTCTGCGTCTGCGCTTCAAGAAGGCACTGATCGCCACCGGATCACGTTCGCTGTTGCCGACAATTCCCGGACTCGACGAGGCGGGCTATCTGACCAACGAGACTTTCTTCGATCTGACTGCACTGCCCGAGAGCGTGTTGGTTATCGGTGGCGGCCCGGTCGGTTGCGAGGTGGCACAAGCATTGTGTCGCTTCGGTTGCCGCACCGTCATCGCACATGCCCAGCCGCTGTTTCTCCCGAAGGAAGAACGCGATGCAGCGCAGTTGCTGGCCGAAGCACTGGCGCGTGACGGCGTCGAGGTCCATCTGAATACCAGAGCCGTCAACGTGCGTGTCGAGGGCGGGAAGAAGGTCGTCGAAACGATCAACGATGGCAACGTCGCGACGATCACGGTCGACGAGATACTGACGGGCATCGGACGCTTGCCGACGCTGTCGGGATTGGACCTTGAAGCTGCCGGCGTTGCTTTCGACGTTAAGACGGGCATCGTTGTTGACGATTTTTTGCGCACTTCGAACCGGCGTATTTACGCTGCCGGCGATGTGTGTCTGGAGCATCAGTTCATCGCCACTGCCGAGGCGTCGGCACGCATCGTCGTGCGCAATGCGCTGTGCTTTGGCCGCGAACGCCTGAGTGCGCTGACGATTCCGTGGTGTACCTACACCGACCCGGAGATCGCCCATGTCGGGCTGTACGTGCGGCAGGCGCGCGAATGCGGCATCCCGGTGACGACTTACACCGTGCCGATGCATGACGTGGATCGGGCGATTACAGATGGTGAGGAGCGCGGTTTCGTGAAGATTCACGTGCGCGACGGCAGCGACCGGATTCTCGGTGCGACCGTGGTAGCACGCCACGCCGGTGAGATGATCAACGGCCTATCGCTGGCGATGGTGGCCGGTATCGGTCTTGGAACAATTTCACGTGTCATTCATGCCTATCCGACGCAGGCTTCGGGCATCAAGATGGCGGCGATGGCCTATGACTGCAGGCCAGCGCCCCGATGGATGAAGTGGTTGCGGCGTCGCTGGTTCGCCCGCTGATGGATCAGGCCTATCACCATGTCCAGAGATTGGAGTCAGTGGCGCCCAGACCTTTATCGCGGAAACGGTTCTTCCAATGGTTGCAGATACTGTGGGCACGCCGGACGAACACGTATCAGCGTAAGCGCGCACACTGCCATCACAGGCCGACATTGTCGCGGTGATCACACACACGTCGAGCGCACAATCGTCAACTGAAAAAAATCACTCCGGACACGCCGAATTTGTTGGCAGTGCGCGCGCCAACATGCAGTCGTCCACTCTTGCAGGGCGGGCGTCCATTCCTTCTTGTGCAGCCCAACCTCCGGGAGTCACCGCCATGGTAGCCAAGCTCGATCAGACCTGTATCAACACTATCCGTTTCCTGTCGGTGGACATGATTCAGAAGGCCGATAGTGGCCATCCCGGTCTCCCGCTGGGCGCGGCGCCGATGGCGTATGTGCTGTGGACCAAGTTTCTAAAGCACCACCCCGAGAATCCGCGCTGGGCCGATCGCGATCGTTTCGTGCTATCGGCAGGGCATGGCTCGGCGCTGCTTTACAGTCTCCTGTACCTGACTGGCTATGACCTCACACTGGCGGACATCAAGCAGTTTAGGCAGTGGGGGAGCAAAACGCCCGGACACCCCGAATACGGGCACACCGCTGGTGTCGAGGTCACCACGGGTCCGCTTGGTCAGGGTATGGCGAACGCGGTTGGGATGGCGATGGCCGAGGCGCAACTCGCGGCGCGTTACAACCGCGACGGGCACAAGCTTGTCGACCACCACACCTACGCAATCGTCAGCGATGGTGACTTGATGGAGGGTGTCGCAGCGGAAGCGGCGTCTCTGGCAGGGCATCTTCGTCTCGGGAAGCTGACGTGCTTGTACGACGACAACTTCGTGACGCTATCGGCGGGCACTGATATCACGTTCACCGAAGATCGCGCCGCGCGATTCAAGGCCTATGGCTGGCATGTACAGAAGGTCGAAGATGGCAACGACGTGGCGGCGATCGAGCAGGCGATCCGGCGTGCCAAGCGTCGGATCGGCCAGCCGTCGCTGATCCTGGTGCGCACCCATATAGGTTATGGCTCGCCGTTGCAGGATAGTTATAAGTCGCACGGCTCTCCATTGGGCGTCGACAATGTCGCCGCTACCAAACGTAATCTTAATTGGCCAACTGAGCCGGCGTTTCTGGTGCCTGAAGAGGCCTTGGCACACTTCCGCGAAGCAGTTTCAAAGGGCACGCGGGCGGAGACTGGCTGGCTGCGGCGCTGGAACAAATACGCTGAGGCTTTTGCGGAGCTTGCCGCTGAATTGCAGGGCTCTCTTAAAGGTGAGCTGCCGAACGGATGGGATGCAGACATTCCGGTATTTCCGGCCGACGCCAAGGGCATCTCAACCCGCAAAGCTGGTGGCAAGGTGTTATCGGCGATCGCGACGAAGCTCCCCGCAGTGAGTGGCGGCTCAGCTGATCTCGACCCGTCAACGTATACAGCGGTCTCAGGACTTGGCGTGTTTTCGCCCACCAGTGAATTGGACGAGCAGGGTGCTTCCGGCGAGGTGTGGAGTTACGCCGGACGAAACCTCCATTTTGGCGTGCGCGAGCACGCGATGGGTGCTATAGCCAACGGTATGGCCGCACACGGTGGAGTCATTCCCTACACCGCGACCTTCCTGGTGTTTTACGACTACATGCGCCCGCCGACACGCCTTGCCGCGATCATGGGGCTGCACGTCATCAGCGTATTCACACATGACTCGATCGCGGTGGGTGAGGACGGTCCGACCCATGAACCGGTCGAACAACTTGCGGGGTTGCGTTCGGTGCCGAACTTGAATGTGATCCGACCTAGCGACGCCAACGAAACCGCCGTGGCGTGGAAGGTGGCGATGGAAACAAGTGACCGCCCCACCGTGCTGGTTCTTTCTCGACAGAACGTGCCGACGCTGGACCGTGAGCTGTTCGCGAGTGCGGAGGGGCTGCGCCGGGGCGCCTATGTGCTGCTGGATGCGCCAGGCAACTCGCCGGAAATCATCCTAATTGGCACGGGCGCAGAGACCGATCTGGTGGTGCAAGCGGTGCAAAAACTCCAGGTCGATGGCATCGCAGCGCGCGCGGTGTCGATGCCGAGCTGGGAATTGTTTGCCGCACAGAATCAGGCCTATCGGGATTCCGTCCTCTTGCCGCATGTGAAGCCGCGGTTGGCAGTAGAAGCCGCTTGCAGTTTGGGCTGGGAGCGCTGGGTCGGGGACGTCGGCACGACGCTCACCGTTGATCGTTTCGGCGCTTCCGCACCGGGTGACACCGTGCTCGAAAAATACGGATTTACCGTGGACAATGTTGTTGCACGAGCCAAATTGCTCTTGAAAGGCATAAGCCCTTGATCAAAAACATGTGATCCGTAGATTTGGCCGCGGGCTTCCTCTGGTCTGGTAGGCAGTTTCGAACCAAGATCACCTCTCGAAGGAGCCATCAACGATGGCCTGCTCAATCTTGTCGAGCACCTTCTGCATGCGAGTGCGGTTGGCCGGCGTGTCGGGGAGCTTGGTGTACTCCCGACAGCGAACACCTTGATAGCGGAAGTCGAAGAAAAGCTTGCCGAGTCGCTCGTTGACACTAGCCATGGCAGGAGGCTCCATTGGCCATAGGGATTGCGTCAGAAGCGCAACCTACGCTCCGGTGCAGCTCGGCCTCGATTGGTTCCCAGAGATAGAGAATCTTTCGTCCACCAAATGGGCGGATGTAGTGGGTGCCCTCCAGCAAGACCGAGTCCTTGAGACGTTCGCGGATCGTGCGAGCGTCATATTTGATGCGCTTGGACAGCTCGTCCGTTGTCAGGTAGGTAGTGTGCATGTAAGCTCCTAACGAAGTTCTAGTTGATCGCATGTAGTTCATTGGCTACATGAAGATCACTATACGCATCGTAGGATGCATGTCAACTGCATATGGAGCGGGGCGTTAATGTGGCGATTAAGTTCAAGCTAAAAGAGCGCATTGCGGACCTCGAGTTCCGGGAGCGCCGCGTTGTCCAGATAAAGGACATCGCTGAGGCGACCGGGATTCATCGGGTCACGCTATCCAAGCTCGCCAATAACAAGCGGCACAACGTTGGGATGGATACGATTGAGAAGCTCTGCGTCTTTTTCAAATGCGACGTTGGAGATCTGGTCGAATACATTGCCGATGATGGGTCTGACTAGCTGTAGACCACGGTTGCCCGACGGTCGCTCTGCCTCGTGAGCCGCAACCGGATTGGTCTCAACTTGGTCTCAATGTGGTCTCAATCGAAGGTTTTGATACCCGCGCCACTGCTTGCAGGTGAGCTTTGGCCTAGGCACAACGTCTACGGGTGCGCGGACCTGGCATGTAGCAAGTGCGCTTCGACTGACGCTTCACCAATAGCAATCAATGAGTTGCGATCCAATCCATAGCTGTCGATGCGTGCCCTGTTGCATGTGCAGTGCAACATGCATACAATGGGCGACTCAGTGCTGCGGGGTGGAGCAGTCTGGCAGCTCGTCGGGCTCATAACCCGAAGGTCGTAGGTTCAAATCCTACCCCCGCTACCAGTTTGGTGATGAATGAGCCTCCACGGAGGCTCATTCATTTTCTGAACCGTTGAAAGCCCGAGGCCGGGCTTTCTGGAAGTCAGTACGGCTTCCGTTAAACCGGACTGGAATATCTAAGGGGCCTTGTGCCCCTTTTCTTTTGCTTAAAACCGCGTGATACACACAAATTAACCATGTCCCAGATCGAAAAAGACATTGAAGTTCTGCTTTCTCCAGCGGTAGATGCGCTTGGGCTGGAACTTTGGGGAGTGGAGTACAGGCCCAGCAGCAGCAACGCGTTGTTGCGTCTCTACATCGACGTGGCGGATCGCCCGGTGACGGTGGATGATTGTGCGGCGGTGAGTCGTGAGGTGAGTGCGTTGTTGGATGTGCACGATCCGATCGAAAGTCACTACACCCTAGAGGTATCATCACCAGGCTTGGATCGCCCTTTGTTCAAGCCGGCGCATTTCGCCCGTTTTGTCGGGGAGCAGGCCAAGATCGAATTGGAGTTCCCGCAGGACGGTCGTCGGCGTTTTCAAGGTGAAATTCTTGGAGTTGAAGATGATGTTGTGTCGATTGAGCAGGATGGGCAGCCGGTGGCGCTGACTTGCTCCTCGATTCAGAAAGCCAAGCTGGTGCCGGTATTCGAGACGCCAGCCAAACCCGGACGCGCACCATTGCGCGACACAAAACGCGGGAAGCCCGACGCCTGATGGGGTCAAGTTTCCAACAACTCGACAGGGCCACAAATGGCCCGCCGGAGCGATGCAGATGAGCAAGGAACTGTTGAACGTCGTTGAGGCCGTGGCGCATGAGAAAGGTGTCGCGCGTCAGGTCATTGTGGAAGCAATGGAGGCCGCGCTGGCTTCGGCGGCGAAGAAACGCTATTCGGAAGACGACGCCACCATGCGCGTCAAGATCGACCCCCACAGTGGCGAGTACGAAACCTTCCGGCGCTGGGAAATTGTGGCCGACGATGTGGTGATGGAATCACCCGCGCGCCAACTGCGTTTGATGGACGCGCTTGATGTGCGCAGTGATGCGCAAGTGGGCGAGTACATCGAGGAGCAGGTTGAGAACGCTGAGTTTGGTCGTATCGCAGCCCAAGCGGCCAAGCAGGTGATCGTGCAGCGTGTGCGCGAAGCCGAGCGTGCGCAGGTGGTGGATGCTTATGTCGATCGTGTTGGCGAGTTGCTGACCGGTGTAGTCAAGCGCGTTGAGCGCGGCAGCGTCTATATCGACTTGGGTGGGAATGCTGAGGCGTATATCGCCAAGGATAAGGCGATTCCGCGTGATGTGATGCGCGCCGGTGACCGTGTGCGAGGCTATTTGACCGACGTGCGTTCTGAGTCGCGCGGTCCACAGTTGTTTATCTCACGCACGGCACCAGAGTTCATGATTGAACTGTTCCGTCTGGAAGTGCCTGAGGTGGGTCAAGGCCTGGTCGAGATCAAGGCCGCGGCCCGCGATCCGGGTGATCGCGCCAAGATTGCAGTGCTCGCGCACGACAACCGTACGGATCCGATCGGTGCCTGCATCGGTATGCGCGGTTCGCGCGTGCAAGCGGTCAGTAACGAGCTGAATGGTGAGCGCATTGATATCGTGCTGTGGTCGGATAATCCCGCCCAGTTCGTGATCAACGCGATGGCACCGGCTGAGGTGCAATCCATCATCGTTGATGAGGAAAAGCATGCGATGGATATCGCGGTGGCTGAAGACAAGCTCGCACAGGCCATTGGTCGCGGCGGACAAAACGTGCGTCTTGCCAGCAAGCTGACCGGTTGGCAGCTCAATGTGATGACGCAAGATCAGGTCACGGCCAAGAGTGAAGCTGAGCAAGCAATTGCGCGCCAAGTGTTTATCGACAAGCTTGAGGTCGATGAGGAAATTGCGAGCATTCTGGTACTTGAAGGCTTTTCCAGTGTTGAGGAAATCGCCTATGTGCCAGGTGCTGAGCTACTGGCCATTGAAGGCTTCGACGAAGACATCGTGGAAGAACTCCGCGCCCGTGCTCGCGATGCGCTGCTCAACGAGGCGCTGGCGGTCGAGGAAGAAATCGACAATCAGCAGCCGACCGAGGATTTGCTTGCATTGGACGGCATGAGCGAGAGCTTGGCGTTCGAGCTGGCACGACGCGGCATTCTTTCGCGTGACGACCTCGCTGACATGGCGGTGGACGAGATCGACGATATCGAGGGTCTGGATACTGAACGGGCCGGAACCTTGATTATGGAAGCACGCAAGCACTGGTTCGAGTAAGCCGGCCAGTGAACGATAATGGTAATCACGTGCCCGCTGCAGTCCTTGCGCGGGCCATTGCACGATAGGAAGACGCATGTCCGAAGTCACAGTACGAACCCTCGCCAAGTTGGTCGGCACCCCGGTCGACAAGCTGCTGGAGCAGCTGGCGGAGGCCGGCATGAGCTTCAACAGTCCAGACCAGGTTGTCACGCCAACAGAGAAGATAAAACTGTTGGGTTTCCTGCGGCGCACGCACGGTCGCGATGAAGCGCCGGCCGATGTCGAGCAGCCGCGCAAAATCACTCTGAAGCGCCGCAAGGTCGAAGAACTAACCGTGGCCGCCGGAAAGGGCAAGACAACGGTCAATGTCGAGGTGCGTCAAAAGCGCACTTACGTCAAGCGCGAGCAAGTGGCGTCACCGGCGGATCAAGAGCGCGAAGACGCGCAGCGCAAGCTGGCCGAATCGCAGGCCCGCAATGAGGCCGAGCGTGCCGCGCTGAGAGATGCCGACCAGAAACGTCGCGACGATGCTGAGCGTCTGGTGGCTGAAGAAGCCGCCGCGGTTGAGCGAGTTCGTCTTGACGCCGAGGCCGCAAGGAAAGCTGAGCAGGCTGCGCTCCAGCCGCCTGAAGAAGTGCCCGCCGCTGCAGCGCAGGAAGCGAGCGCGCCGGCTGCAGATGAAGCCGCGGCCGCAGTGCCGACCGTGCGACCACCGCGCAGTGAGCGCACCCCCGAGAAACCTGCGCGGGTAGCGCGAGTCGAAGCTGCTCCTGTGTCACGCGCTGACAAGCCCAGTGCGCGTCCGGCGCGTCCAGCGCGCGGTGGTGGTGCTCGTGAAGGTGCAGCACGTGAAGGTGATGCCGGTGAGAAGCGTGTGGGTCGCGGTGAGCTGCGTCTGTCAGACAAGGGCAGCGCACGTCGCAGTGCCCGTAAGAAGCCGACCCGTCGTGAAGCCACGCGTGGTGCAGGCGGACAGCACAGCTTTTCTCGCCCGAATACACCGGTGATGCGTGAAGTTGCGATTGGCGACACTATTGTTGTGGCCGACTTGGCCAACAAGCTCGCGCTCAAGGGCGCTGAGGTGGTCAGGAGCCTGTTCAAGATGGGCGTGATGGCAACCATCAATGAGAGCATCGACCACGACACCGCCGTGTTGGTGGTCGAGGAATTGGGACACGTCGCTGTGCGTGAAACCGATACCGGTGCCGAAAGTGTGCTGACGGCTCTGGCGGAAGAGGTTCAGGGCGAGGCCGAGACACGTCCGCCTGTGGTCACCATCATGGGTCACGTTGACCACGGCAAGACATCGCTGCTCGACTACCTGCGCCGTACCAAGGTCGCGACAGGCGAAGCCGGTGGCATTACTCAGCATATCGGTGCTTACCACGTCGAAACGCCTAAGGGCGTTATCAGCTTCCTCGATACGCCTGGTCACTCCGCCTTTACCTCGATGCGTGCGCGCGGTGCGAAGTTGACCGATATCGTGGTGCTGGTGGTAGCGGCCGATGACGGCGTGATGCCGCAGACCGTTGAGGCGATCAAACATGCGCGTGCAGCAGGCGTGCCGATCGTGGTGGCGATCAATAAGGTTGATAAATCTGATGCTGATCCCGATAAGGTCAAGCAGGAACTGATCCAGCACGAAGTCTTGTCCGAGGAATTCGGCGGCGACGTGCAGATGGTTCCGGTTTCGGCCAAAAAGGGTACCGGCATCGACGACTTGCTCGACGCGATCTTGTTGCAAGCCGAAGTGCTTGAGTTGCGCGCCGTGCGCGACGCCCGCGCCAGTGGCGTGGTGATCGAATCCGCATTGGACAAGGGCCGTGGCCCAGTGGCTACCGTGTTGGTCCAGCAAGGCACCCTCAAGAAGGGCGACTATCTGGTCTGCGGCGAGCAGTACGGCCGCGTGCGTGCCATGTTTGATGAGGGCGGACGACAGGTGCAGGAAGCGACACCTTCAATTCCTGTTGTTGTGCTGGGCTTGTCGGGTGTGCCCGATGCCGGTGACGACTTCGTGGTTGTTGAAGATGAGCGTCTGGCCAAGGACGTGGCGCATGAGCGTCACGCCGAGCGTCGCGAGACACGTCTGGTCACCCAAGCGGGTAATCGGATGGAAGATGTGATGGCGCAGATGGGTCAGGCTGATGGTCAGCCGGTGCAGCTCAATCTGGTTATCAAGGCCGACGTACAGGGTTCGGTGCAGGCATTGCGCCAGTCCTTGACGAGCCTTTCCAACGAGCTGATCACGATCAATGTCATCACTTCGGGCGTTGGTGGCATCACCGAATCCGACGTCACATCCGCCATCACCTCGAAGGCGACGATCATCGGCTTCAACGTGCGCGCAGATGCGTCTGCACGTCGCATCGTTGAAGCCAACGATCTCGACCTGCGCTACTTCTCGATCATCTATGACGTGATCGATCAGGTGAAGCAGGTGGCTACCGGCCTTCTGGGCATGGAAGTCCGCGAGGAAATCATCGGTACGGCCGAGGTGCGCGATGTGTTCCGCAGCTCCAAGTACGGCGCCGTGGCAGGGTCGATGGTGATCGAAGGCGTGGTCAAGCGGAACAAGCCGATTCGCGTTCTGCGTGACAACACTGTGATCTTCGAGGGCGAGCTGGAATCGCTGCGCCGCTTCAAGGAAGTCGTCGATGAAGTGCAGTCAGGTACTGAGTGCGGCATCGCGGTCAGGCAGTACAACGATGTGAAGCCGGGTGATCAGATCGAGTGCTTCGAGCGCATCGAGTTTGAGCGGACACTGTAAAAACAGGGATTCCCATCCCTGAGTCCTAGACCCAGCATTTGTATGTGGCAATTTCGATGAAGAAATCATTTACCCGTAGTGATCGAGTGTCTGCCCAGCTGCGCCGCGATGTCGGCGAGCTGGTGCATGCAACGGTGCGCAATCACGATTTGCCTTCGACCAGTGTTTCTGATGTCGAAGTCACCCGAGATTTGGCTCATGCCAAGGTGTTCGTGACGGTGCTCGATGCGACACGGGCCAAAGAGGCAGTCAAAGCGCTCAACGACTTGTCGCGTGAAATACGTTATGAGCTCGGTCGCCGCATCAGGATGCGGATCGTGCCCGATTTGCATTTTCACTATGACGATTCGGTCGATCGTGGTGAGCGCATTGAAGCGCTTTTGCGCGATCAGGCTGTATCTGACGAATGAAGCGGGAAGGGCGCCCGTCGTGGTGCAGGATTGACGGCATTGTCCTCTTGGACAAACCGGCCGGACTCAGCTCCAACCAAGCGCTGCAAAAGCTGCGGCGTTTGCTGTCTGCGGAAAAGGCGGGACATACCGGCGCACTTGATCCGCTCGCTACGGGCATGTTGCCGATCTGTCTGGGTGAAGCCACCAAAATTGCGGGTTTGTTGCTTGCCGGTGACAAGGCCTACCGCGCTCGTGTGCAGTTGGGTATCGACACGGACACCGACGATGCCGAGGGTGAGATCGTGCGAGAACGGCCGGTGCCGCCCTTGTCCAGAGCCGACGTCGAAACAGCTTTGCTTGGGTTTGTCGGACGTATTCAACAGGTTCCACCACGCTATTCAGCGCTGAAGCGTGATGGCGAGCCACTCTATCGACGTGCGCGTCGTGGTGAGACATTTTCCGTTCCTGCCCGTGAAGTAGAAGTTTCCCGCATCGATTTGATCGACATGGGCGCTGATTGGCTGGAGTTGAAGGTGGAATGCGGCTCCGGCACCTACATCCGCAGTTTGGCGCGTGATCTGGGTGACCTACTGCAGTGCGGCGGCCATATCACCGAGTTGCGCCGGCTCTGGGTTGAGCCCTTTCACCAGCACCGCATGCTTACGCTGGAGCAGTTCGCCACTTCGGCGGATCGGCTTGAAACCTTATTGAGCGAAGCCTTGCTGCCGATTGAATCTGGGCTGACACGTTGGCGTCGTTTGACCTTGTCAGCGGAGCAGGAGACGCGACTGCGGCAAGGGCAGCGGTTTGAAGTTGGCGTTGAGTCCGGCCCGGTTCTGGCGATGGGCGTGGACGGCGGAGTCATTGGCCTGGCCGATGTTGATGCCGAGGGCGTGCTGGTCGCTCGTCGCCTGTTTGTTCCGCCACCCGCCGAAGCAGAGACTGATATTTTGATGTCTGCCGCCGATTGAGGTCAGCAGAATGGCGCGGCGACCGTGACACGACGGCGGTTGGCCAGACGGCGTTTCAGCGGATTCAGCTTGAGAGTTAAGGCATCGTTAGCGTATAATTTCACGGCTATGCTTTTAGCAAGCATGAGCAGTTCCCCGCCACAAGGCGGTTTTCCAAGGCGGGTCAGGCGGTGCGTGGTCGTGTCGGCCAACGTTCCTGCGGACCCCGCGTCCAAGAGGTCATCATGTCTATCGACACCCAGAAAATCATTGAAGAATACAAGCGCGGCCCTAATGACACCGGTTCTCCGGAAGTCCAGGTGGCCTTGCTTACCGGCCGTATTGTGCAGCTTACCGAGCACTTTAAGGTCCACAAGCAGGACCATCACAGCCGCCGCGGCCTGTTGATGCTGGTGAACCAGCGTCGCACACTGCTCAGCTATCTCAAGAACAAGGACAACGAGCGTTATAAGACGCTGATCGAGCGCCTCGGCCTGCGCCGTTGATCCCATCGTGAAACAACCTGCGGCGCAGCAATGCGCCGCAGTCGTTTTTACCGGCGCTAGCGCTGGTCTCCGGCAACGGCAAGGGTGCCGTTGTGGAACTCACCTGATGTAAGCAAGGAATTCTGATCGTGGCGAAAGTAACCAAGACGTTCCAATACGGAAATCACCAGGTCACCCTGGAAACGGGGGAAATCGCCCGTCAATCCAGTGGTTCGGTCATCGTGAAGATGTCCGATACCGTGTTGCTGGTATCCGTGGTCGGCAGCAAGAAGGGGCGCGAAGGTATCGACTTCTTCCCGCTTACCGTCGATTACCAGGAAAAGTTCTATGCCGGCGGACGCATCCCCGGTGGCTTCTTCAAGCGCGAGGCCCGTCCCACTGAGCGCGAGACGCTGACATCGCGGCTGATCGATCGCCCTATTCGCCCGCTGTTCCCAGACGGATTCCGCAATGAGGTTCAGATCGTCGCCACGGTGATCTCCTCAAACCCGGAAGTGGAAGGCGATATCCCCGCCCTGATCGGTACCTCGGCCGCATTGGCGCTGTCGGGTATGCCGTTCAATGGCCCGATTGGTGCAGCCAAAGTTGGCTACGTTGACGGTAAGTACCTGCTCAATCCGACCAAGACAGAGCTCGAAACCTCTGAGCTGGAGCTGGTCGTGGCCGGCACCGCCAAGGCGGTGTTGATGGTCGAATCCGAAGCCAAGCTGCTGTCCGAGGAAGTTATGCTCGGCGCGGTGAATTTTGGTCACGAGCAACTGCAAACGGTCATCACTGCCATCAACGAACTGGTCGCCGAAGCCGGCAAGCCGCGTTGGGACTGGCAGGCACCGGTGCATAACCAAGACATCATCGCTGCGCTCAAGGGCGCGGTCGGCGATCGTCTGTCACAGGCGTTCAGTATTTCCGACAAGCTCGAGCGTCGCGACGCCATTTCCGCCCTCAAGCAGGAAGTCATGACATCGCTTGCTGAGCAGGCCGAGACCAACGGCTGGGGCAGCGAGGAGCTGTCTGCCGAGTTCGGTGATCTGGAATACCACACCATGCGTCAATCGGTGCTCAGCACCAAGCGTCGCATCGATGGCCGTGATCCAAGCACGGTGCGTCCGATCTCGGTCAAGGTTGGCGTGTTGCCTCGCACCCACGGCTCAGCTCTGTTTACCCGTGGCGAGACTCAGGCGCTGGTTGTCACGACGCTCGGCACCGCACGCGATGGTCAGATCATCGATGCGATTGAGGGCGAGTCCAAGGACAACTTCCTGTTCCATTACAACTTCCCTCCATACTCGGTGGGTGAAGTCGGCCGCATGATGGGCCCCAAGCGCCGCGAAATCGGTCATGGTCGCCTTGCCAAGCGCGGCATGTTGGCCGTGATGCCGTCGCTGGAAAGCTTCCCCTACACCGTGCGCGTGGTGTCGGAAATCACTGAATCCAACGGTTCTTCTTCGATGGCATCGGTGTGTGGCAGTTCCTTGGCTTTGATGGACGCCGGCGTGCCAGTCAAATCACCCGTGGCCGGTATTGCCATGGGTCTGGTCAAGGAAGGTGACGACTACGTTGTGTTGTCCGACATCCTCGGTGACGAAGATCATCTGGGTGACATGGACTTCAAGGTAGCCGGTACTGCCGAGGGCATTTCCGCGCTGCAGATGGACATCAAGATTGAAGGCATCACCAGCGAAATCATGCAGGTGGCGCTCGAGCAGGCCAAGGGTGGGCGTCTGCACATTCTGGACGAAATGGCCAAGGCTCTAACTTCGCCGCGTCAGGAGCTGTCTGATTACGCACCGCGTCTGGTGACCATCAAGATTCATCCGGACAAGATCCGCGAAGTGATCGGCAAGGGTGGTTCCACCATTCAGGCGATCACCAAGGAAACTGGTACGCAGATCGACATTCAGGACGACGGCACGATTGTCATCGCCTCGGTCAACAACGCTGCAGCTCAGGCAGCGAAACTGCGGATCGAGCAGATCACCTCTGACGTCGAGCCGGGACACGTTTACGAAGGCCGCGTTGCCAAGATCATGGATTTTGGTGCCTTCGTGACCATTGCTCCGGGCAAGGACGGCTTGGTGCATATCTCGCAGATTTCTGATGAGCGCGTCGAAAAGGTCTCTGACCAGCTCAAGGAAGGTGACGTGGTTAAGGTCATGGTTCTTGAGGTCGACAAGCAAGGGCGGATTCGTCTGTCGATGAAGGCCGTGCCAACCGAAAGCTGATGGCAACGCCCTTTTCGGGTGGGCTAGGCACAAAGAAAAAGCAGGCTTAGGCCTGCTTTTTCTTTGCCCGATATGAATAGCGACCAATGAGATTTGAGTTTGCGCGCATGTCGGTGCTGACCCGCGAGGGCACAGCCAGTAGAATCGACTTTTCCGGCTGCTTTCGGTTCCCATGACTCCTCTGATATTTGTCACCGGTGGTGTTGTGTCCTCGCTCGGCAAGGGCATCGCAGCGGCTTCGCTTGCGTCCATCCTCGAATCACGTGGCTTGAAGGTCACGCTGATGAAGCTTGATCCCTACATCAATGTTGATCCGGGCACGATGAGCCCATTCCAACACGGTGAGGTTTACGTCACTGAAGACGGTGCCGAAACCGATTTGGATCTGGGCCACTACGAACGCTTCGTGCGTACCCGCATGACTCGGCGCAACTCGGTCACCACCGGGCGCATCTACGACAATGTGATTCGCAAGGAACGCCGTGGCGATTACCTCGGCGGGACCGTGCAGGTGATTCCGCACATTACCGATGAGATCAAGCGCTGCATCGACGTGGCCACAGAAGGTTTCGATGTGGCCTTGGTGGAGATCGGTGGCACCGTCGGTGATATCGAGTCCCTGCCGTTTCTCGAGGCGATCCGTCAAATTCGGAGTGAGCGTGGCGCCGATAAAGTGCTGTTCATGCATTTGACTCTGGTGCCGTGGATCGCAGCCGCAGGCGAGCTCAAGACCAAGCCCACCCAGCACTCGGTGAAGGAATTGCGCTCCATTGGTATCCAGCCAGATGTACTGCTGTGTCGAAGCGAGCGAGCACTGCCCGACAGTGAGCGACGCAAGATTGCCCTGTTCACCAACGTGTCGGAAAGCGCAGTCATCAATGCAATTGATATGGACAACATCTACAAGATCCCGCTGTGGCTGCATGAGCAGGGGCTGGATCGGATTGTTGTTGAACACTTGCGCTTGAACGCAGCACACGACGCTGATCTGTCAGATTGGGAAGCCGTGGTTGAAGCCATGGATAACCCGGACGGCGAAGTGACCGTGGCTATCGTGGGCAAGTACATCGATCATCACGATGCGTACAAATCCTTGTCCGAAGCGCTCAGACACGGTGGCCTGCCGCACCATACACGCGTGCAGTTGCGCTGGATTGAGGCCGCCGCGCTCGAAACCGAAGGCGCACGCTTGCTGGCGGATGTCGATGGCGTGCTGGTGCCGGGCGGCTTTGGTGATCGAGGATTCGAGGGCAAGGTGATTGCCGCTCGCTACGCGCGTGAGAACAGCGTCCCGTATTTCGGTATCTGTTATGGCATGCAAGCGGCGGTGGTGGAGTACGCCCGGAACGTCGCTGGTTTGACGCACGCCAACAGTACAGAGAACGATGTTGGCACGCCGAATCCGGTAATCGGGCTGATCACCGAATGGCGCAGTGCGTCAGGCGCGATCGAACAACGCGACGAGAACTCGGATTTGGGCGGCACGATGCGCTTAGGTGCACAGGATTGCCGGCTCAAGCCCGGCTCGCGCGTGCATGGCATTTATGGGGCCGACGTCGTCACCGAGCGACACCGACATCGCTACGAGTTCAACAACCACTATCGCACCGTGCTCAAACAGGCTGGTTTGTCATTGCCGGGCAAGTCCATGGACGATCTGTTGATCGAAGTTATCGAGATCCCAGAGCATCCTTGGTTCATCGCGTCGCAGTTCCATCCGGAGTTTCGCTCCACGCCGCGCGACCCGCATCCCTTGTTCGTTGATTTCGTGCGTGCTGCACGTGCGCGCCGCGGCACGCGCCAAGAAGCAGGCCGTGCACAGGAGACGGTTTTATGAAGTTGTGTGGTTTCGAAGTCGGGCTGGATCGGCCCTTATTTATGATCGCCGGACCGTGTGTGATCGAGTCGATGCAGCTGCAGCTGGATACCGCTGGTACCTTGAAGGAAATCGCCGATCGAGTCGGTATTCCCTTCATCTTCAAGTCCAGCTTCGACAAAGCCAACCGCACCTCGGGAACCAGTTTTCGCGGCCCCGGACTGGAAGAAGGTCTGAGGGTACTTGCTGAAGTGAAGCGGCAGATCGGCGTGCCGGTGCTGACCGACATCCACGAATACAGCCCCATTGAAGAAGTGGCGAGCGTGGTCGATGTGCTTCAGACGCCGGCCTTTCTGTGTCGGCAGACGGATTTCATCACGCGCGTGTGCTCAGCTGGCAAGCCGGTAAACATCAAAAAGGGGCAGTTTCTTTCGCCCTGGGAAATGAAGCATGTCGCGGCCAAAGCCAAGGCCACCGGCAACGAAGCGATTATGGTGTGCGAGCGCGGTGCCAGCTTTGGTTACAACAACCTGGTGTCCGACATGCGGTCTTTGGCCGTGATGCGCGATACCGGCTGCCCTGTCGTATTTGATGCGACCCATTCGGTGCAGTTGCCGGGTGGCGGTGACGGCATGTCGGGCGGCCAGCGTGAGTTCGTGCCGGTGTTGGCGCGTGCCGCTGTCGCTGCTGGTGTCAGTGGCGTATTCATGGAAACCCATCCGGACCCGGACAAAGCCTTGTCCGACGGCCCGAATGCGTGGCCATTGGCGAAGATGGAAGCCTTGTTGGTCACGCTCAAGGAGTTGGACGCGGCGGTAAAACGCGCAGGGTTTCTGGAACAGGCCGACGCTTGAGTACTGATCCGCAGACCCGCAGCGCAATGCGTTCACCGACGCATTGCGCTGCGGGATGCGGGGTCATGCCGTTTTAGTGCATCAGTGGGATGGCTTGCACGAGTTTAAGATGTAACTCGGTGTCGTCGCTCGATGGCGGTACCAGCGCCTCGAGTGGTAAACCAAAACTCAGCGCGTCGTCATCGTCGAGGCCGTCGAGCGCTTGGAATCCCGCGTCCAGAAGATCGGCGCGAGCGCTGTCCTCACTGTCGTAGTTGACCGTAGTGCCGCTGCTGTCGAGCACTTCCGCGGTGCCGGAAGGACGCAGTCGCAGTCGGCCCCAGATCAGATTGTTGCCCAGCCGAGCAAGCCACCATTGTTCGAAGTCGATATCGTTCATGCGTGGGTCCTCAACGGTAGATCAGCCAGAGCACGCCAGAACCCAACAGCGCTAGCAGTGTGCAGATGAGTGAAATGCGTGCCGGAGTGGCTAGGCCATTGAGCGAGGGATCGGCCAATGTCCGGTATTTTGCGGCCAGCAGCCAGCCCAGTGCGGCCGGAGAGCTGAAGGCCATACCGCCAAAGCTGTCTTTGATCGAAAGATGCCGATCACGCAGGTGTACCAGCGTCATTGGCCAGAAAAACACGAAAGCCATCGCGCCAGAAATGGCCACGGCCAGAGAAATCAACGCCAAAAACATGCCCACCTATTTACTCCTTGCTCAATACTCGGCCACACCCGGCGCGCGCGGGTAGGGGATGGCATCGCGGATGTTGCTCAGGCCGCAGATGTAGACAATCAGGCGCTCGAAGCCCAAGCCAAATCCGGCGTGTGGCACGGTGCCGTAGCGGCGGAAATCCCGATACCAGCTGTAATGTTCGCGATCCAGACCGAACTGATCCATGCGCGCATCAAGCATGTCGAGACGTTCCTCGCGTTGGCTGCCGCCGATGATTTCGCCAATGCCCGGTGCCAACACGTCCATCGCGGCCACGGTTTTTCCATCGTCGTTCAGGCGCATATAAAACGCTTTGATATGTTCGGGGTAGTTCATCACCACCACGGGTCGGCCGACGTGCTGCTCGGTCAGCCAGCGCTCGTGCTCGGTCTGCAAGTCCAGACCCCATTCGACCGGATAGTCGAACTTCTGCCCAGATTCTTGTAGCAGACGGATCGCCTCGCCGTAGTCGACCCGCTCAAACGGTGCTTCGACAAATTTCTCCAGCCGGGTGATGGCGTCCTTTTGTACCCGCTCGGCGATGAAGGCCATATCGTCGGCGCGCTCGTTCAGCACGGCGCGGAACAAGTACTTGAGGAATGCCTCAGAGAGATTGGCGATGTCGTTCAAATCGGCAAACGCGACCTCCGGCTCGATCATCCAGAACTCGGCCAAATGTCGGGTGGTGTGGCTGTTCTCGGCGCGGAAGGTCGGGCCAAAGGTATAAACCTTGCTCAATGCGAGACAGTAGGCTTCGACGTTCAACTGGCCTGATACGGTCAGGAAGGTTTCTTTGCCGAAGAAATCGCGTGAAAAATCGACCTCGCCCTTGGCGTTGCGCGGCAAATTGGCAAAGTCCAGTGATGAAACGCGGAACATCTCGCCCGCACCTTCCGCATCAGAGGTCGTGATGATGGGCGTGGAAATCCAATAAAAGCCGTTCTCATGGAAGAATCGGTGGACGGCCTGCGCCAGACAATGACGGATGCGCGTGACTGCGCCGAACAGGTTGGTGCGCGGGCGTAAGTGCGCGACTTCCCGCAGAAACTCTAGGGAATGCTGCTTAGGCTGGATCGGGTAGGTTTCCGGGTCGTCAACGAAGCCGGTGACTTCGATCGCGGTGGCCTGGATTTCAAACGCCTGTCCTGCACCTTGCGAGGCCGTGAGCGTGCCGCTGGCGATGACGCTGCAACCAGCAGACAAGTGCTTGATTTCGCTTTCGTAATTGGCCAGCGTCGCCGGCGCCACGATCTGAATGGGCGCGAAGCACGAACCGTCACTGACATTGACGAAACTCAAGCCCGCCTTAGAGTCGCGCCGGGTTCGCACCCACCCGCGGACGGTGACTTCACTGCCGGCCTCGATCGCGCCCGACAGTGCCTTTTGCACGCTGACCACTGACATTCCTGAGTTCTCCGCGCCTGCAGCGCTCTTGTGGGTTTGTAATGATAGCGAAACGACGGGGCGCCTGACATGGACGTTAGTCGTTGTCCGCGCTACCTTAGTGGGTGTTCTGGGTTTTTCACCGGCAATGGAGCCGGAATGGATGGCCAATATGGGTATCGAATTGACTTCCGCTGCGCTCGAACGCGCGCGCCGCTTTATTTCTGCTGATCCTGATGCGATTGGTTTACGCCTGAGCGTTAAGAAAAGTGGTTGTTCCGGTTGGGGCTACCATGTGGATCTGGCACGAGAGCCTATCGTCGGCGATCAAGTGTTTGAACAAGATGGCCTGAAACTGTTGGTCAACGCTGACAGCCTGCCGATGCTTGAAGGTGTCAGGGTCGACTTTGTCACCCGTGGTCTGGGTCAAGAGTTCGTATTCGACAATCCGAACGCGACCAGCGGCTGTGGCTGTGGCGAGAGCTTCACCACGGCAGAAGGTTTCTGAGTCGACTGCGGTCGTTCACGCTTCTGAGAGGCGCATCAATACGAGGCCGCCGATAATTAGCGTCGCGGCCACGATGCGCATCGGCGAGGCCTGTTCGCCCAGCACGACAATGCCAAGCACGAAGGCGCCGATCGCTCCGATTCCGGTCCACACGGTATAGGCCGTGCCTAACGGCAGCTCACGCATCGCCCGAGCCAGCAGGGCAAAGCTGATAACCATTGCGACGAGCGTGACAACGCTTGGGCCAAGACGGGTAAAGCCTTCCGAGCGTTTCATGGAAAACGCCCAGACGACCTCCAGCAAGCCAGCGACGCTAAGAATAAACCAAGCCATGACGGACTCCTTCATGAAGCGGGCCGTCCCGGTTGAGTGCCCGCAGGAGCGGGGGAGGTCGTCCTCCTTAGGATATGAACAGGCTAGCTGAACTCGCGTCGGCGCTCACCGCCCGGCGCGGACCTCCGGTTCAAAAAAACTCCAACGAACCTCAGGAAACTGCTGCTTCATTGCGTGCTCAATCGTATTGATCTGATGCACCAGTAACTGCACATCGTGCTCCTCGCGCATGTGTGCTTGCACTGACACCATCGCCTCGTTGCCCAACTGCATCGAGATCAAGCTGATCACGCGAACGATTTCGGGGCGACCTTCGAGGAATTCGCGGATTTGCTGCTGGCGCTGCGGGTCCACACTCTGACCGATCAGCATTGCCTTTATTTCGATCGCCACGAGGATCGCCACGATGATCAATAAGGTCCCGATCGCGAGTGTGCCCAGCGCATCCCACAGAGGATTGCCGGTGATAATGGTGGCCAGCACCGCCGCCAGCGCCAAGACCAATCCGACTAGCGCGGCCAAATCCTCTCCAAAAATTACGACCAACTCTGCCTGCCGGCTTTCCCGAAACCAACGCCACAGATTGCGCTGGCCGCGTGATTTGTTGACTTCCTGTAAGCAGGTACGCATCGAGATGCCCTCGGCGACGATGGCAAATATCAGTACCGCCACTGCCCACCAGAGACTGCCGCCCGCGTCGGACTCGCCCACCTTCAACTTGTGCAGGCCTTCGTAAATCGAAAACATGCCACCGACCGTGAACAGCATCACCGCCACGAGAAAGGACCAAAAATAGACTTCACGTCCATGCCCGAGCGGATATTCAGGCGACGCTGGTAGGCGTGCCTGCTTCATCCCCAGTAGCAGCAAGCCTTGATTGCCACAATCTGCAAGCGAATGGATGGTCTCGGCCAGCATGGCGCTGGAGCCGGTGAAGAATGCCGCTGCGCCCTTGGCTACCGCAATCGCGAAGTTGGCCCCCAACGCGAAAAAAATCGCGCGAGTCGAATCTCCATTGCCAGCCATGGCGCTGCTCCGAGGTCAGAACCGCGAGTTTAGCATTTGCTATTGCCCGCTTTTACGATGTAACTGATGATTTTTCCCGAGCGAATCCGGCCTATTTACATGCCGTACGTTTAACAATTTCATAAGTCGTCAACACAAAACGGGGCAGCGCCCGCCGGCCGATATTCATTTTCACGCTGTGCTCATGTCAACTCCGATTGCGTGTGGTACCGGCATGCAGTAAAATGGCCGGCTCGCGTGCTCATCAGCACGTGAACCTTGCCTCACCGTGCGCCTACACACTGGACGCGGGAGGCTGTTCGCCGGTTTGTTGCCGGCGTCATCCAGAAGGAAACCACCATGCGTCATTACGAAGTCGTGTTCCTGGTCCACCCGGATCAGAGCGAGCAGGTGCCTGCCATGATCGAGCGCTACAAAGTGCTGATCGAAGGCGATGGCGGCAAGATTCATCGTCTCGAAGATTGGGGTCGCCGCCAGTTGGCTTACCCGATCGAAAACCTCGTCAAGGCTCACTATGTGATGTTTAACATCGAGGTCAGCGAGGCCGTGTTGGCCGAGTTGTTGTCTAGCTTCCAGTTTAATGATGCGGTGTTGCGCCACATGGCCATCCGCCGCAAGGGCCCGGAGACTGAGCAGTCGTTCATCCTTAAGAGCAAGGATGAGAAGCCTGAGCGCCGTCGCCGCGATGACGATTCGGATTCCCGGTCAAGTAATGACTCGGATGACGATAAGAAATCGGAAGAATCCGACAGCGAAGAATCCGCTGACTGATCGCCTGAACGCCTGATACCTGGAGCATATTCACATGTCTAAATTTTTCCGTCGCCGTAAGTTCTGCAAGTTCACCGCTGAAGGCGTGGTCGAGATCGATTACAAGGATCTCAACACCTTGCGTCAGTTCGTCACCGAAACTGGCAAGATCGTGCCGAGCCGTATCACCGGCACCAAGGCTAAGTACCAGCGCCAGCTTTCCACTGCGGTGAAGCGTGCGCGTTATTTGGCACTGCTGCCGTATACCGACAACCATATCTGACCTGTTGGGCGCCGTTTGACGGTGCCCATATCCGTTCGGACAGCCACCAGTTGCGGCGCGAAGCGTCGCTAACGAATCCGGAGTATTCATCGTGGAACTTATTCTTCTTCAAAAAGTAGTCAACCTGGGTAACTTGGGTGACAAGGTCACCGTCAAGCGTGGCTACGGCCGCAACTTCCTTGTTCCCTATGGCAAGGCAGTGCCGGTTACGCCAGCCAACCTGGCTGATTTCGAACAGCGTCGCGCAGAGTACGAGGCCAAGGCCGCTGCTCTGTTTGGTGATGCCGAAGCGCGCAGGGCGCGTTTTGCCGAAGCCAGCGTGACGATCTATGCCAACGCCTCGGCCGAAGGCAAGCTGTATGGCTCGGTTGGCCCGCGCGACATCGCTGAGGCGTTCACCGCTATCGGCCTGCCGCTGAACAAGTCCGAGGTCATCTTGGGCGAAAGCACGCTGCGCCGCACTGGCGAGTTCGAGGTCATGTTGCACCTGCACGCTGATGTCGATGTGCCGGTCAAAGTTGTGATCGGTGCTGAAGGCTGATCGAACGCAGATCAATGCGTTCATGTGTTTGGACAAGGGGCGCTTCGGCGCCCTTTGTCGTTTCAGGCTCTGTCCACATCTTGTTCACCGGTTTATGCACTGCGCTTTGTGCCGGGGCGACGTATCATGGACGGCCACCCCCGTATCTCGTTGTATGAAACATGGCCACCGTTTTCTCGCGCTCCCAAGAACCTGATGCACGCATCGACAAGCTGCGGGTGCCGCCGCAATCCATTGACGCTGAACAGGCCGTATTAGGCGGATTGATGTTGTCCGGTGAGGCTTGGGACAAGGTTGCAGATCGCCTGACCGAAGAAGATTTTTATCGACACGACCATCGTTTGATCTTCCGCGCCATTGGGGAACTGGCTGGACGCAACCAGCCGTGTGATGCCATCACCTTGGGTGAGTGGTTTCTTTCCAATGGCTTGTCGGAGCAAGTCGGTGGCAGCCAGTACGTGATGGAGCTGGCCAGCACCACGCCAAGCGCCGCCAATATCGTGAACTATGCCGATATCGTTCGCGAAAAGGCGATCTTACGAAACTTGATCGATGTCGGCACGCGTATCGTCAATGATGCCTTCGAGACGGGCGGGCGCAGCAGCCGCGATGTGCTCGAAAGTGCCGAACAGGAAGTGTTCCGGATCGCCGAGGCGGGTGCGCGCGGACGTGGTGGGCCGCAATCCATGCGTGGTGCGGTCACCGAGGCTTTCAAGATCCTCACCAAGCGCTACGAGAACAAAGGCCAGCTCACCGGGCTGCCGACCGGGTTTATCGACTTCGATAAGTTGACCGCCGGCCTGCAGCCCTCCGATCTGATCGTGCTGGCGGCGCGACCTGCGATGGGAAAGACCTCGCTGGCACTTAATATCGCTGAATACGCGGCCATCAAAACGCGGCAAGCGGTGGCGGTTTTTTCTATGGAAATGTCCGCCAGCCAATTGGCATTCCGTCTTATTTCATCCAATGGGCGAGTGGACCAGCAGAACCTCAAGACCGGTCAGCTGGAGGATGAAGATTGGAGTCGGGTGACCAGCGCGATCACCATGCTCTCGGAAGCCAAGATCTTCATCGACGACACCCCTGCCTTGTCGCCGGGTGAATTACGCTCGCGCGCCCGCCGCATCGCTCGTGAACACGGGCTCAGCTTGATCGTCATCGATTATTTGCAGCTCATGCATGTGCCAGGCAGCAAGGAGAACAGGGCCACTGAAATATCTGAAATCAGCCGCTCGCTCAAGGCACTGGCCAAGGAACTCAACGTGCCGGTGATCGCGCTTTCCCAGCTTAATCGCTCGCTGGAAAGCCGAACCGACAAGCGCCCGGTCATGGCTGATCTGCGTGAGTCCGGCGCGATTGAGCAAGATGCCGACCTGATCGTGTTCATCTATCGCGACGAGTATTACAACAAGGAAAATTCGCCCGACAAGGGCTTGGCCGAGATCATCATCGGTAAGCACCGGAACGGCCCGACCGATACGATAAAACTAGTCTTCAACGGGCGTTTCACACGCTTTGACAACTATGAGCTGCACCCGTATTCGGGGGACATGTAATGAGCCGTGCGGTTGTCGCGCATATCGATTTAGAGGCGGTAGCGGCTAACTTCGAGCTCTTGCAAAAGCGTGCACCCAGCAGTCGCACTCTTGCCGTCCTCAAGGCGAATGCCTATGGCCACGGCATCGAACCAGTTGCGCGCAGACTCCGCCACGCGGAAGGTTTCGGTGTGGCCTCACAAACCGAGGCAGAGCGGCTTAGAGCGATTGGTATGACTCAGCCCATCGTCCTGTTCGGTGGTTTCGATGCGCCGCAGGACATCGCCAAGCTGGCGCAGATGAAGGTGCAGCCGGCTATTCATCATCCCGCCCAGATTGCAATGTTGGAGGCGCAGCCTGATGTCGGGCCCATCACGGTCTGGCTCAAGCTCGACAGCGGCATGAACCGACTGGGTTTTGCGCCTGAGGAGTTCGGCGCAGCACTGGCGCGTTTGCGCGCGCTGCCGAACGTCGCCGACGATATCGTGCTGATGACCCACTTTGCGGCCTCGGACGAAATTGACTCCACCAGCATGCTTAGCCAGTTGGCCGTATTTCGCCAGGCAACGGCCGGATTGGAGCTGCCGGTTTCCTTGGCGAATTCTGCCGCGGTGCTCGATTACCCTGAAACACATGGTGACTGGAACCGGCCAGGCGGTGCCTTGTATGGCTTGACGACTAAGCCGGGTCGCTGCGCCGCGCAGGATGGACTTCATCCGGCGATGCGCTTGTCTACCCAGCTAATCGCAGTACGCGACAAGCCGGCTGGTGCCGCGATCGGCTACGGTGGCGGCTTTGTCTGTCCGCGGCCCATGCGCGTGGGCGTGGCAGCTGCCGGCTACGGGGACGGTTATCCCCGACAGGTGTCGGATGCGCCTATTCTGGTTGCGGGTCAACGCTGCCGTGTGATCGGGCGGGTATCGATGGACCTGATCACCGTGGATTTAAGTAACGCGCCGCAGGCGCAGGTAGGCGATGAGGTCGTGCTTTGGGGCGAGGCTTTGCCGGTGGAAGAGGTCGCGGGCGCTGACACCATCAGCTATGAGTTGACGTGTCGGCTAACTGAGCGCGTGCAATTTCGTTACGGCTGACTCGCTGGTTTCTGCTGACGTGACAGCAGCGCTACGGGTCGGGTAGCTTCAAGGTCCCGAGCGCACGTATGCCATGTCAAAACGCCGTCAGCCACCATTACCACCCGAAGACATCGCTCTGTTCCACACCGCTATAGGTCCGGTGCGGAAGTTGGCTGATGTCGCGCCTGCCCCACGTCCAGCACCGCCGCCGCCGCGTCCACGTTCGCGTGAGCGCGATGACGCGGAGGCCTTGCAGCAGTTACACACGGCACCGTTTGAGGCGTCGCTCTTGGGGCCGGGCGATCTGCTTGAGTATTTGCGTGACGGTCATCCGCCGCGACTCTTGCGTCGCCTCAAGCGCGCGCAATATGCGGTCCAAGATGAAATTGATCTGCACCGGCTTAGCCAAGCGGAGGCAGAGCGCGTGTTACGTGAGTTTCTGGCGGACGCACACGACGAAGGGCATCGGTGCGTGCGTATCATTCACGGCAAGGGCTTGAGGTCAGGTGATGCCGGGCCAGTGCTGAAGAACTTGGTCGACCGTCATCTGCGCTTGCGCAGTGATGTCATTGCATTCGCATCGGCCGCGACGCGCGAGGGCGGAAGCGGCGCGGTACTGGTGCTGTTGACACGCTCGTGATGGCCGTCAAATTATTGGATGCGTCGCAGCCGCGCTCTTTGCTTGTGAGAATCCGATCCAGCCAGACAACGACATGAGCCGCCTGCGGATTCCCCGTGCGCGCTTCCTTGCGAGCTTGGTCGCGCAAGGTCAGCAGGGCTTCGCGTTGACACAGATTCCATAGGTTGAGGTTCATGGCGGTCTCCCGTATTGCCTGAGCACAGGATCGCAATGCAGTGGACTGACCACCATCAGAGTTTTACTGAGTGTGTGCTGGGAAAATTTCCGGATTTCAGCGCGGCAAAAAGTGCTCGATCTGTTTGTCTGCCCAAGCATGTCGCCAGATTACGCGGCAGTCGTCCCCGCCAGCTCTCAGATCTCGCCGTGCTGTTTCAGCCCCCAGAGCACGTGTTCGCGCACCAGCTCCGAGGGATGCTCGGCGCGCGCGCGCAGCGCTCCGACCACCTCAGGCGTGCTGGGTGCGTTACCGAGTGCGACGGCGATATTGCGCAACCAACCGATGTAGCCGGTGCGGCGGATAGCTGAACCCTCGGTGCGACGCAGAAATTCCTCTTCCTCCCAGGCGAACAAGTCAACCAGCGTGGCTTGGTCGAGATCGTTACGGACACGAAAGTCCGGCTCATCGTGGCGGCGCGCAAACTTGTTCCAGGGGCAGATCAACTGGCAGTCGTCACAACCGAAAATGCGGTTACCCATCGGTTTGCGCAACTCGACCGGAATCGCGCCACGCTGCTCGATCGTCAGATAACTGATACAGCGTCGTGCATCGACGACATAGGGGGCGATGATTGCCTGCGTCGGGCAGACATCAATGCATTGAGTACAACTGCCACAGTAAGCGCCGACAGGTTCATCGATTGGCAGTTGCAAGTCGGTGAATAATTCGCCGAGAAAAAACCACGAGCCGGCATGGCGGTTGATGACGACCGAGTGCTTACCGACCCAGCCCAAGCCGCCCTTGCGTGCCAGTGCTTTTTCCAGCACGGGTGCCGAATCGGTGAAGGCGCGATAACCGAACGGGCCGACGCGCTCGCTCAGACGGGTAGCCAGTTTCTGTAAACGCGATCGAATCAGCTTGTGGTAGTCGCGTCCCAATGCGTAGCGCGAAACATACGCGCGTTCGCCATCTTCCAAGGTGGCCCAAGCCTTGTCCGGGTCAGCTTCACCGTAATCCATGCGTACGCTGATGATGCGCAGAGTGCCTTCCACCAGACGTTCCGGCTGCGCACGCAGATCAGCATGGCGTGCCATGTACTCCATGTCGCCGTGCATGTTCTGATCAAGCCAGCTCTGCAGTCGTTCGGAGTCGAGCCGAACATCCGTATCAGCCACGGTCAACTGCTGAAAACCCAGTTCGCGAGCCCACTCGCGCATATCGTCGAGTAGTGCGGACAGGTCGGTCAGGGCGGTGGGTTCGGGAATCATGGAAATGAGAGTGTGCGCACGAACGTCGCTGGAGGCTAAAATTGGCGTATGGAATCAAGCTTGCCACTGTACCGCCGCGAGGACGTGCGCGTCTTCGAGAGCCATGCGATTGCGCATGATGCCATTGATGCCTATGTACTGATGGGGCGTGCCGCGTCGGCGGCGTTCGGCTGTTTGAAGCGACGCTGGCCCAGTGTTCGGCACATTTGTGTGGTTTGCGGCCACGGTAATAATGGTGGTGACGGTTTTGTTTTGGCTCGTCTGGCGCGCATGGCCGGGATGCAGGTCGATGTAGTTGTGGATCGCCCCAGCGAGCCACTGGCTGAGCCTGCGGCGCGTGCCTACGCGCATTGGCGTGATGCGGGTGGTGAAGAACAGGCTTTTATCCCGGGCGAGCGACTGCCGCAGGCTGAGGTCATCGTCGATGCGCTGTTGGGCATCGGACTTTCGCGCGCCCCTGAAGGGGTGGTGGCCAGCTTGATCGACGCGATCAATGCCAGTGGTGTGCCGGTGCTGTCGATTGATATGCCATCCGGTATCAATGCCGACACCGGCGATTCGCCCGGCGTGGCTGTCAATGCAAGCGCAACCGTGTCCTTCATCGTGCACAAGCGGGGTTTGTTCACGGCGCGTGGACGAGCGCTGGCCGGCGCGGTCGAGCTGGCCAGTCTCGAGGTTCCCGAAGAAACCCGAGGCTCGCGACCCGCTGCAGCGCAACTGTGGTCTGCGGCGCACTTGCGTCAGGCCTTTCCCCCGCGTGCGCGTGATGCACACAAGGGTCGTCATGGTCATGTGCTGGCCATAGGCGGCGACTACGGCTTGGGCGGTGCGATTCGTTTGTGTGCGGAGGCGGCCTTGCGCAGTGGTGCTGGCTTAGTCGCGGTCGCCACGCGTGAGGTCCACGTTGCGCCCCTATTGGCTGCCCGACCTGAAGCCATGCCGCAATGTGTGGATGACGCGATGGTACTGCGCGCGCTGGCTGAACACGCCGATGTATTGGCTTTTGGGCCGGGTTTGGGTGGCAGTGATTGGTCGCGACGCTTGTTCGATGCCGCGATTGAGAGTCGGGTGCCGGCCGTGATCGATGCCGATGGCCTCAACCTCCTTGCGCGGGCTCAGGTGTCGTTGCCGGACGCAGTGCTCACGCCTCATCCGGGTGAAGCCGCACGACTATTGGGTGTGGATGTCGCCAGCATCGAGCGTGATCGTTTTGCTGCGGCCGCGGCCTTGGTCGAACGCTATTCGGCGGTCGTCGTGCTCAAAGGCGCAGGCACGATTGTTGCTGGAAAGGGCGAGATCCCCATAGTCATCGGTGCGGGTAATCCCGGCATGGCCAGTGGCGGCATGGGTGATGTCTTGACCGGAGTGATTGCAGCCTTGTGGGCACAGGGAATGCCAGCCTTCGAGGCCGCCGCTCTGGGCGCTTTGTTGCATTCGGCGGCGGCTGATATGGCGGCACGCGACGGCGGTGAACGCGGCTTGCTCGCCAGTGATCTGTTCCCGCATGTGCGACGTTTGACCAACCCATGAGCACGATCCGCTTGGCGACACCGGAAGACACCGAGCGTTTGGGTGCCAGCTTGGCCCGGCATCTGCCGGACGCGCCGGTCGTCGTCTTTCTCGAAGGTGATCTGGGCGCAGGCAAAACCACCACCGCGCGCGCTTTGCTGCATGCACTGGGCGTTGAAGGCGCAGTTCGTAGTCCCACCTACACCTTGGTCGAGCGTTATGAGACCGCGCGAGGCGAGGTTGCGCATCTTGACCTCTATCGCATTGCTGATCCGGAGGAGTTGGAATACCTCGCCTTAGACGATCTAGCGGCACGCGCTCACTTGTGGTTGATTGAATGGCCTGATCGCGGGCGGGGAATGCTGCCCGAACCGGACCTCATCGTGCATCTGGTGGTTGACGGTGCGGCTCGGCAAACGCGGCTGGAAGCGGTGTCCCCAACTGGCCAGAGCTGGGTAAATGCGCTTCAACAGGAATGGCCGGACCTCGCTACGGCTTGACCTGATCGCTGCAACGGCTTGTTGCGCAAAGGATAAATCAAGACTGCGTCACGCTTTTCATTCAAAGGGAGCAGTTGGGCGTGCGATGCTTCGTCCTTTGCAATCTCTCAGGAAGTGCGTTTAACATCATGGTTTATCAAGGAAAGTGCTTGCATACATGGTCGGTATAGTGGTTGAATTGGGGCTATGAGTCGATTTTTCGCCTTGCTCGTGCATTTTTTGGCATTGCCCGCGTTGCTGTTGGCAGGCTCGGCATGGGCTGCTCCGAAGACTGAGATCCAAGCCTTGAGGGTGTGGGACGGACCCGATCACACGCGCGCTGTGTTCGATGTCTCCGGCCCGTTGGATTACAAAGTCTTCACGCTTAACAACCCTTATCGGCTGGTGCTGGACATCAACGGAGCGGATCTTGCGAAAGCATTTATCGCGCCGTCGTCGTCAGGCGTTTTGCACGGCGTTCGCACCGGCAAGCAAGGTGAGCAAGGCGTTCGTGTCGTGTTCGATTTGGGCGAGGCCGTGCGGCCGCAAAGCTTTCTTTTGCCACCGGCTGACACGCTCGGTCATCGCTTGGTCGTCGATTTATATCGTCAAGAATCAAAGACGGAATCGGTCGTGCGGACGGTACAGCAGGCCGTGCCCGCCACCGGACGCAAAGTGGTTGTGGCGATTGATGCCGGTCACGGTGGTGAAGATCCCGGTGCGCGCGGTGCATCCGGCACCTGGGAAAAGACCATTACGCTCGCGGTGGCGCAGGAGCTCAAGCGTCAGATTGATGCCGAACCCGGCATGGAAGCAGTCTTGATCCGAGATGGCGACTACTTCATCGCACTGCAGGGTCGTTATCAGAAGGCACGCGAGGCCAAGGCCGACCTCTTCATCTCGGTACACGCCGATGCTTTCCACAAGTCGACGGCGTCGGGTTCATCCGTGTTCGTATTGTCGACCCGCGGTGCATCCAACGAGGCAGCACGCTGGCTGGCGGCGAGTGAAAACAAGTCCGACTTGGTTGGCGGCGTGTCCTTGGATGACAAAGACAACACCTTGGCGGCAGTGCTGTTGGACCTGTCGCAAAGCGCGACGATGAAAGCGTCCGATGACGCGGCGAACCACGTATTGGATGCAATGAAGCGAGTCGGAAAGGCACACAAACCGAATGTGGAACGCGCCAATTTCGTGGTGCTGCGTTCACCGGACGTGCCGTCGATGCTGGTGGAGACTGCCTTCATCAGTAATCCGGCTGAAGAAAAGAAGCTCAAGGACGCCGCCCACCGCGCTCGGCTCGCTGCGGCCATCGTTATCGGCGTCCGCGACTACTTCAACGCGCAGCCGCCCCCCGGCACTTGGCTGGCAGAAAATGCCACGCCGCGGGCGCGGCAGCACACCGTCAGTCGTGGCGAAACCCTGAGCCTGATCGCCCAACGTCACGGCGTCACGCTGTCGAACTTGCGCACCGCCAACCAACTCAAGGGCGATATGGTGAAGGTAGGCGAACGCCTGACCATCCCGCTGGCCATGGGGCCGGGCTGAGTCAAATAACGGCATCAGCCGCGTCGCGGTTATCATGCATGCATGGAAACGACCTGTGATGTATTGATCGTCGGCGGCGGATTGGTGGGCAGCAGCTTGGCCTGTGCGTTGGATGGGCACGGCCTTGACGTGATGCTGGCCGAGGCGACGCCACAGCGGACCGCCGCACCGCCAAGTTTCGACGAGCGTAATCTGGCGCTAGCAGCAGCCAGCATCAATGCCTTGAGTGCGCTGGGCGTGTGGCGTCACATCGCATCCACACCCGCACCGATCCGACATATCCATGTTTCCAGTCAAGGTGACTTCGGCACGGTGCGGCTGGACGCGCAGCCGCGTGGGTTGGATCGCTTTGGGGCGGTCGTGGTGGCGCGCGAACTGGGTGCGGCACTGGAAGCACGTCTGGCTGAGTTGCACGCGCTGCAGCATGTACGGCCGGCGCGCGTGACCGATGTTTCAAGTTCGGACGAAGGCATCGAGGCGCGGCTTGAAACTCCCGATGGTGAGCGTCGTGTCAGAGCGCGCTTGCTGGTTGCCGCCGATGGCACCGATTCCATGCTGCGCACCGCGCTGGGTATTGATGCCGACGTGCATGACTACGCGCAAACTCTGTTTGTCAGTGTCGTCACCGCGGGCAAAGCGCCAGCAGATACCGCGTATGAGCGATTTACCTCAGAAGGTCCGATGGCGTTGCTGCCACTTTCCGGTGGCCGACTGGGCAGCGTGTGTACGGTGCCATCAACACGGGCGGAAGAAGTCGCCGCACTCGACGATGACGGCTATCGCGAACTCTTGCAGCAGGGTTTCGGCTGGCGCGTCGGGCGCTTCGGTCGAGTCGGTCGACGCAGTGCTTATCCGCTGCGTAAAGTCGTGGCCGAACGCTTGACCGCTGCGCGTGCTGTGCTGGTCGGCAATGCCGCACAAAGCCTGCATCCCATTGGCGCGCAAGGCTTCAATCTCGGCCTTCGCGATGCGCTGACTTTGGCTGAAGTAGTGGCTTCCGCGTACCGCGATGGGCGTGACATCGGCGGTGATGACGTATTGGAGCAGCACGTAAACCGGCGCCTGCCAGATCGGGAAGAAACCTTGGCGCTCAGTCACGGGCTGGTACAAGTTTTCGGCAACAGTTTTGCGCCATTGCGGCTGTTGCGTTCGGCTGGCATGGTCGCCTTGGATCGCGTGCCGGGCTTGAACGATCGCTTGGTGGCTGACGCCATGGGGTTTGGTCGCGATGTTTCGCAACTGGCACGAGGGAGTAAGCAATGAGTCGGCGTGGGATCGATGCCATCGTGGTGGGTGCGGGCTTGGTTGGTGCGGCCAGTGCGCTTGGTTTAGCGCGAGCCGGCTTGCGTGTGGCCGTGGTCGAGGCCTTTGAGCCCAAAACATGGGCTGCTGAGGCCGCGCCAGACTTGCGCGTGTTTGCGATCTCGCCGGCATCCAGCGATCTGCTGAGCGAGCTCGGCGTTTGGCCTGACATCGCCGCTGCACGTGCAACGGCGTATCAACACATGCAGGTCTGGGATGCAGCCGCGGAAAACGCAGGTGTTGGCTTTCATGCCGACGATATCCACGCGCCGTATCTCGGACACATCGTCGAACAATCTTTGATCCAAAGCCATCTCTGGCAGGCCTTAGCGCACACGCCTAGTGTGAGCCTGCATTGCCCGGCACGCATCGTCGACCTACATCAGGATGACGATAGCGTTGAGGTTGAGCTGGATGATGGCACGCCGCTGCGAGCGCAGCTTCTGATTGGTGCGGATGGCGGTGCGTCGCCCCTGCGTGAGCGCTTGGGTATCGCCACTCGAGGTCGTGATTACGCGGCACGCGGTGTGGTTGGCTTCATCCGCACGGAACAGCCACATCAGCACACCGCTTGGCAGCGTTTTCTGCCGACCGGGCCTTTGGCGGTATTGCCGTTCACGGACGATGCCTGTTCGATCGTATGGAGCTTGCCGGAAGACGAAGCCCAGCGCGTGTTGAGGTTGGACGATTCCGCCTTTGCCGATGAGCTGGAACGCGCTTTTGATTCTCGACTGGGCGCGATGACACCCATTTCGCCGCGCGCCGGCTTTCCCTTGCACCTAAAGTTGGCCGAAAACTATGTCAGCGGTCGCGTGATGTTGATCGGTGACGCGGCCCATGGCGTGCATCCCTTGGCCGGTCAGGGCGTGAATCTGGGCTTTCAGGATGTGATCGAGCTGCTGCGTCTGTGCCAAGCGGCCAAGGACGGCGGTCGTGATATTGGCGCGCCGACCCTTGTAGCGCGCTACAACCGCCGCCGCCGCAGTGAAACCACGCTGGCCGGTTACGCCTTCGATGGCATTGAGCGTCTGTTCGGCACCGACGCCGTATTGCCGACTTTGCTACGCGGCCCGGCGCTGGGTGTGGTCGACAAATTGACGCCACTCAAACGACTCTTCATTCGTCATGGGACGGGGCGCAGCGTGCGGAGTTGAGATCAGTTATTGCACAAGCAGAAACGGGCGCTTCTGCGCCCGTTTCTGCTTGTGTCGATCAAGCCTGGCTGACGGTACGCCTCAACCGCCGCCGTGGATGCCACCCTTGGTCAATGCCGCTGGATCAAGCAACTTCTTGAGCTCTTTTTCCGACAGGCCGGTGGTTTCCAGCGCCACCTCCAAGATTGGACGACCTTCCTTGTAGGCCTGCTTGGCGGTTGCCGCGCCTTTTTCGTAGCCGATCACCGGATTGAGTGCGGTCACAAGGATGGGATTGCGTGACACCGTTTCGGCCACGTGTTCCACGCGCACCTTGAAGCCGGCGATGGCGGTATCGGCCAGCTGTACCGAGGCATTGGCCAAGATCTCAATGGATTGCAGCAGGTTCAAGGCAATCACCGGAAGCATCACGTTGAGCTGGAAGTTGCCGCTTTGGCCACCGATGGTGATGGTGGTGTGGTTGCCCATGACTTGTGCGCAGACCATCGCCACCGCTTCAGGAATTACGGGGTTGACCTTGCCTGGCATGATCGACGAGCCGGGCTGCAACGCAGGAAGTTCGATTTCGCCAAGGCCGGCCAGCGGGCCGGAGTTCATCCAGCGCAGGTCATTGGCGATTTTCATCAAGGACACGGCCAAGGTATTGAGTTGGCCAGACAGCTCCACCGCCGCATCTTGTGATGCAATACTTTCAAACAAGTTGGATGCACTGTCGAAACGCAAATCCGTCAGCTCCGACAATTCAGCGACGAACTGCTTGCCAAAGCGCGGATCCGCGTTGATGCCGGTACCCACGGCGGTGCCGCCTTGCGGCAGGCGGCGTATGCGCTTGCCGGTGTCCGCCAGGCGCGCTTCCGCGGATTGGATCTGCGTGGCCCACGCCATCAATTCCTGACCAAAGGTGATCGGCATCGCATCCATCAAGTGGGTGCGGCCGGTTTTAACCACGCGTGCCAACTCTTTGGCGCGCTTTTCGATGGTTTCGCGCAAGTGGGCGAGAGCTGGCAGCAGCTTGTGATTGACGTCGAGCCATGCCGACACCTGAATCGTGGTCGGGATCACGTCGTTGGAGCTTTGCCCCATGTTGACGTGATCGTTCGGATGCACTTCGACTTTGCCATCCGCATTGGCAAGGTGCGCGATGACCTCGTTCGCGTTCATATTGGTCGAGGTGCCCGAGCCGGTCTGAAACACGTCGATCGGGAAGTGTTCGTCGACCTCGCCCCGAGCCACATGACCCGCGGCTTTGACGATGGCTTTGGCGCGGACTGCATCGAGATGGCCGAGTGCTTTGTTGGCGCGTGCAGCGGCGGCTTTCACCAAGCCAAGGGCATGGATGAAGGTGGCCGGCATAGGTAGGCCGGAAATCGGGAAGTTCTGCACCGCGCGCTGGGTTTGCGCGCCATAGAGCGCGTCGGCTGGTACCGCCAGTTCGCCCATGCTGTCGTGCTCGATGCGGGTGTTGGAACTCTTTTTCATGAACCATAACCTCGTGGCTGGAAGCCGCTTATTCTAGACCACGGCGCGATCGGTTTGTGCTATGCAGCATTGCGCGCATGGGCGCCCCGTGATTCTGGCCGCTCGAATCAGCGTTGACCTTGGGGTATAGGGCACGCGCGGGTAAAATGCCGGATTGCCTCGTTGATGCGATTGCCATGACCACACCGCTCACTGCCTTGTCGCCGCTGGATGGCCGCTACGCCGCCAAGGTTGCGTCCTTGCGACCGATTTTCAGCGAGTTCGGCTTGATGCGCTTTCGCGTACACGTGGAGATGGCTTGGCTATTGGCGCTGGCCGATGCGCCGGGCCTTGTTGAAGTGCCGGATCTGTCGGCAGATGCACGAGACTTTTTAACGCGCATCGCGGAGGATTTCAGCGAAGCCGATGGTCTGCGGATCAAAGCCATCGAGGCGACCACCAACCACGACGTCAAGGCGGTCGAGTACTTCATCAAAGAGAAGATTGCCGACCATCCTGAGCTAGGTGCGGTCAAAGAGTTCGTGCATTACGCCTGCACGTCCGAAGATATCAATAATCTGGCCTATGGCTTGATGCTGCAGGAAGCACGCGTCGAGGTGTTGCTGCCGGCGCTGGATCAGATCATCGCCAAACTGCGCACTCTGGCGCACGCGCAAGCACAGCAGCCGATGCTGTCGCGCACTCATGGTCAAACCGCGTCGCCCACCACGCTTGGCAAGGAGATTGCCAACGTTGTGGCGCGGCTGGAGCGCCAGCGCCGACAGATTGCGGCAGTCGAACTTTCCGGCAAGATCAACGGCGCGGTCGGCAATTACAACGCGCATGTGGTGAGTTGTCCGGAAGTGGACTGGCCGAGTCTTGCGCGCCGCTTCGTCGAGGATTTAGGGCTGGTGTTCAACCCGTACACCACGCAGATCGAGCCGCATGATTGTGTGGCTGAAATCGCGGATGCCGTGTGCCGTGTCAATACTGTGTTGATCGACTTTTGTCGTGATGTCTGGGGCTATGTTTCGCTCGGTTACTTCAAGCAGCGCCTCAAGCACGGCGAAGTGGGCTCTAGCACGATGCCGCACAAGGTTAATCCCATCGATTTCGAAAATGCCGAGGGTAATTTAGGCATCGCCAACGCCTTGTTTGGGCACTTCTCGGCCAAGCTGCCGATCAGTCGCTGGCAGCGTGATCTGACCGATTCCACGGTGTTGCGCGCGCTGGGCACAGCCTTCGGCCACTCGCAGATTGGCTTTGAATCGCTGCTCAAAGGTGTGGGCAAGTTGGAGGTGAACCCTGAGCGTTTGGCGGCGGATCTGGATGGCTCATGGGAAGTGCTGGCCGAGGCCGTGCAAACCGTGATGCGTCGCCACGGGCTGCCCAATCCCTACGAACAGCTCAAAGCCCTCACACGCGGGCAGGGCATCAACCCGGATTCCATGCGTGCCTTCATTCAAACGCTGGAGTTGCCGGCCGCCGCGAAACAGCGCTTGTTGGAACTGACGCCGGCCAGCTATATCGGTTTGGCGGCGCAACTGGCGGCTGATATCTGAGAGCGGTGTGCTCGAGCCTTGCGCTGAAGCTATGACATGCCCGATGCGGCGGATGCAGGTTTAGCAGCGCCGTCACGCTGTGAAGCTAGAGCTTGGGAATAGCGCCCAGAGTCTCGGCATGTTCAGCCTTTTCCGCCGCTTCCAGTTGCGCGAGGTTTTCGTGCAGACGCGCCAACGGGCCCGCGGCGTCCCCATAGATTTCCGTCTTGATGTGTAGCGATCGCTCGAGGCTGAGACGTGCGTCATTGAGCTCTCCCAGCGCAAGCTGCGCCATGCCCAAACCACGCAGGATCTCCGAGGTTACATTGTGGTCTGCGCCGAAGATGCGTTCGGATATCTCTAAGCAGGCCACTTGCTCCTCATAGGCTTTCTGTATCTGACCATCGTCGAGCAGCCAGTTCGCCAGATTGTGGCGCGCCATGAAGGTGTTGGGCGCTTCCGGGCCGTTATGAGACAGGTTGAATTCGTAGGCAAAACGGTAATGAGGACCGGCCTCTTCGACCTTGCCCTGCTGACGCAAGGCGCCACCCAGGTTGTTGTGCACCATGGCCAGCATGCTTGAGTTCTCGCCGTATTTTTTTGCCACCGGCCCCAGCATCGCCTTGAGCACCGTCTCACCGGCTGCGTAGTCACGCTTCTGCAGATAAAACACCGCCAGACTCAGGCGCCAGGCCAAGGTGCGCGGGTGATCTGCACCCAGCTGTTCGGTGCGACGGGCGATCATGTCGCGGATCAAAGCGATCGCTTCGTCGTAATGACCGGCATCACTGAGCAGGATTGCCAAGCGACCACCCGCATCGAGCCGCTGGGGATCATCCTCGGGTGCTTTGGCGAAGAGTTCGGCATAGGCGCGACGCGCTTCCGCCAAGGCATCGTCCAGCTTGCCGCGCTGCCGAAGAGTCCAACTCAGACGCGAACGCATGTCCGCGATCATGGATTCGGGTACGCCGCGCTTGGTGGAGGATGCCAATTCAATGGCTTCGCGAAAGACCTGCTCCGACTCCTCGAACCGACCCGCGTCGACTAGGGCCGTGCCCAGGCGCTGCGCGGTCAAGAGGTCATCCACGCTGCCGATGCCTGCTCCGCCTTTTGCGCGTGCCGCAGCTTTGGTCGATTCGAGCAGCGGAATGGCTTTGCGCGGCAAGCCGAGCGCGGTATAGCTTTCGGCGATGGTGCGCTGGATGTCGCTGCGACCTTCGGGGTCGCTCGCCATTTCGACCCCGACCCGCTGGGCTGCATCATCGAGTACGTGCAACATCAGGGTCTTGTCCATTTCACCTGAAAAATCAGGGTCCACGCTGGACAGAATGCTGCTGAGAAAGTCGGCGGTGATCTGCTTACGTTGCGACTCCAGTTTGGCCTGATGCAAAGCCCATGAGGTGCTCATCAGTCCGCCAATCAGTGATATCAGAACCAGCGCAGCCGTGAACACACCAACGCGGTGGCGGGCGACGAACTTTTGTGCGGCGACGATGCGCCGCGCAGGGGCGGCGCTGACCGGATAGCCCGCAAGGAAGCGGGTGAGGTCGTTCGCCAACAGCGAAACCGACTGATACCGCTGATCGGGGTGCGGCTGCATGGCCTTGGCGATAACCCAGTCCAGATCTTCGCGCAGGGTGAGCAGTAAATGTTTGGGTGCGAGACCACGACGCTCGGCCAAGGTTTGGATCTGTTCGGGATCGAGTGTGGCGAGATGCTGTGAGGGCAGGGACGATCCACTGTCATGCTCGCGTGTCGCAGGGGGGCGGATGCCGCTGAGCAGTTCGTACAACAAGGCGCCTAGCGAGTAGATGTCACAGCGGCTGTCGACATGCTGGGTTGGATCCGCTTGCTCTGGGCTCATATAGCCAGGTGTGCCGGCAGGCCGGTTGTCCTCGCCGTCACCGATAGCAATCCCAAAGTCGATCAAGCAAGGCGTCGGGACACCGTTGATCTCATGTCCCAACACGTTGCCGGGTTTGATATCGCGATGCACGACACCTTTCTGATGAGCGTGCTGTACCCCTTCACACAGGCGCAGGAATAGTTCAATTCGGCGGCCAAGCGAAAGTGCGTGCTGATCACAGAAGTCGGTGATGCGCTCACCCTTGATGTACTCCATCGCCAGCCACGGGCGGCCATGGGCATCAGTACCACCATCGTGGATCTGGGCAATGGCTGGATGCTGCATCTGCGCCAGCAGCTGACGTTCCACTTCAAAGAACGCATACTGCGCTGGCGCGAGGCCGATCGCGTCCATCACCTTCAACGCCACTTTTCGTTCGTAGGCACCGTCAGCACGCTGGGCCAAGTACACCTGCCCCATGCCGCCATGTCCGATCGGTTCAATCAATGCCCACGGACCAAAACGGGTGCCTGGCGGCAAGGTTTGCGAGGCGTGGAGTAGATCCCGCATCGGCCTCATCGAGTCATTCACTTTTGATGTGGCCGACGACTCGATGAGCAGCATCGCCAGCAGCTCATCGAGCAATGCTGGGTCATCGGCCGCCTGCTTACGTGCGAAGTCCTCGCGCGCGTCGGTCGGCAACTCACAGGCCGTATGGAAGAGGTCTTGCAAACGCTGCCAGCGAATCTCGGTACTCATGCCATTCGCGCCGCCAGCCAGACGCGCGCAAAGCGCAGGTCACGCTCGACCGTGGCGGCTGAGACGTCGAGCATCTCGGCCACCTGTTGGTTGTCGAAGCCAGCCAGCTGGGTCAGCGTGAAGGTGTGAGACTTGCGCGGGTCCAGGCGGTCGAGTTGATCCAGCGCATCGGCAAGTATGACTAACTCAGCCGGGCGCGCCCCCGGATCTGTCAAGCCAAGACTCAAGGTTATCTTTTCGCCGAAACGCGCATCCGCATTCGCCGAGCGGGCGTAGTCAATCAATAGGCGACGCATCTGCAAGGCCGCGAATGCATAGAAGTGACGGCGTGAAGGAAATACGCCGTGGCAGTGACTGAGCTTCATCCAAGCCTCATGCACCAGTTCCGACGGCTCTAAGTCGACATGATGCTCACTGCGCAAATAAGCCGATGCGATTAGGTGCAGCTCGCGGTAAACGCGATCGGCCAGCTCGTTCGACGATTCATCCTGGCCCTCAGACCAAGCCTGAAGAAGATCCGTGATGCGTGTCGAGGGCTCGAGCTTGATATCCATGATGTTCGCAATGATACCCAGTCCGCCTTCAACCCCGCAGTCGTTTTGGTACATCGTCCTTGCCGACCGAGATCGCAGTCCGGCCGGCTCGAGGATATACCGCTCGTCGGTCTAAATATTCCGCTTGTCAGGTGCGTGATGGCTTTCACCATCTTGTTGCGCTTGGCACACATATAGGGGGCGTTTCTGCTGCGCGGACGAATCATCGGGTTCACGTGTGTGCAAAACGTTCTAGATGGGTCGCCATGGGTGACCGGGGAAGCTAGATCAACAGGGGTTCACATCGTGACCAAGCTGCTCACACAACGCAGTCGGCGTTTGTCCTCATTCGTGCTTCACAACGGCTTGCGCTGGCTACTGCTTATCGCAGCCTGTGTACCTGCGACGGCGATGGCACAGGCGGCCTTAACCGTTGAGTTCACCCCCGCTCCTGCGAGCAGCTATCTGCCGGGCGACACGAAGGGTATTACGCTCAAATTCTCCAATACGGGAGACGGGGACGCCAGTTTGGCGTCGATGACCTTGACGTTGCCCGCCGACGTCAGCGTTTCATCCCGATCGTGCAGCGTGACTGCTGGGCCAGCCGGCTCGCTGTGTGGGACCTTGGGCACTGGCGCCGGCGGTGGTCTCTACACCGACGCAACCATTAAGTCGGGTGGTGTTCTGACCATCGGTGCCATTTTGGCGTTTGATGCGAACGCCACGGGCGACAAGGAAATCATCGCTACCGGTTTGGCGGATGCTGTTCCCGATGCCACGGATAGCCACACCTTCCTGCGCACACCCAATACCGATCTTTCGGTACTCGTCACGGCCGAGAGCACCAGCCCTGTCGCCGGTGCCACATTTAACTGGGCGTGCGTAGTAAGCGCGGGTGCCGCGCTCTGTCCAAGTGCCGCGGGTACGGGACCGCTGACCGGCGTGGGAATTGCTAGCTTTCCGGCCGGTGGCGCGCTGACTTATACGGTGACCGTCAATCATGCAACGACTGATGTCTATCCCACAGCAGGAATCAACGCGGCAATCGCTCTGCCGACCACGCCGGCCGGCCTGATCGACACCAACACCAGCAATAACTCGCATGCCAGCACCGCGCGCACCCGCAATGCAGCCGCCAACGTCAAAACCACCACCAGTCGCACGCTGATTGCGTCGCCCGCGAACAATTGTCCTGATGGTGCAGCGGCCACCTATACCCCTGGTTGTCTGGCAACGTATCGCGTGGAGGTCACCAACACGGGACCGGATGCCGCCGATGGATCCAGTTTGGAGTTGCTGCGGAGCGAGGCTGCGGCCGCTGCATTCCAGTGGACGTGTACTGCGTCCGGTGGGACAAGCTGCCCTGCAACGACCGGCGAGGCGCCACTCACGCTTTCGAGCGTCGGAAACTTCCCTAAAGACGGGAAACTCACGTTCGATATAGCGGTTTCGCATACCTCGGCTGAGTTGTATGAGAGTGCGGGCATAACCGCGAAAAGTTATCCGCCTAGCACTGGGCTAGATAAGCGCGTTGATATCGACCTTGCCGATAACGAATCGGCGGTCAGTGGATCTGTCGACCGACGTGCGGCGATCCGCGTGCAGAAGCGTGCGTTGACGGTTGAAAACAACGAACCGCTGACTTCGATCTTTGCCAACGCAGAGTTCCAATACGAAGTCACTGTGTACAACGATGGCCCGAGTGACGTGGGCAATGGCGTGCTTGGTTCCGGCAATGCACAAGCGATTGACAGCACCGGCCCCGCACTTTTTCTGGCAGATCCCTTCGACGCCTTGCTGACCGGGGTGAGCGTGCCCGATTGCAGCGTGGCATTGAGTGGGGAGCCATGCTGGCAGTTTTGCGAATCAACTTTGGGCTTGGGCGAAGGGCAGGTCATTGCCGACAGCAGCCAATGCGACGTCGCCAACTTGCACGAAGGCCGTGGCACAGCAATATCGCAGCGTTTCGCTTTGCGCGCGGGAACCGGAAGCCGCCTGCGGACCGTCGTAAAGGTAGGCAACGAGGTTAGCCAAGTCGTCAACGTCAACAACACGGCGACGGTTTCACTTTCCACCTGCGCCGTCGGCGATCCGACTTGCAAAAATATCTCTTTGGTTGAGCCAAATACGCTGAGTGCGTCGGTCGATGTTGAAGTTCACCCGTCCGCATCCACCGTGATCGATGTCAAAAATGCGGTCGGCAGCGGCGATGCCGTGCCGGGCTTGCCGCATAGCTACACGATCACTGTTTCCAATATGGGTTTGTACAACCTCTCCAGCGCCCAGATCAGCAGTCAGTTTCCAATATTCACTGCATTGCCGGGTGGCAGCGGTGTCGGCTTTATTTCAGGCACGGTGTTCTACCAGTGTCTTGCAGAAGGTGGTGCCGCTTGTTCGACGGTCAGTGGTGAGCCGGATGGCCAAGCCAATGACCCGACGCCGCCCAAGTACGGCGACGCGCTGGCGGTCAATGCCAATTTGCCGCACGGTAGCAAACTTGTATTTACCGTAACCGGCGAGTTGGATCCGCGCGCCACAGGCAGCATGAGTCTGAGTGCGGGCGTGGAAGCAGCGCCTGCGCCGTTTGTTACGGATAGTGTGGTCACCAGCATGCAACCAGCGGCAACGCTCGCTCTGACCAAGCGTTTGTATAAGCGCGAAGAGCAGGGTGGCGTGTCGAGACTGTTCTACGAACTCGTCGCCAGCAACAACGGCCCCAGCTTTGTGGGTGAAGCGGCATTGCAGGATGGTGTCGCTACCGTCAGCGCGGTTAACTTCGATTTCTCCAATGCGCAATGGAGCTGTCAGGCCGTGCCAGCGGCCGCACCGGCGGTGGCACCAGAAGCGACCAAGTGCAGTGCGCCAGGTTCGGGCACGGGTGGTATCGAGGCCGGCTCTTTGTCGCTGGACCTGATGCCAGGCGGTCGTGCAGTGGTGCGTTTGGATGATGTGGAAACGACCAGTGCCGCTGGCGCTCAGGTTGAAAATATCGCCACGCTGAGCCACGCGCTGGATTCAAAAACCGCACGCGTCATCACCACCTTGCAGGCCAACTACGAACTCAGAGTTGAGAAAGACGATGGACTGACCGTGGCGCATCCGGGCAGTGAGCACACGTACTCGATCACCGTCGTTAATGATGGGCCGGACGATGCCTACGACGTGCACGTGGAAGACGTCATGCCTTCCATGCTGCAAAACGTTAACTGGACCTGCTCTGCAAGTTCACCCGTGCCTGGGGATCTGAGCGCGTTGCAGTTGACTGTAGATCCAACGCCATCGCCAGCGGATGCCTTGGCCACTAGCCGCGATGGTCGTCACATCTATGTGATCGGCAAAGTGAAGAACGCCAGCAACGACATGATTCCCGCGATCCATGTCTATGCGCGCAATGCCACACCAGGGCTGGGCTTTGGCGCAGTTGGCGCCGTCGCAATCGACACCGAGATCAATGGGGTTGATGACTCTTCTGATACGGGTTCAGTTGTCACCAGCATGGACGCGCCGATCGATCTTGCCCTGTCGGTCGATCAGAGCGTTCTCTATGTGCTTTCCAAGGCGGGCGGTCAGGGCCGGATCGTCGTGTTTCACCGAGTCAGCGACATGCGCAATCCGGAGTTTGGGCGCTTGTCATTTGCTGGCTTTGCAACATCAACACTGACCAGTCCACGTCGTATCACCACCACGCCCACACACATTTATGTAACCGGCTCTCTCGTGGATGGCAGCGACGGGAAAATTGAAATCTTCAAGCCCGATTCCAGTAATCAGTTGCCGTTGCCCGTTACTAACGGTGTGGTTGCGGCACCGGTAAGCGCCGGCCCGATGGTTATCGATGCGGGCAATTCGACGCTTTATGTGGCCTCGACTTTGAACTCGCGAGTTCGGCGTTACGCGATCGCGATTGATGGCCCCAACGCGGGCTTGTTGACCCAAAACGCTGAAACGGACTATCAAACATCAGGCTATACCCAGATCAGCGATTTGTTGTTGGCTCCCAATGGCCGTGATCTATACGTTCGCGCACGTAACGGCAGCAACAACTCACTGATCGGGCACGTGCGCTCGGATGCCGCTGGCCTAGCCTTCGTGGCGAACTACGGCGCGAACTCCAGCGCTTTGCTGAATGGCGCGGTACGGATCACCTTGTCGCCCGATGGCGAGCACCTGCTTGGCGTTAATCGCGGCGAGGATGCGCTGTTCAGTATGCGTCGCAACGTACTCACCGGCGCACTGAGCGGCGGTTCGATCGCTGATCCAGACATGGAGCAGGTGGTTCGTCGCAGCGGTGCCAACCTCGAGCAATTCGGTGGCTTGGATCAACCGACGGCACTGGTCATCACGCCCGACAATCGTCACGTGTTGGTGACGTCCGGCAGTACCACGGGCGCAATCGGCCCACTGACCGTGCTGTCTCGACGCGCGCCCGCCCCGCAATTGGGTTTCATTGAGCGTGATCGCGATGGCGACCCCACCGAGAACCAAAGCCACATCGACACGCTTGTCGCGCCTGCGGATCTGGCGACACGCGGCAGCTTCGTTTATGTGCTGAGCAAGGTCGATTCGGCAGTTACTTTGTTCACTCGCCGCCTGACCAACATAGGCCCGGAGGATGAGGATGGCGGACACCTGAGCTATCAGGCGACGTGGCGCAATGGTCAGAACGGCGTCAGCGGTATGGCAAATCCTGACCGCCTATTGATAAGCCCGGATGGCAAGAGTCTGTTTGTCAGTAGCGTGGATGGCAACTCGATCGCGGTGTTCCGACGCGACACCAGCACCGGCACTCTGACGTTTGCACGAGCCTTCCAAGCGTCTGGCAATCCGGGTTTGAGCGGAGCCTTTGGCATGGCCATGGATCCTGCGTCCAAGAACCTGTATGTCGCCGGTTCGTATGCAAGTTCGATCGCGATCTTCTCGCACGATGCTGCCAATGCGGATCGTCTGGCCTATGTCGGTGCGGTGGTGTCCGGTCAGAACGGGGTGACGGGTCTGAATGGAATCCGTGATTTGGTTGTGACTGGACAGGTCGGCGGCTCGCAAGTGCTCGGTGTTTCCGATGCGGGCAATTCCGTGGTGGTGTTTGATCGCAAGGAAACGGGTAGCACAGCCGGCACGCTGCAGTTTGTGCAGGCGTTGGCTTTGGGTGGCGCTCAGCGCCCCATGTCGCTGGCGCTTTCGCCGGATATCAATGGCAGAGGCAATTCTCATGTGTATGTCGCCGCGCAAAATTCAAATACGGTGTACGTGATTCAGCGTGTCTTTGGCACCGGTGGTCCACAGGATGGCTGGGTACGAAATGTTGGATCGGTAAAAGTGGGCAGTGGCGCGCCGCAGACTATGAGTGGCCCGCGTGATGTAAGCGTTAGCCCGAATGGCAAGCGCGTCTACGTGACCGGCGAGTTCGGTCATAGCTTGGTCGCGTTTGATCGTTACGATAATCCGACCAGCACCGCTTACGGGCAGCTGACGTTTGCTGAGGCACGCACTCAGGATGTTGATGCGGTGGATGGCATTCGCGCGCCGTATGCCGTTGCGGTTTCCGATGATTCGCGCAACGTCTATGTGGCGGGTTTCGACAGCGATGCCGTGGCCTCCTTCTCGGTGGGAACGGGCTCGTTCTGCAGTGCGTCGGGCACCGGAGACATCGACGATATGGTCACTATTCGCGCCGGTGGTGCGGTGGCCTACACCGTTGTTTCCACGATTCGAGCCGACGCGACCGGCATTTTGCACAACACCGCACGAGCGACTGTGGAGAGACGGAGCCCGCTGACCGGTGAGAACGTTGACGTCATCTATGAGGGTGAGAAAGACACGCCTCTGATCACCTCGGCTCAGCTGGAGTTGACCAAGACCAATAACCAAGTGGCCGTTGTGCCGGGTACCGAAGTCACGTATGACATTACGGTTCGGAACGCCGGGCCGGGCAATGTCACTGGCCTGAGCGATCCGTCCTTGGCCAATGTCACCGATCTTTTCGACTGCAAACATGAGGATGGAAACGGGGTTCCAGGAGCGGGTTGCACCAGTCCTCCATTTGATCTCGATTCCATTAGCTGGACGTGCTCTGCGACCGGCTCGGGCGTACTTGATTTCCTGGCCGGCTATCGTGACGGCGAAGCGGGTATCAGCGGCTTGGGCGGTATCAGCTCGCTGGCCTTGATTCCCGGGTTTGTGCCCGGCGCGGGTAACGAGGTACGCGGCAACTTCTTGGCAGGTGCCAGCGTCGATGACGATGCCGTGGTGTTCTTCCAGCGTGATGCGAGCACGGGTGCACTGAGTTACTACCCGCAGGCACGGATTGATCACACCGCACAAACCCCACTCCAAGGCGCGCGATCGGTGGCGGTCAGTGCCGATGGCAAACTCTTATTCGTGGTGAGCCGCCAGTCCGACAGTCTCAACGTCTTCAGTTTGACTGGAAGTGCGGCCCAATCGCTGATCACGACTCGTCTTGCTACAGTCAAGGACGCTGCGATCCGCGGCTTGGACAAGGCCTTACACGTTCTTGTGTTGCCTGCCGCAGGAGGCCTCGATCACGTTTATGTGGCGGGTGCCAACGATCACGCGGTCGCGGCGTTTACCTTCGATCGCGGCACGAACGCGCTTACGCACGCTGGCAGTTGGGTCAATGGTCAGGCGGGGGTCCAAAGCTTGGCTGACGTTGAGTACTTGATTGCCAGCCCGGATGGATCTCAGGTCTATGCCTTGTCCGGAAGCGCCGGAAGCATTGCGCAGTTCAATCGAGACCCAAGCACAGGTGAGCTGACCTATATCAGCCGATTCCCCGGTGGTGGCCCGAATGCGACGCTGGATGGTGTCTCTTCGGGTGTCTTCAGTTCCAATGGCCGCTATCTGTACCTGACGGCCGCGCGTGCGAATCGTCTTGTCCAGTTGGAGCGCGTGATCGACTCTGCTGCGGGCAATTTCGGTGCGCTGTCGGCGAAGTTCTCGATTGGACAGGATGAACAGGGTACACAGGGCTTGGTCAATCCACGCCGCGTTGCGATCAGCCCTGACGAACAACATCTATACGTTACAGCGCAGGCTGGCTCGACCTTGGCATGGTTCGCTCTGCATCCGGATACCGGCCAGCCGACCTATCTGGGGATTCGCTCCAACCAGAGCGCCGGTGTTGCTGGTTTGTCCGGTGCGACCGGTCTGGTTATCGATCCGCTGTTGAATCAGATCTATGTGGCCGGAACGCTTGATCGGGCGATTACGCACTTCCAGCGCAAGTCCGACTCCTGGTGTCCGCCAAACGGCACCGGCGTGCTCAATGGCGTGCCGGTCAACATCGCGGCCCATGGTGAAGTCACGTTCCGCGTGACGGCGAGGGTATCAAGTGAACTTAATCAAAGCCTGATCAATATCGCTGACGTCAATTGGCGTTCGGCTAGTTGCACAGGAAATTCCGGCACGACGCTCGATGATTGTGACAAGAACGCGGGCGACGAGGATCAGATCTCGGCATCCGCCAATCTTTCCATTAGCAAGGACGATGGGCTCGCAGAGTTTGATGGACTTGCTGGTGCCAGCGCGATTGCTGCTGACGCGCGCAACATCTATATCGCCGCTCCGGATGACAACGCGATTGGAATGTTCAAGCGCCGCCCTGTCGACGCGGGTACGCCCGGAGATGTAGGTCTGCGTTATCTGGGTGTGATGCGCAGTGGTATTGCTGGGGTGAGTGGTCTGGCTGGCGTCATCGATCTGGTCGCATCGGCAGATGGCGACCATGTGTATGCGGTCAGCCCCACCGATGGAGCCCTTACCGCGTTTGCACGCGACTCTGATGGTCGGTTGAGCTTCATTGAGAAGCACCAGAACGGGATTCTTGGTGTCACCGGCATGATGGGCGCGCGCGCCGTGACCCTCAGCCCCGATGGTGCCCATGTCTATGTGGCCGGTGGATTTTCCAATAGCGTGGCGATCTTCAAACGCGAGACCCCGTCGAGTGCGCCGGATTACGGCGCCTTACGATTCGTCGGGTCGATCCAGTCCGGCATCGGCGGGGTCAGTGGCATTGATTCACCGCGCGGCGTATTGGTCAGCCCCAATGGCGAGCAGGTGTATGTGCTGGGTGGCACGGGCACCGTGGTTGTGTTCTCGCGGCAAACCAATAGCGGTAGCACCAACTTCGGCAAGCTGACTCAGCTCTGGCGATACCAAAACGCCAGCGGCGGCGTGCTGGGCATGGACGACGTGCGCTCGATGGTGCTTGGTGCGGATGGCAAGAATCTCTACGTGCTCGGTGCCGAGGCCGGTTCATTGGTGCACTTTGCCCGTGACACTGCGGACGGCAAACTGAGCTTCGTGCCAAAGCCTGTCGTCGGTGGCTCGTTGTTGGTGCCGGATCTGCTTGGGGCCGTGCGTCTGCGTATGGCTACGGATGGGCATTTGTATGCCGCGTCAGCCGCACAAAACGCCATCGCGGTTTTTGAGTTGGATGCCAACGGCATACCTGCCTTGCAGCATGTACTTCGCCAAGGTGATCAGGCATCCGGCAATCCGGACGTGGATGGTCTCAACGGCGTGCGTGATGTGGCCTTGGTAAACGATGTGCAGAACTGGCTCTACGCCGCATCGTCAACCGATTCGGCGGTGTCTTTATTTGCCGCCGACACCGCTGAGCCTGGCTACCTCGGCAGTGTGTTTGATGGCACCGGAGGTGTGGCACCGGGTGAATCGGTGACCTATACCATCGTCGTGGAAAACCACGGCCCGTCCGATGTCGCTGAGGCGCGCGTCGTGGATACCTTTCCGGCTGAGTTTGAGCAGATCAGCTGGACGTGTTCCAGCTCGGGTGGTGCTGCGTGCCCATCGAATGGTCAAGGCAACTTGAATCAGAAAGTAAGCCTTCCCATGGGCGGCAAGGTGCAGTTCTCGGCCACCGGTATCGTGCGTGCACAAGCGTCCGGACGATTGATCAATACAGCGACGGTGGAAGCGCTTGGGGTCCTAGACCCTGACATGACCGACAACAGCGCCACCGATGACGACACGGTGCTTTCGCCCCGCATGGATCTGTCGATCAGCGTCGATGATGATGGCTGCGACCACAGCGATCCGGGCTGTACCGAAGTGACTCAGGCAACACCGGGTGGCGCGATTTCGTATCGCGTGGTGGCGGCCAATGCCGGCCCGACCTATGCCAAGAATGCGGTGATTTCAGATACCTTGCCGGCGGCACTTTACGACGTCGCATGGACGTGCTCGGCAAGCCCGCAAGCGGGTGTGTTGAGTGAGGTCTCGATGCTTCAGGCCACGTATGACACCGGCTACCACGCCGTGGCTATCGATCCGCTCGGCCGTCATGTTTATGCCGTGGGTCTGCGTGACCAAGCTGGAATCGTACGCGACACGGTGGTGCTGTTCGAACGCAATCCCTTGAACGGCGCGCTGAGCCGGATCAGTTCCTATTCCGAGACTAGCGGTCCCGGGGCATCTCCGGTGCGTGGTATCAGCGGTGCGAACGACGTGGTGGTCAGTCGTGATGGCAGGTTCGTCTACGTTGCCGGGCATGACGCAGATGCCATCGCGGTGTTCGAGCGTGACCTTGCCGATGGCACTCTCACCTGGCGTTCGATGGTGAAGGACAGCGAGCAGGGTGTCAGCGGCATTGGCGGTGTCACGAACCTAGAGCTTTCGCCGGATGGCAAGCATCTTTTTGCTGCTGGTGGAGCCAGTAAGGCGATTGCTGGCTTCGCAATTAACGCCACTTCCGGTGCTCTGAATCAGGTCTCAGTTATTAGGCAGTCGGACGGCTACAACGGTTTCAACGGGGTGTCGGATCTTGCCTTCAATGCGGCCGGTGATGTGCTGTTTGCGAGCGCCGCTGGCAGTCGCTCGGTCATCGCCTTGCGGCGTAATCCGGCTACTGGCGTGCTGACGTATCTGCTTGGCATTGAAGACGGTGAGGTCGGTGTTGATGCCTCCTTGCTGTCGCCCTCAGCGTTGGCAATTGCCGGTGACCGCGTATTTGTCGCTGATGCTCAGGGTGACGCTGTCAGTCTTCTGCGCTTTATCGATGGCGATGTGCCCAGATTCGATCTGGATCATCTGATTTCATTGGACAGCGACGGAGTCAATGGAACGCAGCAGCCGATCGCCTTGGCCTTCGTCGCGGACCAAGCGCGTCTTTATGTGGCATCGGCTGCGAGTAGCGAGCTCCACCTTTACAGCCTGCTCGGCGACGTGCCCGAGTCCTTGGCCAGCTATGGCACAAGCACATCCGCCGCCTTGAACAACGTGTCCGGGTTTGTGCTGTCGCCAGACGAGCAGCAAATTCACGCTGTCTCTGGCAGTAGCGGGCGTATCAACACGCTTGCACGCAATCCCGGCTCACGCTGCCCACTGGCCGGACGTGGCGGTTTGGAGCAGCAACGTGTGGAAATTGCGCCCAACGGTACGGTGCAGTTTGAAGTCGCTGGGCGCATCTTCGCCAATGCCACCGGCAGCCTCACGTATGCGGTCGCGGTCGACCCGCGTGTGCTTGCACATGATGTGGATCTGGCCAACAACCGCGCCACTGATGTCGACACCCTAGTGCCGTTGGCTGATTTGAAAGTCGACAAGTTGCGTCAGACGCCGGATCTAGAGGTTATTGCAGGCCTGCCCGTGAGTTGGCAGATCCAAGTACAGAACCTGGGGATCTCTGATGCGCTAAGTGCACAGGTGAGCGATGACCTGCCCATTTTCCCGACTGACAACGCTGGATTGACTGCTGACAGTGGTACTTGGGAATGTTCGATCAATGTGCCGTTCGAGCGCACTCAATACCTTGCTTCAGCGCTTGAACCTGCCGTTGCTGATCTGACCGCGCTCACGAGTATGAAGGACGGTCGACGTTGGTTCGGCATCAGCCGCAGCCGCGGTGCCTTGATCGAAGTGAGTTTGGACCCAGGCGGTGTCGTTTCCAGCGTGGAAACCGTGCTCGATGCTGGCGATATCGCCGAGCTGGCCGGTGCCACTGACGTGCAGATTTCGCCCGATGGCGCCTATCTGTATGTGACATCAACTGACAACGATGTGGTCTTGACCGGAAACGATTTGACCGACGCTGAGCGCGGTGCCGTTGGTCCCTTGGCTGCGGTAACCGGCAACTTGCTGGTATTTGCGATCGGCGATGGCGGTATCGAGCACGTGCAAACGCTGACCTCGGGTGTCGGTAGCGTGGTTGGCCTGCGTGGCGCGAGACAGGTCATCACCTCTGGCGACGGACGTTACGTTTACGCCGCAGCGGTGCCGTCCAACATCAACAGCAGCAGTATTGCCTTGTTCCGACGTGATGCCGACAGCGGTGAGTTGAGCTTTGTTGAGCGCGTGCAGGATGGCCTTGGGACACTTGGCAGTGAGAGTAATGTGATCCGTGATATCCGCCGTTTGCATCTGACGGCTGATGGGCGCCACCTGTATGTGCTGTCACAAGGTTCGACCTCGCAGGCATTCCCACAGCAACAGGCTTTGGCGCGATTTGAGCTCGATGCCAACAATGGGAAGATGCGCTTTGTAGAAGTGATGCGTGCAGTCAATCTTGGGTCGACTGCCTCAGTCCTTCCCGCGCTGCAGGGTGCACGCGATTTTATCGCCACACCCGGAGACACCGGGCTGTATGTGCTGGCCGAGCAGGGCATTATCCAGTTCGCGCGGGCGCTCAATGGGAGTCTGGCCCAAGTTGCGATCTGGCCATATCAAACAACCGTCCCCGCCCGCTCGATCGCGATGGATGTGTGGGGTGCACGGCTTTATGTGGTGGACGCGCAGGCCACGGTGCATCTTTACACCCGCCAATGGAACGATGGTTCACTGCGGCACCTTTACAGCCTGCCGGCAATAACTAGCGCAGAACCGGATGCCGTATTGCACGTGGGTCCGTTGGCTGAACTCTTGGTCGCTCAGCGTGGTACGGAAGGCGGGTTGACGCGCCTCGCCGAACGCGCGGTTTCACGTTGTATGCAAGCAGAAGGCGATAACGCCGACTTGCCTGCCAATGTGGATCTTGGGATGGCGGGTTGGACGCACTTTGATTACACCGGCACCGTGCACCCAAGCGCGCGCGGCACCTTGGTGAACGTGGCTCGTGCCGTGTTGGCTGATGGTGTTGATCCGGACCCAGTGAATAGCGAAGGCCGCGACGAAGCCTTGATCCTGGTTCAGTCTGATCTTTCGATCAGCAAAACCGGGCCAGCTGACGCGGTGGCGGGTGAGTACATCCAGTACGTGATCCGGGTGGACAACGCGGGACCGAGCGACGCGCTGGGCATCCACGTCAAGGACGATCTCGATCCGGCCAGATTCCAGGGCGCTACGTGGACGTGTGCGGTCGAAGGTGATGGTGACTCGGTGTGTGGCAGTGCCAGCGGCGCCGGGAACACGCTTGATGTACCCGCCGATCTGCATGTGGGGGACACCTTGGTCGTCACGCTCACCGTGAAGGTCAATCCCGCTTGGTTGGGTGTCTTGCAGAACGCCGCGTATGTGGTTCCTGAGCCCGGTTCAGTCGATCCGACCCCGGATGACCAGGTTGCTACGCCGGTGGATACCATCGTGGTCCGACGCGCCGATGTGGCAGTCACCAAGACCACGACAGTGGCTGAAGTTGTAGCCGGCGCGGCGGTGACCTACACCGTCACCGTGCACAACGCCGGGCCCTCAGATGCGCCCGACGTTGAGGTGCGTGACTCACTGCCTTCAGGGCTGCGTGATGCGCAGTGGACGTGCACGGCTCAACTGGGCAACGGAGATTGTGGGCACCTGTTTGGCACCGGTTCGATCAACCAGCGCGTTTCCATCCCCGTTGGCGAAACGCTGAGCTACCAAATCAGCGCACTGCTATCGCAGGCAGCTACCGGAAACCTGACCAATACGGCTAAGGCCACGGTTATGGTTGATCCGACCGGCGATGTGCTGGATCCCGATCTCAACAACAACAGCGCCAGTGTCACCAATCCGGTGTTGCAGCGTGCGGATCTCAGCCTGTCGGCGACGGTGCCAGATGCCTTTGATCCAGCCAGCTCGATGCCAATGCCATATCGGATCGAGGTCGCCAATCTTGGGCCCTCAAATGCCGCGCTTAGCGTTGTCGCGCTGCAGTTCAACCACACGATCAAGCAGAGCAACGCCGCGTGTACGCCACAGCAGGGAACCCAGTTCACGTGTTCTATGGATGCGCTTAATGCGGGCAGCTCAGTCACGTTTGACCTTGATCTGCGTGAGCTGCCCAGTGTTCCTGCAACACTCACGGGCCATCTGAGTGTGGGCTCGCAGACCACAGACCCGGTCCCCACAAACAACGTCATTAACACCACGACCGAGATGCGTACGGGCGTGGATATGGAAATCACGATCGATGACGGACGCGATGGCTTGGCCCCAGGTGATCCGACGCGTTACACCATTAAGGTGCGCAACGTCGGATCGGTCGAGGCAATAAACGCACGCGTGTTGGTGCCCTTGGCCAATGAGCTGATCGCAGCATCTTGGCAATGCACCGCGCCTCTTGGTGCCATTTGCGGGGCTAACGGCAACGGTGGCATCGATGACCTGATCAATCTGCCGGCCGGTAGCAGCTTGACCTACACACTCGATGCCACGCTGGATCCCGCTATCGATTCCGTCGCGCAGGATTTCTACGAGCAAACGGCTGAGGTCGAGGCCCATGTTAATCAGGTCGAGGTCAGCACGCAGAACAATGCGGCCAGCGACACCAATGATGTTTACAAGGTGATTTTTAAAGATGGGTTCGAGGAGCCCATCGCTCCACGACCATCACAGACCCCGCTGAGTTTGATCTGGTCGGTACCGCTTGAAGTGGTGCCGATGCCCGATGTCGCGTTGCCGCCTCCCCCGGCACGCGCATCGGCGCGTCGGTTTTTTGACCGCACAGGTGGCCTGTCATGAAGAGCTCAATCACGGTCACACTGGCTACTGCATTGGTCGCATTGCTTGTCGGCGGAGGGCTCGGATGGAGCTTGGCCCAACGCGGTCACAGCGAGGGCGCGCCGACTCCCGAGAGCTGGGTCGCCCGCATCAATGACCACTACATCACTGGTGACGCCTTCATCGACGAAATGCGCCGTCGCGGCGGCGAGCGCCCCGGTCAGTTTCAGGACATGGAACAGAAGCGCCAGTTGCTCGATGACATGGTGTATCGCGCTGCATTGGTAGAGGCGGCTGAGCAGGCTGGCTTGACCGGACAGCCTGAGCTCCAACGCACCGTCGACAACATCATCGCCAGCCATTATTTGCAGGACACCCTGCGCCAGGCGCAGCGAAAGGTGCAGGTTAGCGACGAGGACGTCGAGGCGTATTACGCCGCGCATGCTGACGATTACGTGGTGCCGGCGCGCAAACGCGTGGCGATGCTCAAGATCTCTGTGGCCAGTGACTCGGGCGAGCCTGCTTGGAAAGAGGCCGAGGCACGTTTGGCTGACGCGCGCAGCAAGGCGCAAACGCTAGAAACTACTGTGCCTCACTTCGGGAACCTTTCACGTGAATACTCCGACGACGCGGCGTCACGTTGGCGCGGCGGAGTGATTGGTTGGATATCCGAGGGTCGGGCCGATCGCTACAGCTATGACCCTAGCGTGATTGAAGCGGCGCGCACGCTGGCGCAGGCCGGTGCTTTGTCTGAGGTTTTTCGTGGCAAAGATGGGGTCTATCTGGTGCGCTTGGTCGAGAGTGAGCCGCGCCAGAGTCGTGGTCTGGAGCAACTGGCCAGTGGCATCCGACAACGCCTTTTGCAAGACCGCTCGGCAGCAGCCGAACAGGAATTTCGCCAGCGTCTGATAAGCCGCATCGGAGTGGAGGTGCGCGAATCAGTATTGGCTTCGATCGCACCGCTGTCCGACGCCGGCAAACAGAACCTTCCCCAGCCACCCGCCATGCCCAGCGACGAGGGGTGAGTCATGATGATTCGATCGATAATCCAAGTTTTTGTCCAGTCAGCCGCTTTGCTGCTGTTGCTTTTCACAAGCAGTGCGAACGCGGTCGATATGACCCAGACCATCACCCTGAAGCCGGGCTGGAACGCCATCCATGTCGCGCTGGAACCGACCGACAAGGACATTGCCGATGTGTTTGCCGGCATCCCGGTGCGCAGCGTCTGGCGTTGGATTCCGGGCAAGAATGACGCGCAGTTTATTCGCGATCCGGCTGAGGGGCTGGAGAACGTCGAAGGCTGGTTCGCCTGGTTCCCGGACTCGCGTCCAGACGCGATCTTGACCAACTTGTTCACCATCGATGGCAATACCTCCTACTTGGTGCGTATGCCAGAGAACGAGAGCCCGCGTCAGCTCGTGATCCACGGGGTGCCGCGCTACATTCCGACCCGCTGGCGGCCCAACGACTTTTCCCTTACCGGCTTGCCGGTTACGGCCACTAACGCGCCCACGTTCGACGAGTTTTTCTCGCGCTCTACGGCGCATCTGAGCCAGCCCATTTATCGGCTCGACAACCTTGATGGTCGTTGGAAGCTCGTCGCCGGATCATCCCCGATCAACGCCAACGAGGCCTACTGGATCTATACCAAAGGTAACTCGCGTTATCAGGGACGCATGAATCTGGTGCTAGATCAGGGTGAGTCATTGGACTACTCGGCCGCGTTTTCTGAGTTGCGATTTGTATTGCGTAATCTCAGTGGGACTGCGGGGAGCTTTCAGATTCAGCGTTTGGGTAGCGAGCGCGTGCCGCTTGCCCTGCGGGTGGAGGACGATGAAACGCACGAGGTTGGCTGGCCGGCTATGCACGATGTTGAAGTGCTGGATGCGCCCGCTGGTGAAGATGTATTTGTCACCCTGGCAATCAAACGAGCGCAATTCACCAGCGAGCGCATGGAACAGATGCTGGCTATCACCGATGAGAACGGGCAACGGATCGTGTTGCACGTAGGTGGCAACAGCGTCCAGCCCGGTGCATTAGCGCGACCTGCCGGTACGCAAGCGAAGGCTGGCGGCGACAACCCACTGGCGTATGCGGGTTTGTGGGTAGGCAGCATCAATATCGATCAGGTCAGTGAAGCGCAGCGCGCTGGCGTCACCCCAAAGAAAACCGGTACGACCTTCAGCCAGCGCGTATTGATACACGTTAATGGCGCGGGACAGGCGCGGCTGCTCAAAGATGTCATCCAGATGTGGGAGGACGGCACGACACGGCCTAGCAGCGTCGATCCGACCTATCAGGAGCTCGACACGCCCGGTCGCTATGTCTTGCTCACCAACAAGGATTTGATCGGTTTGTACAGCGGTGTGGCCGGACGCGATGGCGTGCCGGTCGGCATTCGGATGAGTACGGTCGCTTACGACTTCGATGGCGAGACCTTGGATCTTTCGGGCGTATTCGGTCCCGGCAGCCAGCTCACGGCGGCGGTCTTGGTGCCCTCGGCATTGCAGACCAACCCCTTCCTGCATCGTTATCACCCTGATCACAACAATCTGGACGAGCAATTCCTCAACTATCAGGAAGAGGCTTTCCAAGTTGTGCGCAACGTCGAGTTGGTGTTTACCGCTGCCGATCCGACGGGTAACAGCGCACCAGGCTGGGGCGACTCGATCATGGGTGGCACGTTCGCCGAAACGATTACCGGCTTGCATCGAAATCCGATCTTCACATCGGGAACTTTCCGCCTGACCCGCGCTTCCGCGGTGACGGTTTTGAACCAGTGAGCAGGGGACAGAGCATGGTCACTTACAGTTACTCGGGCTTCCGCCTGGCCGCCGCCATCGTGCTTGGCGCGGCCGCGCTGGTTCCTGTTAGCCAGGCACAGGCTGCGTGGCCGCATGGCATCGCGAATGCCGATGTGGTGCGCACGGTCACGGCGCCAAATGGCGACGTATTCATCGCCGGCAACTTCTTCGGCGAAGCACAACTTGGCGCCTTTACGCTGAACTCGGCCGGCCTACAAGACATCTTTGTCGCCCGTCTGGATTCCAGTGGGCGGGTGATCTGGGCCACCAGTGGTGGTGGCGTGCAGGTCGATGCGGTTTCCGGTTTGGTGCTGGACGCATCCAGTAATGCGTATATCGCCGGCGGCCTATACGGCAAAGGCCAGTTTGGAGGCGTGACTACCAACGGCTCCAGTGCTAATCAGGACGGTTTTGTGGCGCGCATCAGTGCCAGTGGGACCTGGACGTGGGTTAACCGGATCGGTGGCTTAGACAGCGACATTGCGACGGATCTGGTCATCTTGCCAGGCGACTCCACTCAGATTCCGCCCGTTCCCGATTCCTTGCTGGTCACGGGTGGCTACAGCTCATCGGTCACCTTCGGGTTGGGGAGCTCACAGACTAGGACCTTGAGTGGCAATAGCGTTCAGGATGACTTCTTGGGCAGACTCAGCATCGACGGCACACAGTGGCATTGGGCTGTCAATCGCCCAGGTGTTGGGGAATACGAGATCGGCATGCGCTTGTTGCTGGATCGTGACAAGCGCTTGCACATGCTGGGCCAAGAAGCGGCCAGTAATCAATGGACGGTGCTCGCGGATAACTTCACCCCAAGCACAAACCTCGCCGACCACTGGGACGTCAACCGAACAACGGGTTACGCTCATATCGTTTCACAAGATCATTACGATCTTCTCAAGACCGCGTTTGGAAGTAGCAGTTCTCCCGGGCTGGCGTTTAATGGCGGCGAGGTCGATATCACCACCAAGAACGAGATCGATGCGAGCCGCTCCGGTCGCGTAAAGATTGCTTTGAAAGTGTGGCGTGGATCGGATATCAATGCCGGTCGTAGCGTTTCATCGGGTGGCTACACATATTCCTCGTACATCAGTGAAGTCCCGGATGCCAGTAACGAATATTTGGCGCTGGAATATAGGGACAGAAACAATAACTGGGTCAGGCTTGACACGTTCCCTGCGAACCCTGCCAACAGCGGTTCAAGTACCGTTTTTACGCTGAATCAGACGTTTAGCGAGAAGGAACTGTTCCATTCCAAGCTCAAGTTCCGCCTGCGGCAGGCTGGGGGCAGTGGCTTTGGTATGGACTGGTGGTTCGTGGAAAGTATTTCCATTGAAATCCCGCGGAATTCGGTGTATCTGCATTCGGTTTCCAATCTCTCGGCATCGGCGCCGACCTGGAACACCAACGTGCGCTTCACCGGCTCGGTGAGCCTTGATGACGCGACTCTCTGGAACGATGGCGGTACCGTAAGAATTGGCGTGGTCGGCGAATCTGGTAATCAAGTTTCCTTGCCGGCGACACAGCAATGCACACCGGCTACCACGACGTCGACAGCAAGCTCCAATAGCTTTATGTCGGTGTTGAGGCCAAACGGTGGCAGCTATCTCTGCAGCACGCTGGAGATTCTCGACACGGCTCGCGCTCGTGCCATTGTCGGCAGTGGTTCGCAGGTCTTTATCGCGGGTGGGTTCAGAGATTCACTGTCATTGGGAAGCCTGAGCCTTGTCGGTACGCCGGGCGGCCACGACGTGTTTATCGCATCTAAGAGTGACGCCACAAAAACCACGTGGAACTGGCTAACCGGCGGTAAGCAGCCTGCCGGTAGTAACCCTCCGGCTTCAGCCGGTGGCCCAGGCGATGATATGGCCGGTTCCATGGCGGTCGCCGCCGGTGGGCAGCTCTACGTGGGCGGTCAATTTGAGGGTGTTGCCAATTTCGGCCCGATTGACAGTTTGGCTGCGCAGGGCAGTGGTAAAGACGGTTTCGTGATCAAGCTTGGAACAGATGGCCGCTTCTTCCAGCCCGAAGCTTGGCCAGTGGGTATGCCGGTGGCCCCGCCACCCAATGCAAACACGAAAGGCGTGGCAGCGATGCCGCAGTTTTTCCTGGACGGACAAGAAATCTTCGCGACCGCTGCCGATTATCGTTGGTTCACCTGGGTCAGAGAGCCGGGTGCCGGGACGCAGGACGTGGACTATCGACTGATCCCGCTGCAGTCAACCCCGGAAGTAGAGGTGCGCTGGCGAATAGCGGGTAACGACGTGGGAAGCGACGCTCGAATCGTCACCTTGGGCGCGGGTGTGTGGCCCAACAAACCCTGCGGTGACAACGATATTCCGGGTGAGAACATCGCCGGCGGTTGTTATCAGTCCCATGTGGTGGGTGCGCCAGTTGAGGCAAAGCCACCCAGCAATAGCTATCAAATTCTTGGTGATGTTATCCAGCCCAGCAGCAATTCGAGCGGTGGCAGCCTCGATGCGGGTGTGTTCACGGCCAGTCGCAGCGGCTATGCGGTCATCCAGTACGTCTTGGGGACCACGATCGATCAGAGTGTCGCGCCGACCTATGTTGAGGTGGTGCGCTCTGTGCCTTACCAGTTGACGCCGAACTTTCAGAACGATGTCTCGGTGGAGATCGGCAAGAAGATCACCAGCACCGCGCACAATGAACCTAATCGCACAGGTTGGGTGATCAACGAGCTTGCCTATTACGACGGCGAAGGCACCAATGCTTCCTACAATCGCTCGGCTCGCACGGGACTGATCATTCCGGTTAACCGCTACTCCAGCAGCCGTAATCAAGATGCCGGGCGTGAACTGGCCGTGGCGTGGTACAGGCGCAATGGGAAAGGTGTTTACTGGGCCAGTCGTGCGGTGCGTTATAGCCCGCGTTGGCCCTACGATCCCGATCGCATCGTAATCGCCAGTGAGCGAGGCAGCGAGGCCTTCGGCCAGCCATTGTTGTCACCTACTGCGTTCCCGCAAGCCCAGATTTATGTGCAGAACGATTTCAGCAAGCCGGGCTTCAATCCCAATGATGAGCACGCGCTCATGGCGCCCTCATCTACCGGAAGCGGTTATGACGCGGTGTTCGCGCTGCGCTCAGACTTTGGCGGTGCGGATGAGCCGGCAGCACCGTCTGATCCATACGTACTACTCAAGTATTTCAACAACACGACCTACGAGTGGAACTTCAAAGCCTACAAAGTGCAGGCGACTAACCCGCAGTATCAGCGTTTCCGCTTCAGTGGTACCGCTGGTACGACGGTGTCGCCGCCATATCCGGTTCGACTCCTGCCGGGCTGTGGTGAGTCCTTTGTTGATGGTCAGGCTCAGGGTGAGCCGCCTCCGCCGCCATTCTTCCAAGACCACAAAAACCAGTTGTGGGCCAAGTCTGCTGGGACCGGCAAGGTCTATTACTACTACCCGATGCAGCCTGGCTTTTATCAGGACAATGACAACAACGAGGTCAGTGATTATGAGGTCGGCCAGTGCACGCCGTGGCTGGCACGCCTGCCCGAGTCGCAGGGTGGATCGCGTTCGCAGTTTGATCCGATCGCCGTTGAGTACTCGATCGTTTGGCCGGAGAGTCCGCCACTCTTGATCGCGGGGGAAACTCTGCTTAAGCCGAAGCGCGGTTTGCCGGATATTTACCAGCAGGCTGCTGTCCAAATCGTCTACGACGACAATCGCGACACCACCCCTGATGCGGGCCCCGCGGATACCTTGGCGCAGCTGATTGATCCACTGAGTCCAAGATGGGTGCGCCTGTCGCAGTTGCCCGAGTCCGTCGCCAGCGAAATGCGCACAGATGGCTTGCGCAACATCATTGGCTCATCCGATGGCACCCGGAAAATGCCAGCATCGCTAGGCGAGCGTATGCATTACGACGCAATGAATGGACGTCTGACCTTCCATGGCGTGTTCAACCAACAAGGTGCGGGCGAGCCCAAGCTCTTACTCAACGTGATGAGTAAGCGTGAGCGAGCGATTTTGAAGAAACTGAATGGTGGCGATGGCACCGAAGAGTCCAATTTTGAGGGCGATTGCATCACCAGTGGCGCGTGTAGTTGGGATCAAGCAATCGAGGCGCTGTTTCGGCTCTCGCGCAACCCCAATCACGTTGACCGCATCTGCCGCGCAGCCACGTTGGGTGAGAACCGTGAGCGTGTTTGTACCAACTTGGATACGAGTATTACGCCGGATGAGTTGTTGATCGCTTATCGCGATCCGCATCACGACGGCATGTTGCAACCCCTCTCGGTCTTGGGTGGCGGAGCGGCCCTTACAGCCGGTGCCGCGACCAAATCGGGCTACATGACGATTGCCTTCAACAATGACCCCTCGCTGGGTGCACTGCCAGTGTCACTGGAAGTGATCAAGGTGGGCTGTCTAGAGTCGACTCCTGGCAGTTCGCCTTCGATTTTTGCTCCCTATCAAGGCCAGATCAACGTGATTTCGCCTGACAACATCTTCGATGAGCAGCTTGTGCTGCGCCATTCGGGTGACTTCGGTGGTGACCCGGATAAGTTGGCGTTCGAGTGGTACTTCCATCCAGATGCCAACGGCGAGCCGCCTATGCCGGTACCCGATCCAAGCAGCGGCCAAATGCATGGTTGGATTCAGTTCCCTGTGGCCAACCCAAATGGCGCAGTGGAAATTAGTATCGAGGGTGCCAATATTCAGACCTTGTCTGACAATTGGTATTTGGCGCGGTACCGTGGTTTGTCAGTGTGTGCCAATGAGACCGAGTGGAGCCTGTGGGCAGGTCAGCCTGGTGCGACGCCAGTCGAGGCGCGCGCGCAACTGGCCGAGGGCTGGGTCAAGCGCGTGATGGCGCGGCTCAATCCGTTCGAAGCCCGAGTGCAGAACTTCGGTCAAGCCGCGACCAACAACTTTGCCAGCATGCTGATCCAGTTGGGCGAGCGTTATTCCGGCCCGGTCGCACTCAACAACGATCCTAACAATATCAACAGCATGGGTCTGATCGAGGCCTACACCACGGTGATGCGCCGTGCCATGCAGTTGTCGGTGGATTCGACACCGCCCATCGACTACGGCCCGGCCAATGCGGCTGTTCTGCTGGTGGCATCGCGTCTCGTGAACTTCTATACGCTCTTGGGTAACGAGGCGTATGCCGATGCCCAGGATCCCACCATCGGCATCGACACTGAAGGTGCGACCGTCAACCTCAATCCAAGCATCTTCACCTTCCAGAATCAGTTGGAATCTCCGCTTGATGAGGAGCTGGTTTTGCTACGCGGGCGGGACCAGAGTCACGGCCCTGTCGCGGCCTCGCCGATCTACAACCGTTTGTTCTGGAACTTCACCCGTAACGATGGTGAAGTCGCCTATGCCTTGTCTTATGGCATCACTGACCAGAACAACGATGGGGTCATCGACGAATACGATGCGCGCATTATGTTCCCGCAGGGTCATGGCGATGCATGGGGTCATTACCTGACCGCCACCAAGCTCTACTATACATTGCTTCGTCACCCGTTCTTCAGCTGGAACCCGCAGTCGGAGGCCGTGCTTGTTGCTGGGGTGCCGATCAACGTTGATTACTTGGACGAGCGTCAGTTCGCACAAACGGCCGTGGCCAAGGCTCGAGCTGGCGCGGAAATTGTGGATCTGACCTACCGCAAGGCCTACACCGAGGATCCAAACGGCCAGTGGCAGGGATACGACGACACCAAGCCTGAACGCGCGTGGGGTCTATCCGAGTGGGGGCAGCGCGCGGGTATGGGCGCGTATTTCGACTGGGTGGCAGTAAACGCCGTGTTGCCAGAAGTGGATGACAATCCGGATCACGTTGGGATCCAGCGCATTCAGCGCGATACCGTTTCTGAGCTCAATGAAATCGTCGGCTACTACCAGAGCATCCAAGGTCAGGTAGACAAGGCCGATGCTGGTCTTAACCCCTTGGGCCTGGCTCGTGGTGTGGTGCCGTTCGACATTGATCCGCAGCAGTTGGTACAGGATCACAAAACCCAGTTTGAGCAGGTTTGGGAGCGTGCCATGGGTGCGGTCAACAACGCGTTTGCACTGTGGGATCACGCCAATCAACTCAACAACCAGTTGCGTCGCGTCCAGAACAGCGTGGATGCACAGGCGCGCAACTCGGCTCAGCAGGAAACCTCGTTCGCCAACCAGCTGATTGAGATCTTCGGCTATCCCTACGTCGACGATATCGGCCCCGGTGGCACTTATCCGGTCGGCTACACCGGCGCTGATCTGTATCACTACATGTACGTTGATGTGCCGGCGTTGTCAGGCACCAGCCTGGATTTGGATACCAATAACCTGCAAGTCGCGAAGATCAACGAGTTCACGGGTTACCTTGGCGCAGGCAAGAACGGGATCGGTTTTTTCAACACGGGACCGGTTGGAACACTGCGAGAAGACGTGAAGGCCGACTGCATCCAGTTCCCGATGGCAGAGGGTTGTCCGCTGGGCGACACCGATCCTGAAGAGCTACTGGAAGTGGAATACGTCACCATCGACTCACCCGATTACGGACTCTGGTTCACCAAGCCAAGCAGCTGGACCGGAGATCGACGCGCTCCCGGCAAGTTGCAGCAGATTTTGCATCAGATGTTCATGGCACGTATTGCACTCAAGCAGACGATGCTGGAATACGACAATTTGCGTCTTGAGCTTGTTGATCAGATCGACGGTGTGCGTGCCGTGTTCAACACCCAACTGGGCAATCTGCATGTGGCGCAAAGCCAGCGGCGTGAGCTGCAGGCACTGACCGCAACCTCGCAGTTGATGATCAATGGCGCGATTGCGGCGCGGCGTGTCGGCGAATTCATTGGGACCTCGTTCTCAAACACCGCCGAATGCATACCCAAGAGCATCATAGTCGGCCTCGCCGCGGGTGGTGATGCGTTCTCCGGCGCGCGTTGTGCCGTGGGTATTGGGGGCAGCGTCGGCCAGTTTGTGGCCGACACCGTCGCTGATGGCATGGACATAGCCGGCAATGCCATCGACGCCTCGAAAGAGGATGTCACCGAGCTCAATGGCATCAAGACCATGATCAATGATGCCAACCTCGAGATGTACAACACGGCCGGCGAGATTGATGCGATTTTGCGTCAGGAGCCGGTGCTGCGGGCTGAGTTGTTTGCCCGTACCGAAGCGATTAAACAGCTTCAGGGTGATTATTTGGCAACCTTGGCCGATGGGCTGCGCGTTTATGACCAGATGGTCAGTTTCCGTCGTACCGGTGCTGCCGATGTCCAGGAATATCGTTACAAAGACATGGCATTCCGGATCTTCCGCAACGATGCACTGCAGAAGTATCGCGCCTCATTTGATCTGGCGGCGCGTTATGTCTATCTGGCAGCGACGGCCTACGATTACGAAACCAACTTGCTGGGCAGTAACAGCAAGGCGGGGCAAGGCTTCCTCACCAAGATCGTCAAGCACCGTAGCCTGGGACAACTGCTCAACGGTGAGCCGATGGCAGGTTCACCCGGCTTGGCCGACACCATGGCGCAACTGGCGCAGAACTTCGGTGTACTGAAGGGTCAAATGGGCTTCAATGCGCCGAATGAGGAGTTGAATCACTTCTCCCTGCGGCACGAGTTGTTCCGTATTCCTGAAGGTGCAGAAGGCGATGCGCAATGGCAGCGGAAGTTGGAAGCGGCGCGTGTGTCGGACTTGTGGCAAGTGCCGGAATTCCGTCGCATGGCACGACCGTTTGCCCCACAGTCAGCGGGACCACAGCCGGGCTTGGTGTTGGAGTTCAGCACCAATGTGACTTACGGGCTGAACTTCTTTGGATGGGATCTGGGACCGGGAGACAGCACATACGATTCCAGTCGCTTCGCCACCCGTATCCACTCGGTAGGCGCTGCTTTTGGTAATTATGCGAGCTTGCCATTGGCAAATGATCCGCGGGTGTACCTGATGCCTGCCGGTGCAGACGTGTTGCGTGCGCCGGATCCGAACATCTTCACGGTGCGTGACTGGATGGTGATGGATCAAGTGATCCCGATTCCGTTCCCCGTCGGCGCACAGGATATGCAGAGGTATGACTGGACGCCTGGACAGACTTTGGATGATTCATCGGTCGCGGTGCGGCGTTATCCGCAAATGCGGGCCTATGCCTACAGCGGATCATTCGATGAAGCGCAAGTTGCCAGCGACAGCCGACTGGTTGGACGTTCGGTATGGAATCGACGTTGGCTGCTGATCATTCCAGGAAGCACCTTCCTGAATGATTCAACCGACGGACTGGATACCTTCATCCACGGCGCCAAAGTGCCGGGCGGTGGCGGTACACGTGATGGCCACGGTGTGGATGATATCCAGATCGCGTTCAAAACCTACTCGTACACCGGGAGCTGATCATGGACCGTATTGCTCGACACATCCTGACCCTGCTCACCGCTGTTCTGGTGCTGATGGCTTGGCCGGCGCAGGCCAAGATCGAGGCGCCTGACCATATTTACTATGGCAACGCCACGCTGTATGGCACGCCTGTGCCGCCCGGTACGGTAGTGGAAGCGCGCAGTGATCCCGAAGGCGTGGTCCTGCGCCGCTATACCGTAGGTAGCAACAGCCATGTGGGTAGTTACTACAAGCTGGCCATTCCGCTGGATACGGTCGACCCCCGCAGGCCTGGAAGGGCGCGAGTGGGTGATCCAATCCGCATCTTTGTTGCGGGTCAGTTGGCGGCCAAGGTGTCCGTCGGAGTGGGTGAAGCCAACGGAGTGGGCTCGACCACACGGCTGGATCTCGATCCTCAGAACATGGGCACCGGCCCCGCTATCGAAATTGAGGATGTAGCGGTGGTGGAGGGCAATAGCGGCATGACCAATGCCACTCTTTTGCTCACACTCAACACCACTGCCAACCGCGCTGTAGAAATTCAGTGGGAAACGCGCGATGGCAGCGCGGTGGGTGGGACAACATGCGCGCCCGGCGTGGATTTCGTGCATCGCAGCAGCCCACCTGTGACGATACCGGCGGGCTCACAAAGTGGAAGCCTCACAGTCCAGATTTGCGGAGATACCGAGGTCGAAACCAACGAAGAGTTCAGCGTGGTACTGCTGTCCACCACCGACGACTTCGGCGTGTTTACGACCAAATCGACAGCGACCGTCACCATCATTGACGATGACAATGTGCCCACCTTGCAGGTCGGCAGCATACGAGTGGCCGAACCGCCTACAGGCTCGACCACGGCACGTTTTGTCGCGACGTTGTCTCGTTCCCACACGCAGAATGTTTCTTTCTCGTGGGCCACACAAGACGGTACCGCCCGTGCTGGATCGGACTACATCAGCGTCGGTGGCAACGTGACCATTCCAGCCGGCGATACCCACGTCAATCTCGATGTGACGGTATTGGCCGATGCTGCGGTGGAGCCGGATGAAACCTTCCGCGTGATGCTCAGTAACCCAGTCAGCTTGGCCCTGCCACAAACGCAGGCGTGGGCGACCATCGTCGATCCGCAACATGATCCGGCGGTGACTGAAGTAGATGCAGTCACCGGTCAGGACGTGCCCGATCTGAGCAAACCCAGTGCGATCGCATTGTCACCAAATGGCGCGCACGCCTATGCGGTATCGAGTGATAAAAACGCGGTGTTGTCCTTCGTGCGTGATCCTGCCACGGGCGCACTCACTAGTCCGGTCAGCTACAAGACCACGTCCACTGGTTTTGGAACCGCCAAGCTTACCGGTCTGCAAGACATCAAACTCAGCGCTGACGGACACTTCGTTTACGTGGCAGCCATGGGCAGTAACGCCGTAACGGTGCTGGCACGCGATGTCAGCGACGGCTCACTGACCTTTGTCCAAAGCATCGCACAGGGTGGGACTGTGTCAGGCTTGAGCAAGCCGCATCGCTTGGTTATCAGCCCTGATATGGATGGTGCGCAGGTTTATGTGCTCGGGCGTGACGCCAATGCCTTGGTCACATTCGCGCGTGACGCGGCGACTGGGCAATTGAGCTATGTCGGCAACGTGAACCAGACGATGCCCGCGCTGACGCGGATGCTAGCCCCCAGTGGCATTGCCGTTTCACCCGATGGCGCTCAGATCTACGTGACCGCACGGATGGGCAATGCCCTGATCTCGTTCGATAGAAACGCCAACAGCAGCAGTCCAGATTTCGGCAAGCTCAGTGTTAACCAGAGTCTGGCCGATGGGCTCAATGGTCTCAACGTGGGTTTGAAAGGCGCACTGGGTATCGCCATTTCGCCTGACGGTCACAATGTCTATGTTGCGGCCGAGGCGGACAACGCAATCAGCTGGTTTGATCGCGCCGCAGACGGCAGTCTTAGTTTGCATAGTGTGATTAAGCACGGCGCCGCTGGTGTGTTTGGGCTTCAGGGGCCCAAGGGCGTTGAAGTGGCACCCAACGGCAAGGAAGTCTTTGTCACTGCGTATAATCCAGATACCAATGGCAGCGACAGCTTGAGTGTGTTCAATCGCGCCAACAATGGCGGATTGTCGATTCACCGCAGCGTGTTCAAGGGCGACAGCGGACTGGTCCACTTGGATCAGCCTGGCTCAATGGCCGCGACGTCGGATAACCGCTTCCTCTATGTCGCCGCCAGTGGTGGCAACAGCGCCATCGTGGTGTATCGCAGGATGTCGGAAGACGAACTGTTCAGCGATGGCTTTGAGGAAAACCCCACACCTTGATGTGAGTGTTCTGCAAAGACCGTGCAGCGCGACATGACCGGATTCCTTCCCGGTCATGTCGCACTCGCAGAGGAGCTTCGATCTGGAACCAATGAGGATGATGGGTGGCACGCGCCACAGTCTCATCGTGTGAGACAAGCTTGGCTACAATGCGTGGCATGACCACCTCCGCTCTGCTCTATGTCGTTTTAGCCCTGTGTGGCTTGCTTTTGATTGTGCTAGTCGGCGTGTTGGCGTGGCGACGGCGCAGCGTCGTCGATGCCTTGGCGCAAGGACAAGCCTCACGCGAACCCGAACGTGTGGCACTAATGCACGAACGCGATGCCGCCTTGGCGCGCGTGGCAGAGTTGATCCAGCGCTTGGGCGCTGCTGAGACCGAGTTGAGTCGGCTGCGTGAGCGCAGCGACATGCTCTCCGATGAGCGTGCGGCTTTGACCGTACAGGCCGAGCGCGTCACGCACGCTGAGCGCATGACCGAACAACTGCGTGCCGAGTTGCAAGCGGCGCTGGGCACGAGCGCGCGTGAAGCCTCGCGTGCGGTGGAGCTGGAAACCCGCTTGCAGGAACAGCAGGCTGCGGCGCAACGGCATATGCACGAGTTTGATGTGCGACTCAAGGCTGAGCTGACTCAGCTTGCGCACGGTGTGCTGGAAGAAAAAGTCCGTCACTTCGATGAACGCAGCGAGAAACAACTGGGTGGGCTGCTGACGCCTTTGCGCGATCAACTCAAAACATTTGTTGAGACCGTGCAGCGCACCAACGTTGAAATCCTTTCACTCAAGGAACTCAATCAGCAAATTACCACCGAGGCCGCCAATCTCACCCGCGCCCTCAAGGGCGACTCACGCACGCAAGGGGCCTGGGGTGAACAGGTGCTCGAACGCCTACTGGAAATGTCTGGTTTGCAGGCGGGGCGCGGTTACGAGTTACAGGTCGTGTTCAAAACCGAGGATGGCGGTCGCCCGCGTCCTGATGTGGTGGTACGCCTGCCCGATGAAAAGGACGTGGTGATTGATGCCAAGGTATCGCTGGTCGCCTGGGATCGCGCCCTTTCCAGTGTGGATGACGCGCCGCGCGAGCTCGCCATGAAGGAGCATATTGCCTCTCTACGCCGGCATATCGATGATCTGGGCAAGCGCGACTACTCGGCGGTTCCGGGTCTGCGCACGCTGGATTTTGTTCTCATGTTCGTGCCGGTCGAGGCCGCCTACATCGAAGCGTTGCGGCGCGACGACTCGCTCTATGGTTTCGCGCTGGAACGCAATATCGCCCTAGCCAGTCCCAGCACGTTACTCGCGACTTTGCGCACCGTTGCCCATCTGTGGCGACTGGAAGATCGCAACCTCAACGCTCAGGAAATCGCGCGACAAGCCGGCGCGCTGCATGACAAATTCGTATTGCTTGAAAACGACTTGGCACAAGTGGGTGCACAGCTTGAGAAGGCGCTGGCGATTCACGAAGGTGCCGTCAAACGTATCAGCGTGGGTCGCGGCAACCTTGTCGGCCGGGTTGATAAGCTGCGTCTGCTGGGAGCCGATGCACGCAAAAAACTGCCGGGTGAACGCTTCGAGGCGGAAGACAGCGACATGCTGGAAAATGACGCATCGGCAGACGACCCGTATATTGCTGACAGCGATTGAAATTGCTGTCGCTGCGCACCCGTTCTAGACACGGCATCTACGTTTACATTGGCTGAAACTCCAGTGTCGATAGATACTGCGGTGACTATCTTCCACAGTCCTATTCATGCACATCGCCCACCTCATCCTCACGCGCCGCTTTGCCGGCAGCGAACGTTATGCGATCGAATTGGCCAACGCACAGGTTGATGCGGGTCATCGTGTGACAGCGGTGTTGCGGCGAGCGGCGGCCGAGGATCGCCCAGATGCGATAGCGCATCGGCTTGATCCGCGCATCGGCGTAGAAGTCACATCGAATCTCTTGCCGGCTTGGCAGGCGCGCCGCGTCCTTAAGCGCCTCAAGCCTGATGTCGCCCACGCGCACCTGAGTGCCGGTTGCCGTGCCTTGCATCGCTTGGATGGCCGTTGCCTGCGTGTGGCAACCCTGCACATCCACTACAAGCCGCAGCAACATCAACACTTGGATGGCCTGATTGCAATCGCCCCGTGGCAACTGGCCGACATACCGGAAACCTTGCGACGTCACAGCGTGCAGATCGATAACTGGACGCGGTCGACTCCTGCCACTGCCGGTGCACGGGAGCGCATCCGCGATCAAATCGGCATCCCGCCTGACGCATTCGTGTTTGGCGCCTTGGGCCGGATCGAGCCGGGCAAGGGTCTGGATGTCCTGGTCGACGCGTGGCAACGGGCGGCTTTAGCAGCCGATGCGCGTTTGGTGATCGTGGGGCAGGGCGGTGCGTATGAAGCGGTGCGTAAGCGGGCACCTGCCAGTGTCGTGATGCCGGGGTTTGTCTCCAATCCAAGAGACTGGATGGAAGCCTTCGACGTATTTGTCAGTGCCGCTCGGCGCGAACCCTTCGGTTTGGTGTTTCTTGAAGCGATGAGCGCCGGTTTGCCGATACTCGCCAGTGCCAGTGATGGCGCGCGGCACTTGTCCGCGCATATCGGCACACCGCTGCTGCCGGTTGGCGATGTGGAGGCATTAGCCAACGTATTCAGACAAGTCCACGCCACTCGCCCATCGCGTCAAATGTATTGCATGCAGCCATTCGAACAGGCGGCGCGGGTCGCTGAGATTGAGGCGTTCTATCGGCGCGAGTTGGAGGCGTTACGAGGCTCGGCGCATTGACTTGGAATCCCACCGGTTGGCTGTCAACGGTGCGATGCGATGCGAGTTCTCGATAGCCGGTGCGTCATTTATGGTCCGCTCGATTGCTGTCGCGACACTTGATTTTCTCGCGGATGAGCACCATTTAGACCGTCCATAAATCGATTTTAGCGGAGGAAGTACTCATGTCCCAGGTAACGTTTCATGGCAAGCCAGTGCAGGTCGACGGTGCATTTCCAGTCGTTGGCAGTGCAGCAGCCGACTTCAGTCTGGTCGACAAAGATCTCGCTGATCGAACGCTCGCCGACTATGCGGGCAAGCGCAAGGTGCTAAACATTTTCCCGAGCATCGATACCGGTGTCTGCGCGACTTCGGTGCGTCGTTTCAATGAGTTGGCCGGCAAGATGGACGACACCGTGGTGCTGTGCATTTCTGCTGATCTGCCTTTCGCCCAGGCTCGATTCTGCGGCGCCGAGGGCCTAAGCAATGTGACCATGCTGTCGATGATGCGCGGGCGTGAGTTTCTTAAGAACTATGGCGTGGCGCTGGCCGATGGACCGCTGGCGGGTCTTGCCGCGCGTGCTGTTGTGGTCTTGGATGCGGACAACACGGTTTTGCACACTCAGCTGGTGGGTGAAATCGGTGATGAACCCAGCTACGACGCGACCTTGAAGGCGCTCGGCTGATTGAGTCCTAGCTGGATCTCGTCATGCCTTGGTTTCCGGCATGACGAGATCTGCTTCACGCGGCTTCGGCTGAGACGAGGCGGCCACGCAATGAGTTGGTCATGGTGCCAGTGATGGCGATATCGACAAACTGCCCAATCATGCTGGCGTGGTGTTCCACTGCCACCGGGAAGTTCACATAGCGCATGTTCTCGGTGCGGCCACTGAGTTCCTTGGGGTCGCGCCGGCTGGGGCGTTCCACCAAGATGCGCTGGACGCTGCCAACCATGGATTCGGAGATGCGCCGCGTGCTGGCTTCAATCACGGCCTGCAATCGCGCCAAGCGCTCCTTTTTCACCGCCAAGGGCACCTTGCCGTCGAGTTCGGCAGCGGGCGTGCCGGGTCGGGCCGAGAACATGAAGCTGAAGCTGGCGTCGTAACCGATCTCTGTCGCCAGTTGCAGGGTTTGTTCGAAGTCTTCCTCGGTTTCGCCCGGGAATCCGACAATGAAGTCGGTGGCAATCGAAACGCCGGGCCGGACTTGGCGCAGACGCTCAATGCGCTCCTTGTATTGCGCCACCGTGTAGCCGCGCTTCATTGCGGCGAGCACGCTGTCTGAGCCCGCCTGCACTGGCAGATGCAGATAGTTAGTCAGTTGCGGTACGTCGCGGTATGCCTCGATCAACGAATCGGAAAACTCGTTCGGGTGCGAGGTGGTGAAGCGGATGCGGCCCATGCCGGGAATCTGCGCCACCGCGCGGATCAAAAAGCCGAAGTCAGCAATGCCGCCATCGTGCATCGGGCCGCGATAGGCGTTGACGTTCTGACCCAGCAGGTTGACCTCGCGCACACCTTGTTCGGCCAACTGTGCGACTTCCACGATGACATCGTCGAAGGGGCGGCTGATTTCTTCGCCGCGAGTGTAGGGCACCACGCAGTAGGAGCAGTATTTCGAGCAGCCTTCCATGATCGAGACGAACGCAGTTGGACCTTCGGCGCGAGGTTCGGGTAGCGAATCGAATTTCTCGATTTCGGGAAAGCTCACGTCCACTTGGGATTTTCCAGTGCGACGTGTGCGCTCGATCATCAGTGGCAGACGGTGCAGGGTCTGCGGGCCGAACACCATGTCCACATACGGCGCGCGATCTAAAATGGCGGCGCCCTCTTGTGAGCCGACACAGCCGCCCACGCCAATAAGCACCGGCTTATCGCCCAACTTGAGTTCCTTCCAGCGCCCAAGCTGGCTGAAGACTTTTTCCTGCGCCTTTTCGCGAATAGCGCAGGTGTTGACCAAGATCACGTCGGCTTCGGATTCGTTTTTAGTCAACTCCATGCCGTGTGCGTCTTTGAGCACGGCAGCCATTTTGGCCGAGTCGTACTCGTTCATCTGGCAACCGTAAGTCTTGATGTAAAGCTTGCCGGACATGGCGTAATCACTCTTGTTCATGGCGCATCTGCGCCGTCTAAGCTGGGTATTGTATGCGCGCAAGTGGGCACCGGCCATGATGAGCGATGACTGGGGTCGTGCGGTGGCACTTGGATTTTGCGCCCCAATGGTCAAGACTGACGTCGTGAACCTCGTACTTTCCAGCTTTCGTGTCCTTGTGGCCGCCAGCCTGTGGCTTGGTGTGAGCCTTGGTTTTGCGTCAGTGGCGCAGGCCAGTGTGCTGTATCGCTGTCTCGATCAAGGCGGCATCACGGCGTATACCAGCAGCACGGTGGGGTATAGCCACTGCAAAATGCTCGGCAACTTTCCTGCAGAACGCGGTAAACCAGCGGCGAGCATCACCAGCGCCGCCAGCGTCGGTGCTGATCCCGGTCCGTCAAAGTCGACGGGGGTGGAGTTTCGTACCGCGCCCGGTGAAGCCGCGCCGAAGGCGGTGTCATCCGCAGGCACGGCAACGCCAAAGGTAACGCGCGGGGCGGTCTACAAGTACGAGCGCAATGGTGTAACCCATTACACCAATCGTCGGCCGGCCGGCCATAGCGCACAAGTGTTGTTTTCCTACATCGAAACCTGCTTCGCGTGTGGTGCTGCGCCGGGCCTAGATTTCAACAATGTAGGCTTGAATTTGACGGCGTATGCCGCGGAGATCGCCGCCGCCGCTGCGCGCCATGGCGTGGAGGAAGCGCTGGTGCGGGCTGTCATTCACGCCGAGTCCGCATTCAATCCGAATGCGATCTCGCGCGCCGGCGCGCAGGGCCTGATGCAATTAATGCCAGCGACCGCGAGCCGGTTTGGGGTTACTGATGTCTTTGTGCCATCGGAAAATATCGAGGCCGGAGTCAGCTATCTGGCGTGGTTGAGCCAGCGCTTCAACGGTGATCTAACTCGGATCGCGGCCGGCTATAACGCCGGTGAAGGCGCGGTGGATAGACACGGTGGGGTACCGCCGTATCAGGAAACCATGATTTATGTGGAACGTGTGGGCATCCTGCGCGAGCGTTATCAGAAAGAGCTGACACCCAAATCAGTGCCTGTCGCGATTGAAGTTGCGGCAACTTCGCCCGGCGGGGTCTGATCAGCCGGCGCGCGGTGTGGGTCGCTGGATCACTTGAACACGTGTTTCGAATGGAACGCCCGCGCGCAAGCCAGACAGCGTGGCTTCGGTTCCCGGCGTGGCGCCAGCTTCACGGGTGCGCAAATCGAATTGGTCAATGATGTCGATGCCGTCCAGCGCTAGCAGGATGTCGCCCGGCCGCAGCCCTGCCTGCAAGGCCGGTGCGTTGGCATAGAGTGCGCTGATCACCACGCCGCGAGTCGTTTCGCTGGGTAGCGCGCCCGGTGCGGTCGGGGTGTCCACGTATTCGGCTCCGAGCCAGCCGCGGGTTACATGCCCATGATCGGTGATTTGCTGGAGCACATCGCGCGCGGTTGCTGCTGGAATGGCGAAGCCGATGCCTTCTGCATCCATGCTCATGCGACCGAGCACGAAGGTGTTGATCCCGACGAGATTACCGTGAGCATCCACCAGTGCGCCGCCGGAGTTGCCCGAATTGATCGCTGCATCGGTCTGGATGAAGTCGACAGCCGGGAAGGCCTGCGCGTTTTCCGAGCCACCGAGCAGTGCCTGGCTTCGTGCCAAGCCTGAAACAATGCCTTGAGTGACGGTTTGGCCGAGGCCAAAGGGGTTCCCGATGGCGAGAACGACATCGCCAACGCGCAAAGGCCCAGGCGCGTCGAGCGACATGGCCGGCAGGTTACTACCGTCGATCTTGAGCACCGCGAGGTCGGTTTCGCGGTCACTGCCGGTAATACTGGCTGGGGTGACGCGACCATCCCACAGGACGATTTGGATGTCGTTGGCTCCCGCCACGACGTGATGATTGGTCAGGATGTAACCGTCTTGCGACACCAGCACGCCGGAGCCTTGGGCGCGCTGCAGGCGTTGGCGCGGTAGGCCCAAAGTGATGCCGGAAAATCGCTGCACCGTGGGGTTCGGAATCAGAATTGGGCGCTCGGTCACGACCTTGTTGACGTAAACGCTAACGACTGACGGTGCCGCATTCTGCACCGCCTTGGCGTAGGAACTTGGAGCACTGTCGATGATTGCCGGCGCGACTGCTGTGGCGTTCTGCGGTTCGATCGCTTGGCTGGGTGCGGGTTCGAACCCGAGTTGCGAACGCAGGCGTGGGCCCGCATCGGGAGCGAGCAGATTGACCAAGAATGCTGCGGCAAGGCCGATCACGACACTCTGGAGAAGGAATCGCGACAAGGAAAAGCGGGCGCTCACAGGGAGAAAAGTCCAATAAATCCGGCCGCACATTGTCGCATGCGTCGCTCGAGCATTGTGGACGCTGTTGGGCTTCCGTTAAACTCTATTGAATTGCGACAGGCAGGCTGCAGTTGCACGAAGCGCCTGCTGCCGCGCCGTATTTCCTTTTCGTGTGATCGTGGAGAGCCGAATGGCTGACCAAGGTGTCAATTCTGGCCGTCGCCGTTTCCTCACCGCCACGACCGTGGTGGTGGGCGGGGCCGGTGCAGCGGTGGCTGCAATTCCCTTCCTGAAGACCCTGAAACCAAGCGCGCGTGCCGAAGTGGCCGGTGCACCGGTGACAGAAGACATCAGCAAGCTTCAACCTGGCCAGCGCATCGTGGTGCAGTGGCGTGGTCAACCGGTTTGGATCATCCACCGTACCCCCGACATGCTGGAGGTGCTGCCATCGCTCGATGGCAAGCTGCGTGATCCGAAGTCGGACAATCTGGATCAGCAGCCAGTCTACGCACGCAACGAATACCGCTCGATCAAGCCAGAGTTGCTTGTGCTGGTGGGTATTTGCACGCATTTGGGCTGCTCGCCCACGTACAGGCCCGAGATGGTTTCCGAGCCGTTTGATGCGCAGTGGAAGGGTGGCTTTTATTGTCCTTGCCACAACTCGCGTTTCGATCTGGCCGGTCGCGTTTACGATGGTGTGCCAGCGCCGACGAACTTGGTCGTGCCACCGCACCGATTCATTGACGACAATCACATCCAGATCGGTGTCGATACGGAAGGAGCCGCGTGATGAGCAATATTCTCGTGCGCGCCACCAATGGCGCGGTTGATTGGTTCAATGAGCGCGCCCCAAGCTTCATGCCGTTCTACCGGAAGCACATGTCCGAGTATTACGCGCCGAAGAACTTCAACATCTGGTACATCTTCGGCATCTTGGCGTCGGTCGTATTGGTCAATCAGATCATCACCGGCATCTGGCTAACGATGAACTACAAGCCCAGCGCTGCTGAGGCGTTTGCCAGCGTCGAATACATCATGCGCGACGTGGAGTGGGGCTGGCTGATCCGCTACATGCACAGCACCGGCGCTTCGATGTTCTTCATCGTCGTCTACCTGCACATGTTCCGCGGCATGCTCTACGGCAGCTACCGGAAACCGCGTGAGCTGGTTTGGGTGCTGGGCATGTTCATCTTCCTGGCACTGATGGCTGAGGCGTTCTTCGGCTATGTGTTGCCATGGGGCCAGATGAGCTACTGGGGTGCGCAGGTGATCATCAACCTGTTCGGTGCAGTGCCGATCGTTGGCCCTGAGCTGACGGAGTGGATCCGTGGCGACTACTTGGTTTCTGATGCCACCCTTAACCGCTTCTTTGCTTTGCATGTGATTGCGGTTCCGCTGGTCATTTTGTTGCTGGTGGTTTTGCACCTGTTTGCGCTGCATGAAGTCGGCTCGAACAACCCGGAAGGCATCGAGATCAAGAAAGGCCCGAAGGGCAACCGCTGGTCAGCGACCGCACCGACGGATGGCATTCCGTTTCATCCGTACTACACCGTAAAGGACCTGTTCTATGTGTCCTTCTTCCTGATGATCTGCGCGTTCGTCTTGTTTTTCGAGCCGACCTTTGGTGGCCTGTTCTTGGAGTATGACAACTTCATAGAAGCCAATCCGATGGTGACGCCAGAGCATATCAAGCCGGTTTGGTACTTCACTCCGTACTACGCCATGTTGCGTGCAATTCCAGACAAGTTGTTCGGCGTAATGGCGATGGGTGGCGCGGTTGTCATTCTGATCTTCCTGCCGTGGCTGGATCGCAGTCCGGTAAAGTCGATCCGTTACCGTGGCTGGCTGACAAAAATTCTGATTGCGATCTTTGTGGTGGCCTTCGTCAGTCTTGGTTGGCTCGGCTTGCAGTCGGGCAGCACCACCCAGACATGGATGGCGCGTATCCTCACTTTTTACTACTTTGCTTTCTTCATAACCATGCCGCTTTGGTCGAGTATCGACGCGACCAAGCCGGTTCCGCAGCGGGTGCCCGAGCATGATTAAGCGACTGATGACCATTGGACTGCTGCTGTTGGTCCCGGCGCTGGCGTTGGGTGCCGCGACTGTAGCCCTGCAAGACAGCCAGATCGGCATAAACGACAAGGCCTCGATGCAGCGTGGTGCCGGATTGTTTATGAATTATTGCTCGGGCTGCCATTCACTGGGTCTCCAGCGCTACTCGCGCATGGCCAAAGACCTAGGCTTGGAGGAAGAGCAGGTCGTTGCGAATCTTATTTTCACCGACGCCAAGTTTGGTGAGACCATTCAGACGGCCATGAGAGAGGCTGACGGTGAGCTTTGGTTTGGTAAGGCGCCGCCAGATTTGTCATTGGTCGCGCGCAATAAGCCCGGTGGTCCAGATTGGACCTACACCTTCTTGAAGTCTTTCTACGTTGATCCCTCACGCCCTTCGGGCTGGAACAATACCGTGCTCGCCGCGACGAGCATGCCCCACGTATTGTGGCAGCAGCAGGGCCTTCAACATCCGGTTCTTGACGCAAGCGGACATGTTGAACGCCTTGAGTTGGCGAACCCCGGGACTCAAAGTGCAGCCGAATACGACCGTACCGTGCGTGACATCACCAACTTCCTCAACTACGTCGGTGAGCCATCCGCGATGAAGCGGCGTTCACTGGGCGTCTGGGTTATCTTCTTCTTGGCGGTTTTCACCATGCTGGCATGGTTGCTCAAGGGTGAGTTCTGGAGGGACGTGCACTGAGTCAGGTGTTCCGCGCTGGTCGCGGATGCCTGTGTAGCGTATCGATCGATCGAGCAAGGGAGCCTGACGATGACGGCAGTTTCTAGCCCACGACTGCGGAACACATTGACGTTGTTTTCCGCCGCTGACTGTGTGGTGTGTCATCGGGTGCGACTGATTTTGGCCGCCAAAGGTGTCACCTATGAAATGGTGGCGGTCGATCCGAACAATCCTCCCGAGGATCTGGTCGATCTCAACCCCTATCACTCAGTGCCTACCTTGGTCGACCGCGACTTGGTGTTGTACGCGGCCTCAGTCGTGTCGGAATACCTCGATGAGCGCTATCCGCATCCGCCGATGATGCCGATCGATCCGCTCTCGCGCGCGCGCCTGCGTCTGGCCATGCTCCGCATTGAACACGAATGGGTGCCGCACGTCCAAGCCATCCAACACGGCAGCAAGAGTCAAATTGATACTGGTCGCAAGCGTTTGCGAGAGTTGTTGGTGGCGTCTTTGCCTTTGTTCAAAGCGTCACGGTTTTTCCTCAACCCTGAAGTGAGCTTGGCTGATTGCACCATCGCGCCGATCATTTGGCGGCTTCCGTCGTTGGGGATCAATCTGCCTAAGGACGCGCAAGCGATTCATGACTATGGCCAGCGCATCTTCCGCAGCCCGGGCTTCTTGCGAAGCCTGACTGAGGCTGAGCGCGGCTTGGCTGAGTTGCATACGTGACAGAGTCAAGCGATCTTCCGATGAGCTCTAATCGCCCCTATCTGATCAGGGCGATCTATGAGTGGATTGATGACAATGGCATGAGCCCTTATCTTCTGGTCGATGCGCAGGCACCGGGCGTACGCGTTCCGACCAGCGCAATCCATGATGGAAAAGTGGTGTTGAATGTGGCCGCCCGCGCCATTTCGCAGCTTGAAATTGGCAACGAGTCAATACACTTCCTCGCCCGCTTTGGTGGTGTCAGTCAGAGCATCGAGGTGCCAGTCGCCGCGGTGCAGGCGATCTACGCGCAAGAAACCGGGCAGGGCATGATGATGCCGCCGGAAACATCGACGCAGTCCTTTGCCGATATGGACACCGGTGACGAGCCTGAAACGCCGCCCGAGCCGCCGCCCAAGCGTGGCGCGCACCTGCGTGTAGTCAAGTAAGTCCGTCGTTTGGCGGTTGCGGCGCCGACGGCAGCCGGATCTGTACCTGCCAGTTCTGCCCACCTGGCTCTTCCACGGGTGTCGGTGGGGGTGGCATATGCAGCCATTGCAAACTATCACCGAGAAGTTCTAGGTGACCGCGCTGGCGTTCAACTCCATCGATGGAGAATTCGAAGCGATACCGGCGCAAAACTCGGATCCAGCCATCCGGCGCTCGTCTCAAACTCATTCGTTCCAACATCACGGTGTGATCCAGCCACTGAACACCGCTTTCCTTGCAGGCGCGATTCCCATAATGAGTCGCAAGTTCGGCGGCTCCACGCACGTTAGACCACGCGAAAACGGTCGCACCGAATATTGCGAGAACGATGATGGCCGTGAGCATGGTGTTCTTCAAAGATGGGTCAATAGACTGAGCATGGGGGCTGCTGAGGCTTGGTGCAATGGTCGCGGTGGCTCGTACTGGCTGTGATGTGACTCGGATCAGGTCTTTTTCCTGATTTTCCCGTGTAATCAGTCATATCCCACTTGTTTACATGGCAGCTTGGTGCGTTTCGCTGTGGCATCGGTCTCCCAGTTAGAGGCGTCACCGGTGGCGTGATACGAGCCGTGGCGTAGCGCTGGGTTTGATAGGTTGCGAAGGTCCATGCATGCCATGATCAGAACGTCACACGAGAAGGACGCGAGCTGTGCGAGTGTTGTTATTACCAGGTATCTGGATGCCCGCCTTGAGCTTGAAGCTCTTCGCGCACCGTTTGCAGGATGCCGGTTTTGTGGTGCGTTTGCGTGGCTATTCAGGCGTACTCAGTCGCCCGGCAGTGGTGCAAAACCAGTTGCGGCACGCTTTGGCGGACGTGGACGCCGTGGTGGCACACAGTTTGGGCGGCTTGATGGCGCTTGAAGCCTTGGGTGCCGAACCGCAGTATCCGGTTCGTCGGGTAGTTTGTCTGGGTTCGCCCGTGTGTGGCAGCGCGGTGGCACGTCGTTTGCGACATGGGAATCTCCGGTATGCACTTGGAGCCAGTGCCGACTTGCTTTCGAGCGGACTGAGTCAACCGCCAGCACCAAGCCTGCAAGTGGCGATGATCGCTGGAAGCCGCGCGCAGGGTATCGGCCGCGTGCTTGGCGGGGTGCCCAGCGATGGCGATGGAACCGTCGGACTGGATGAGACCCGCAGCTCGTGGCTACGGGATCATCTCGTGATTCCTGCGACCCACAGCGGATTGCTGTTCTCGCCGCTGGCCGCATCGCAAGCCGCTCACTTTCTTCAGCACGGGCAGTTTTCCCGGATTGATTGATGAGTGTGGCGTGCGTGCACGCGGGTGAATCAGATCCTTTGCCAGATCGGATGTTGGCGGCCTGACTTGATGCTGCACGTTGTAGAATTGGTGGCATATCAACACACATGGACGGTTTCCCATGGCGGGTCATAGCAAGTGGGCGAATATCCAGCACCGCAAGAATGCGCAAGACGCCAAACGTGGCAAGATATTCACCAAAGTCATACGAGAAATTACGATCGCGGCCCGCTTGGGCGGCGGCGATCCGACCACCAATCCGCGCCTGCGCCTTGCGATGGAAAAGGCGTGGGCTGCGAACATGAACAAGGACAACGTCGAGCGCGCCATCAAGAAGGCGACGGGCGAGTTGGAGGGTGTCAATTACGAAGAACTGCGCTACGAGGGCTACGCGCCCGGCGGTGTGGCAGTGATCGTGGATACGATGACCGACAACCATATGCGCACCGTGGCTGAGGTGCGGCACGCTTTCAATAAGTTTGGCGGAAATCTGGGTACGACGGGTTCAGTGGCTTTCATGTTCAAGCGTCTCGGTGTCGCGTCGTTTGCACCGGGTGCAGACGAGGAGAAAATCACGGAAGTGGCGATTGAAGGCGGCGCCGAAGACGTGCAAGTTTTTCCGGAGGATGGTTCGATCGAGGTGATCACCGAGCCGGAAGCATTCGAAGGCTTGGTAGCCGCGCTCGATGCCGCCGGATTGAAGCCTGATGAAAGCGAAGTTACTTTTCGTGCGGACAATGATGTTGCGGTGGAGGGTGACACCGCGACCTCGGTTGCGAAGCTGCTCGACTGGTTGGAAGATCTGGATGACGTGCAGAACGTCTATTCCAATGCCGATCTTCCGCCAGGGGCCTTCGACTATTGAGCCGGCTCCCGGTGGCAACCCCTACGCGTATTCTGGGTATTGATCCCGGTTCGCAACGCACGGGCGTTGGCATCATCGATGTCGCGGCCGATGGTCGCATCCACTATGTCCATCATTCGGTGCTCAACCTTTTGGCGGCTGACTCGTTCCCACAACGTCTGCGCTTATTGCTTGATGGCTTGGCGCAAATCATGCAAGAACACGAGCCGCGCGAAGTCGCGATCGAGCGCATATTCATGGCACGCAATCCGGATTCGGCCCTCAAGCTTGGTCATGCGCGTGGCGCCGCCATGAGCGCGGTGGTGCTGCGTGACTTGCCGATCCATGAATACGCCGCTAAAGAGGTTAAGTTGGCGGTGGTTGGTACCGGCGGTGCGCAGAAAGCGCAGATTCAACACATGATCGGTTTGATGCTGGGCCTGCATGGGAAGTTGCAGGCTGATGCCGCTGATGCACTGGCCGTCGCGGTGACTCACGCCCATGTGCGCGCCACTGCACATCGCTTGGGTGTCGATGCGCGCGAAGCGTGGGGGCGAAAGCGATGAGCCTCAGGTGTGTTGGTTTGGAGTCGAGATCGACAACACGCGTCACGGCGTGGTCTTCGCCGTTTTGTGGTCGATCAATGCAAAGCACAACCTGCAGGAGCAAGCCATGATTGGCCGTCTTAAAGGGATTTTGGTGCACAAGCAGCCGCCATGGCTGATTGTGGATATTCAGGGCGTGGGTTACGAACTTGAAGCGCCGATGAGCACCATTTACGACTTGCCAGAGCTTGGACGCGAAGTCGTTCTATTCGTGCATCACGCGCAAAAAGAAGACAGCGTGGCGCTGTATGGCTTCCTGCGAGAAATGGATCGTCGCCTGTTTCGGGATGTGCAAAAGGTCAGTGGCATCGGCGCCAAGATCGCTTTAGCAATTTTATCGAGCAGCACGGTCGAGGATTTTGCGCGGCAGGTTCAGGGCGAAGACCTCGCCGCACTCACCCGCATTCCCGGTATCGGCAAGAGAACGGCCGAGCGTCTGGTGCTTGAGTTGCGTGACAAGTTGGATGGTCTGGCCGCTAGCGGTGGGGTTTCCGACCCAAGCGGGCCGCGAGCTGGCCGCGCTGATCCACAGAGCGAAGCGATCGTGGCCTTGCAGCAACTCGGCTACAAGCCGGTCGAAGCGGTGCGCATGGCGAAGGCCGCGACTGAAGAGGGTGACGAGGCCGAGATCATCATTCGCAAGGCCCTGAAGGCAGCCTTGAAGTGAGCGGGCGCACGCGGCCTGCAACTTGAAGCCGGTTTTGGGCGACAATGCACAAATGAGTTCTGATCGCATCACTGCTGCGTCGGCAACGTCCGAGGACGCGGCCGCCGAAGCCCATATCCGCCCGCGCACGCTGGACGAGTACCTCGGTCAGGACGCAGTGCGTGAGCAGTTACGCATCTTTATTGAGGCGGCCAAGCGGCGCACTGAGGCGCTGGATCACGTGCTGATCTTCGGTCCGCCAGGACTGGGCAAAACCACCTTGGCCCATGTCATTGCCAACGAGTTGGGTGTGAACCTGCGGCAGACTTCCGGCCCGGTGATTGAAAAAGCGGGTGATCTTGCGGCGTTGCTGACCAATTTGCAGCCGCATGATGTCTTGTTCATCGACGAAATCCATCGGATGCAGCCGGCTATCGAGGAAGTGCTGTATCCAGCGATGGAGGACTACCAGATCGACATCATGATCGGCGAAGGCCCGGCAGCGCGCTCAATCAAGCTCGATCTGCCGCCCTTCACGCTGATTGGCGCTACCACGCGTGCGGGTTTGCTCACGGCACCCTTGCGCGATCGCTTCGGCATTGTGCAACGGTTGGAGTTCTACAGCCCGGAGGAGTTGGTCCGCATCGTGCGCCGATCTGCGCAAATTTTGGAGATTCCCTGCGAGCCGCAAGGCGCAAACGAGATCGCACGGCGTTCACGCGGTACGCCGCGCATTGCCAATCGCTTGCTGCGACGCGTACGTGACTACGCCGAGGTCAAAGGCGACGGTGTGATCACGCACGAGATTGCCGATGCTGCCATGTCGATGTTGAAAGTTGATCCGGAGGGTTTTGATCAACTGGACCGGCGCATGCTTAGCATCATCATCGAAAGTTTTGATGGGGGTCCGGTTGGCATTGAGTCCTTGGCGGCTGCGCTGTCGGAAGAGCGCGGCACGCTGGAAGATGTGATCGAGCCCTATCTCATTCAACAAGGGTTCTTGTTGCGGACCGCACGTGGCCGCATGGCCAGTGCCAAGGCCTATCGACATCTTGGCTTGATGTCCAAGGCGCAGGAGCAGGAAGCGAGTGATAGCGGATCAGGAGCTTTGTTTTGAGTCTTGATCAAGCGCCTGCTCAGGCGCCCGATTTTCATCTGTTCAGCCTGCCGATACGCGTTTACTGGGAAGATACCGATGCTGGCGGCGTTGTGTATCACGCGGCCTATGTTTGTTTTCTCGAGCGTGCGCGAACTGAGTGGTTGCGTAGCTTGGGGGTTTCCCAACATGACTTGCGTGAGCGTGAGGATGTGGTGTTCGCGGTACGCGCCATGCAACTGGATTTCCATGCGCCGGCGCGGCTGGATGATGTGCTTGACGTGGAGTTGCGCTTAGTGGAATTGGGCCGGGCAAGCGCTGTGTTTGCACAACGCATTGCGCGCGCATCCGATTCAAAGGTGTTGTTGGAGGCGCGTGTGCGCCTGGCTTGCATCGCAGCATCGTGTTTTCGTCCACGCGCTTTACCCGAAAGTTTACGCACGCGATTTCTTCAATTTCTTCAACCTTGAATCAACGAGAACTGATCGATGATGTTCCTGATGTTGTTGCAATCGACTGCGCCCGCGGCGGCGCAAGCTTTGCAGGAAGCCGACCTACCCAGCTTGCCGGTAGCTGCTGCGGTGACCGATGGTGGTTTGGATTACCTGCAGTTGGTACTGCACGCCAGCCTGCCGGTGCAGGCGGTGCTGCTTTTGCTGGTAATGGCCTCGCTGGCATCCTGGACGATCATCTTCCGGAAGCACCGGGTGTTGACCGCTGCGATGGATGGTGCGGACGATTTCGAGGAGCGCTTCTGGTCGGGTGGTGAGTTGGCCACTTTGTTTCAGGATGTGTCAGGCGGCGAGCGCAGGCCGAACGGGCTGGCGGCGATCTTCGAGGCTGGCTTTCGCGAGTTCGCGCGTCTGCGTCAGAAGCGCGGGGTGGATTCCCGCACTCAGATGGAAGGCGCGCAACGTGCGATGAGGGCCAGTTTGGCGCGAGAGGTTGACGCGCTGGACAGAAACCTTGAGTTGCTTGCCAACGTCGGTTCGATCAGCCCGTACGTCGGTCTGTTCGGCACAGTGTGGGGAATCATGATTTCCTTCCACGGCTTGGCGACCATGAAGGAGGCCACCATCGCCAGCGTCGCGCCAGGTATTTCCGAGGCGCTGATTGCCACCGCGATGGGCCTTTTTGCTGCGATTCCAGCGGTGTGGGCCTACAACCGCTTTGCCACCAAGGTTGATCGCATCAACGTGCGGTATGAGGCTTTTGCCGAAGAGTTCAGTTCCATCCTGCAGCGTCAGTCGCCGCAGGACGAATATTGACTCGTCGCTTCCTCGTTTTCCTTGTGTCGGTCGCGCTGAACCTGTCGCCGCCGGCCTTGATGCCTGATCGAGAGTGTTTCCATGAGTATGCGTAAACGCAGACGTCGCAAGCTGACAGCCGAAATCAACGTCGTGCCCTACATCGACGTGATGCTCGTGTTGCTCATCATCTTCATGATCACCGCACCTCTATTGCGTTTGGGTGTGGATGTGAAGTTGCCTGAGGCCAATGCACGGGCGATGGAGGCACCCAAAGACCCGATCATCGTGGCGGTGACGCGCGACGGGCGCTACCTATTGACCTTAGAAGGGCAGCCGGGCGAAGAGCTCGATGAAGCCGCGCTGGAAGCACGTATTGCCGCGTTCGTGCGCCAGGACCCACAGACACCGGTGTTCATTGCCGGTGACATGGGAGCGGAGTACTCGTTGATCTACGGCGCAATGGCAACCTTGCAACGTGCGGGTGTGGTCCGGATCACCTTCATGGGCGAATCGGTCGGAAGTTCGGGGCGCTGATCGTATGGAAACCCGCGCTGACGCCTTGCGCGCCATTGGTTTCTCCGTCGGCCTGCACCTCATTTTGTTGGCGGCGCTGCTATTGGGCTTGATATTTCGAAGTGAACCCGTGCCGCTGTCGGTGGCCGGTGGTGCGATTGAGGCGGTGTTGATCGACAGCTTGTCGATGCCCGCTACGCCACCGCCGGCACAGCCACAGGCAAAGCCTCAGCCAAGCCCGGCGCCGTCACCTCCGCAGCCTAAGCCGGAGCCCAAGCCGCAAGATGCGCCAGTTCCGCCCCAACCTGAGCCGCAGGCACCTCCGCCCAAGCCCGACAGCGTCGACCAAGAGCGCGTGGTACGAGAGGCCGCGCAGCAGGCCGAGAACGCCCGTCGCGAGCAAGAGGAGCGCCGCCGACAGGAACAGGTAGTGCTGGACGAGAAGAAGCAGCAGGAAGAGGCCGAGCGGCGCAAGCGCCTCGCCCAACAAGAAGCTGAGCGTGAAAAAGAGCTGGTCGATATCCGAAAAGCGCGCGAGGAAGCTGAAAAGCGCCGGCGCCTGGAAGAAGAAAAATTGAAACAACTGAGCGATCTGCGCGAACAAGCCGCGAGCCAGACGACGTCGGTGCCGGTGCCGGACGCACCCCTGTCTGATCGCCTCGGTAATCAGGGTGTGGATAACGCCTTGTTGGGTCGTTATCGCTTGGCTATCCAACAACACGTTGATCGCAACTGGTTGCGACCAGACAATCTGCGGCCGGGTCTGCGCTGTCGGGTAGAAGTGACCCAGCTGCGTGGTGGGCAAGTCAGTGGTGTGGATTTTGCGCGTTGCCCGACTGATGAGCAGACTCAGCGTTCCATTGAGGCGGCGCTCATGCGTGAGCCGTTACCCTATGAAGGTTACCAATCCGTTTACCAGCGCAAGCTGGTTATCCCGTTCTGTTTCCCCGTTGAGGCTTGTCAATGATGACGCGAATCCTCCTGGCACTGATTTTGTGCTTGCTTCCATTTTATGGCTCCGAAGCGCAGACCCTGGAGATTGATCCGATTCGTGGCAGCGCATCTGCCTTGCCCATTGCAGTGGTTCAGTTCGACTACTTGGGCATGCAAGCCGCACCGGACACCGATATAGCGGCGGTGGTGCGGGCTGACCTGAATCGCTCTGGCTCGTTTCGCACTCTGTCTGAGCGTGATCTGGTGGAACACCCAGTACGACAGGCGGACGTGAATTTCGGTACGTGGCGACTGCTCAAGCAGGACTACCTCCTGATCGGGCGCGTACTGGATGATCCGACCGGTGGCTTTCGCACCGAGTTCGAGTTGTTCGATGTCGCGCGGCAAGAGCGCATGCTCGGCCTCGCACTGAACGGACGTTCAGGCAATATGCGTGATGTCGCGCATCAGGTCGCGGATCAAGTCTATGAGAAGATCCTCGGCGTGCGTGGTGCCTTCTGGACGCGCATCGCCTATGTCACGGCGGTTGGACGAGGGCGTGATACGGTCTACTCACTCATGGTTGCCGATGCTGACGGCTACAACCCACAGACTGTAGTGCGTTCACGCGAGCCCCTGTTGTCTCCCACATGGAGCCATGATGGGCGGCGCTTGGCTTATGTGAGCTTCGAGCGCGGTGCTTCATCGATCTACATTCAAGAGATTGCTTCCGGTGCGCGTGAGGTGGTGGCAAGCTTCAAGGGCATCAATGGCGCACCCAAGTTCTCGCCCGACGACAGCAAGCTGGCGATGGCACTTTCGCGTACGGGGAATCCTGAGATTTACGTCATGGATTTGGCGACCCGTGGTTTGACCCAGTTGACCCAGCACTGGAGCATCGACACCGAGCCGGTATTTACGCCGAATGGTCAAAGCATTCTGTTCACCTCGGATCGCGGCGGCAAACCGCAGATCTACGAAGTACCTGTGTCAGGTGGCGAAGCAAAGCGCGTCACCTTCCGCGGACAGTACAACGCGACCGCCAGCGTAGAGCCGGAAGGCCGCATAGCTATGGCGCAAGGCGAAGGAAACACGTATCGTATTGCAGTGCTGGATCGACGTTATGGCACTGATGGGGAAATGCGTCTGATTTCCCCCGGCAATTTAGACGAATCGCCGAGTTTTGCACCGAATGGAAGCATGATCTTATACGCCGCGCGCGAGAATCAGCGCGGCGTGTTGTACGCCGTGTCCGTGGATGCACGGGTGCGGCAGCGTTTGGTTCTTGCCGATGGTGACGTCCGGGAGCCCGCCTGGTCGCCATTTAGGCAGCGTTAGGTTTTGGATGGGCTTGTTAAATAATTATGAGATTGAACCGGTTTTACCGGTCCAACGTGTCCCGATTAATCAACCTGTGAGGATTTGCTGTAATGAACATTCTGTTCCGTGCCGCTCTCGTTTCAACCCTAGTGCTTTCGGTTGCGGCTTGCAGCCAAAAAACAAAGCCGGTCGCACCTGAAGCCGCGCCGCCTACGCCGGCCCCAGTCCAAACCGCTCCGGTCTCTGACGGCCGTTACACCCCGGCTGATCTGGACACCGATTCCTGCCTGCGCCAACGCGTGGTGTACTTCGATTTCGACCAGGACGTGTTGAAGCCGGAATTCGCCGCCATTGTTTCCTGTCACGCCAAGTACCTCGGCGATCGTCCGTCCGCACGTATGACCTTGGAAGGCCATGCTGACGAGCGCGGTAGCCGTGAATACAACATGGGCTTGGGTGAGCGTCGCGGCTACGCCGTGTCGTCCTCGGTTCAGGCCAACGGCGGCGCTGCCAGCCAGTTGAACGTTGTCAGCTACGGTGAAGAACGCCCGGTTTGCACGGATTCGAACGAATCGTGCTGGGGTCAGAACCGTCGCGTGGAAATCGTTTACACCGCTAAGTAATAAATGACTTTCACACGTATTTGTCGCGTCACCATCACAGCAGCGGCCCTTTGGGCTGCTGCTGTGCCTTTGGCATCGGCGCAGAATAGCCGCCTGAGTCTGGCCGATCGAGTTGCCTTGCTGGAGCAGAAAACCCAGCAAGATGTTGGTTCCCAGTCTCTCAATGTTGACTTGCTCAATCGGGTCAATCAGCTGCAGAGCGAGGTTCAAACCTTGCGCGGAATGTTGGAAGAGCAGGGTCATCGCTTGTCCGAAATGGAACGCCGTGGCCGCGACCAGGCGATGGATTTTGATTCACGTCTTGAATCGCTTGAAGGCGGTTCCGGTTCCAGCGCGATTGCACCACAGGCCGGTCGGCAAGACAGCACATCACCCGGTGCGCTCGGTGGCCTGGTGGGATCGGTCTTGGAAGAGCCGGAGGTACGTGCACCCGTGGACAGTGGACTTGCGACGTCGCCTTTGGATCAGGGCGGGCTGGCTGGATCGGCGGCATCGCTGCCTGACCCGGCTGCAGAACGTGCTGCCTATGACCTCGCATTCGAGGCGCTCAAGAACGGTCAATACGCCGAGGCGGCACGCCGCTTTCAGTCGTTTCTGATTCAGTATCCGAACGGCGAGTACGCACCCAATGCCCAGTATTGGCTGGGTGAGTCCTACTACGTGACCCAAAATTATCAAATGGCGCTGGCCGCGTTTGAACGCCTGTTGGCTGATTTCCCCGCCAGTAACAAGGTGCCGGATGCCCTGCTCAAAGTTGGCTACAGTCACTATGAGCTGCGTAGCTGGGATCAGGCCGAGGTGACGCTGAATCGGGTCATCCAGCAATATCCCGACAGTACCGTCGCCCGATTGGCGCAGGGGCGGTTGCGAGCATTGCGGCTCGAACATCGGCAATAGCCGTGGTAGCTGCCGTGGAACAGGTGCTGCGACTTCGCATCACCGAGATCTTTCTTTCGCTTCAAGGCGAGGCACGTGAGAGCGGTTGGCCGACGGTATTCGTGCGGCTCACCGGCTGCCCACTGCGCTGTACATATTGCGACACCGCCTACGCCTTTCACGGCGGGCAGTGGCAGTCCATAGACGAGATTCTTGCGCAGGTGCGCAGCTACGGTGTCCAGCACGTTTGCGTCACAGGCGGCGAGCCGCTGGCACAAAAGCGCTGCCTCGCACTTTTAGAGCAATTATGTGATGCGGGTTTCAGCGTTTCCTTGGAAACCTCTGGCGCAATCGATGTTGCTCCGGTGGATCCACGCGTTTCGCGCATTGTCGATATCAAGACGCCTGCGTCCGGTGAAGAAAAGCGCAATCATTGGCCTAATCTCGCGCTGCTGACTTCGCATGATCAGATCAAGTTCGTGATCTGCAATCGCGTTGACTATGACTGGGCAGTGGAGTTGCTTCGCCGCGAAGCGCTCGACACGCGCTGTACCGTTTGGTTTTCACCCAGCAAGAGTGAATTGTCCAGTCGTGAGCTGGCCGATTGGATCGTCGCCGATCGTTTACCGGTGCGCTTCCAAATGCAGCTGCACAAACTTTTGTGGGATGACGAGCCCGGCCGCTGAAGACGACGGTGGGCAGTGTTGAAGGTGATTAAGCAATGAAAAAGGCTGTGGTGCTGCTTTCAGGCGGCATGGATTCTGCTGTGGTGCTCGCCATGGCGCGGGAGCAAGGTTTTGCCTGTCACGCACTCAGCGTGCGCTACGGGCAGCGCCATACCTCGGAACTGGTGGCCGCTGAGCGTGTCGCCACGGCTTTGGGCGCAATTGAGCACAAGGTGGTGACGGTAGACCTGCGCAGCATCGGCGGATCGGCTTTGACGGCCGATATCGCGGTACCCGAGACGCCACAAGTGGGTGTGCCGATCACCTATGTGCCGGCGCGCAACACCATCATGTTGTCGATTGCGCTGGGTTGGGCCGAAGTCTTGGGTGCACAGGATGTTTTCTGTGGGGTAAATGCGGTCGACTACTCTGGATATCCCGATTGTCGTCCCGAGTTCATCGAGGCGTTCGAACGTCTCGCCAATCTCGCCACGCAAGCCGGGGTGGAAGGCAACTGTCTGCGCGTGCAGGCCCCGTTGATGGCGATGAGCAAGGCGCAGATCGCGCAGGAAGGTCTGCGTTTAGGTGTGGATTTCTCCCAGACCGTGTCTTGCTATCAGGCGGATGTTCAGGGTCTAGCTTGTGGGCGTTGTGACGCCTGCCGCTTGCGCGCTGAGGGCTTCCGCGCGGCCGGCATTGCCGATCCGACGCACTATGCGGCGGTGCGTGAATGATGCCAAATGAACATTAAAAGCACGCTCTCTCTTGTAACAATGACGCCGCGTTACTAAACTTCGCCCCCCTCACGTCGTATGACGAGCTTTCATTGATCATGACGTGGGTGGCGCAGAGGTAAAAATCCGAATGGGCCGTTAGCTCAGTGGTAGAGCAGTTGGCTTTTAACCAATTGGTCGATGGTTCGAATCCATCACGGCCCACCATTCGACACCGTTCCTGCGCCAACACCGACGCTACTGTCACTGTCCTTAGTCGATGTACCTGATGTCAGGCTCAACGCAGGACACGCAGATCGACCTGCGCGTAACGGCCGAGGCTATCGATCGCGACCACGCGTTGCGGACCAGTTCCCTCAAGACGCAACAGCACCGACCTGTCGTTTTGACTGGTGGCTACTCGTCGGCCGTCGATCAGCCAATCCACCTCGCCACTGGCACCCAGCGCACGCACACTGACTTCGGGTGTGCGTTCACGATTGGGAGGGCTGCGCACGACGCTGCCATCCACGATTCCATCAATACGCAGGGCGTGGACAGGCTCGCTCGCCATCGCGCAATCGGGTGCGAGTGACGGCAACTTGGATTGCTGGCGTTCGCTGGCGCTCAACCATGGTTGCACCAGCGTTGGCCACGGCGCGACGCTGCTAAGGATTTCGTCGTGGGATTGGCTGCAGGTGCCAGCCACGCGTAAGCCCGTGCGGGAGTCGCGGCGGTAATGGATCAAGCTCGGTGCGGCCTCATGCGCACTGCCGAGTGTTGCCGGAACCGTGCGGTCAATAAGCCACGCTTGGTGTCGGCGCTGGCAATGTTGCGTCAGCGTGTCGCGCTCGCGTTGGCCTAAGGGCCAGCAAATGGTGTCAATACTGACGCTGGACGGCATCGGTTGTGGTGTTGCGCGCAGTTCGCGCGGTAGAAAGTCGTGGATCGCAAACAGCAGCGGCAGGGCAGTGATGGCGCCGTACTGACCGGGCAACGGCGTGCCATCCGGGCGTCCGATCCACACCGCGATGGTGGCGCCGGCGGCCGAGCCGATTGCCCATGTGTCGCGAAAACCGTAGCTGGTGCCCGTCTTCCATGCCAAGCCAGCGCGCCTTGAGTTGTCGAGACGTTCGTCCAGCGCGCCTGGGCGCGCGTCATCGGCCAGCATCTGCCGCACAATCCAGGCCGCGCCGGGCGTCAACAGGCGGCGTTCTTCCAGAGGTGCATCGCTGACCAGGCGAGGACGCGCAGCCAGTCCGTCACGGTGCAGAGCGGCGTATAGCGCGATCAGGTCTTCCAGCCGGGCTTCAGTGCCGCCAAGGATCATGCCCAGATTGGGTTCGACGCCATGTGGCAGGCGCAGCGGAGCACCAGCATGGGCGAGATGAGCAGAGAAGCGCGCCGGATTGATGGCCCCCATCAAGGCCACTGCCGGAACATTCAGAGATTGCTGGAGTGCGTCCCGTGCCGTGACCGGGCCGCGGAAGCGTTGGTCGAAGTTGCCGGGTCGGTAGCCGCCAAAGTCTTGTGGTGCATCAACCAGCAGGCTTTCGGAGTGGATGAGGCCCGCATCCAGTGCCATGCCATACAAAAATGGTTTGAGGGTGGAGCCAGGCGAGCGCCAGGCACGCACCATATCGATATGACCAGAGCTGGCCTCGTCACCAAAGCGCGCCGCCCCGACATAGGCGCGTACCTGCATGGTGCGGGTGTCGGCGATCAGGACGGCAGCCGAGGTGCGCGGCGGCAGGCGCTCTACCCAATCAGCTACACGCGCCTCGGTTTGGGCTTGGAGGTCTGCATCGAGCGTGGTCTGAATACTGCGGGCTGAAGGGAACTGCTGACGCAAGCGTTGCGCAGCCAGCGCTGCGTGTAAGGGCGTAGAAAGTTGGCGTGCGACCACGTTCTCGCGCTGTGCATCTAGGCTGGTCGCTTTCGACCACACGCCGTGTTCGGACAACCTGGACAAGACCTTGTCGCGCGCGCGTCGAGCACGTTCGGGCCAGCGATCCGGGCGTAGGCGGCTGGGTGCTTGTGGCAATACCGCGAGCAGGGCGGCTTCCGCATGCGACAGCGATTGGGCGGGTTTTCCCAGATAGCCAAAGCTGGCGGCCTGCACGCCCTCCAAAGTTCCGCCAAAAGGCGCGTAATTGAGGTAGAGCATGAGGATTTCGTTCTTGCTCAGGTGCGATTCCAGCTGCAACGCTCGCAGCATCTGCCACAACTTGCCTTTGCCCGTGTGCGGTATCGGTTCGATCAGCCGTGCGACCTGCATGGTCAAGGTCGAGCCGCCGGAAACGATCTGCCGATGCCACAGTGCCTGTGACGTGGCGCGTATTAACGCGAACGGGTTGATGCCGCGATGCCAACGAAACCACCGATCTTCGTAGCCGAGCAGGGCTTCAAGATATAGCGGCGAAACGTCCTCGAGCGACACTGGGTAACGCCATACGCCGTCAGCGTCGGCGAAGGCGCGCAGCGGCGTGCCATCTCGCGCCAGCACCACACTGGCAGCGTCGTGCGCCATATCGGGTAACGGCAGAGGGAACAGGCGGTCCAGTGCCAGCGCCAGCAGCAGTGGCAAGACAAGCATAAGCAGCAGGAGTAAGCGCGGTTTCATCATGGTCAAGCGTGCCACGGACTCGTACCGGCTTCATGGCGTTTTGAAGGCCCTTGTGGCAATTCTGGAATCCCACGGGTGTGTTGATCAACGGCCCCTGTCCGGTTGCGCGGATGGGATGCACAGAACACCGTACGTGTTCTCATCTTGGTGAGGTGTCTGATCCAGCCAAACTGGCGGATGAATGGCGAGAAGTCATTTCGGAAATCAGCTTGGCAGTCTTACGCAATAGGCATAGGGTAGGTGGGTGAGCCCAATTGGAGCGGTGCAATGTCTGGCATGTTGAAGCTATTGATTATGACGGCAAGTCTGGCCTTCGTCGCTTGCGCTGGGCCGTCGTCGGACACGAAGTCCAGCAAGGTGGTGCGCGATTGCTTCACTGCTAGTTCTATCCGTGGTTTCACCGCCGTGGATGAAACCACCGTGCATTTGCAGACAGGAATGCGCGATGTCTACGAGCTTAAATTGATGTCGTTTTGTCCGGATATCGACTGGAGTCATTCCATTGGCCTGCGTAACCGCTCAGGCTCCTCCATGATTTGCACGCAGGACGCAATGAGCGTTGAGATTTTGATGCTCGATCGCGGCGTATCGATAGGGCCGGACAGTTGCCGCGTGCGTTCGATGCGAAAGCTGGCTCCCGAAGAAGTGGAAGCGCAAAGCGCTAGTCGCAAGGCTGCGCGTTCCAAGTCGGGTTCCTGACAGCTGTCACACATCGCTTGCCACGCTGGTCGGCATATGCGGCCTTAGCGCGCGATCACTTTGCCTTGGTGGGTGTGGCGGTGGTTCAATAGCGGGTTCTGTCTGCCAATCATACCGGTGCCCATCGTGTCGATTTTCTCTTCTGTTTCGCTCGCGCCTTCCGACCCCATCCTTGGCGTCACCGATGCGTGGCGCGATGACCCGCGCAGCCTCAAGGTCAATCTTGGCGTGGGCGTTTACTATGACGAAAATGGGCAAAGGACCCTACCTGAAGCGGTTAGCCGTGCCGAAGATCGGCTGGTAGCGCAGCACCGCGCGCGCGGCTATATCCCGATCGACGGTTTGCCGGATTACAACCGGCTCACTCAATCCTTGCTGTTTGGCAGCGACTCGGCACTGTGCGCCGAGGGCAGGGTGGTGACTGCGCAGACACTGGGCGGTACCGGAGCCTTGCGCACCGGCGCGGATTTTCTCAAGGCAACGCTGCCCGTGGCTAAAGTCGCGATCAGTCGGCCGAGTTGGCCAAATCATCACGTCTTGTTCGAAGCGGCCGGCTTCTCCATCGCCGAATATCCGTACTACGACCCTGTCACGCGCGATGTGGATTTCGACGCCATGCTCGGCGCAATGAAGGCCTTAGAGCCGGATATCGTGGTTGTGCTGCACGCCTGTTGTCACAACCCGACCGGTGCGGATCTGAATCCACAGCAGTGGCAGCAATTAGCGCAGGTATTGCGCGAACGTCGACTGGTGCCGTTTGTGGACTTGGCTTATCAAGGCTTTGATCGCGGCATCACCGAAGACGCAATAGGCATCCGGGTGTTGCTGGATGCAGGCATCGAAACCGTGCTGGTAGCCAACTCCTACTCCAAGTCTTTCTCGCTCTATGGCGAACGTGTTGGGGCGCTGTCGCTGGTGTGTGCTGATGCCGATGAAGCGAAGCGCGTGCGTAGTCAGGTCAAGCAGACGATCCGAGCGACTTATTCCAACCCTCCCACCCACGGTGCCGCGCTGGTTGCGACGATTCTGGCTGATGCTGAGTTGCGCACATTGTGGGAAAGTGAGTTGACCACCATGCGTGAACGCATCAAATCGGTTCGTACCGGCTTGGTCGAGCGACTGATTGCAGCTGGCGGCGCGGATTTCGCCTTTATCAATCAGCAGACCGGCATGTTTTCCTACTCAGGGCTGAACAAGGCGCAGGTGGCGCGATTACGTGATGAGTTTGCGATCTACGCGGTTGATTCCGGCCGGATCTGCGTGGCAGCGCTGAACGCATCGAACCTTGATCACGTGGCCGATGCCATCGTCCGGGTATCGGCATGACGAGTGAGGGAGCGAGTACAGACGCCGCTAGCGTCCATGTTCCGGTATTGACGATTGATGGGCCATCCGGCTCCGGCAAAGGCACGGTCAGTCGCGCGGTGGCGCAGCGACTGGGGTGGCATTACTTGGACTCCGGCGCTCTGTACCGCGCGGTGGGTGTGGCTGCGGGCTGGGCCAACGCGGATTTATCTGATAACGCTGCCTTGATGCGGCTGGCCTTTGACACTGCGATAAAGTTTGGCACTGAAGGCAGCAACGAGCCGCGCGTTTTCGTCAATGGCGTGGATGCCACCGACGAGTTACGCACCGAAACGGCCGGTGCTGCGGCCTCGGCGATTGCCGCCATTCCTGAGGTGAGGGCTGCTTTATTCGAGAAGCAGCGCTCATTTTTACGCCTCCCTGGACTGGTGGCGGACGGGCGTGACATGGGCACAGTGATCTTTCCTGAGGCGGCCCATAAGGTGTTTTTAACCGCAAGTGCGGAAGAACGTGCGTCCCGACGCTATAAACAGTTGAAGGACAAGGGTTTGAACATTACAATGGTCAGCCTGCTGCGTGAGATACAGGCGCGTGACACACGCGATGCCCAACGCGCCGTGGCACCGCTCAAACCGGCACTCGACGCGATCGTCGTGGACACCACAGGGATGTCCATCGAATCGGTCGTGGATCGGGTGTTGGGGTTGGTTCCCGCTGGGAGCAACTGACAACGCGCAGCGACAGAGCATGGGTTCGGGTTGTCACAGCCCAAATTCGTGAGTTTAAAAGTGGCAGTTCCAAGGTCCCGGAGCATGAGCTTCCGGGTATTTTTCTTTAAACCAGGTGGGTCGCGTTTGCGATCCGTGTGTTCAACCGAGTAAACAACCAATGACTGAATCATTCGCAGAACTGTTCGAACAGAGCGAAAAACTCTCCAACCTCAAGCCCGGCTCCATCGTGCTTGGGGTCGTGGTGGATATACGCAACGACGTCGTCGTGATCAATGCCGGACTCAAGTCCGAGGGCATCGTTCCGATCGAACAGTTCCGTAACGACGCAGGCGAAATTGATGTAGCCATCGGCGATGAAGTAAAGGTCGCCCTCGATGCACTGGAAAACGGTTTCGGCGAAACCGTGCTCTCGCGCGAGAAAGCCAAGCGCGCCATGGTGTGGGACGACCTGGAAGAGGCGATGGAAGCCGACGAAGTCGTCACCGGTCGCATCAGTGGCAAGGTAAAGGGCGGTTTCACCGTCGACATCAAGGACGTACGCGCGTTCCTGCCCGGCTCGTTGGTGGATGTGCGCCCAGTGCGCGATCCGGCCTATCTGGAAGGCAAGGAACTCGAGTTCAAGATCATCAAGCTCGACCGCAAGCGCAACAACGTCGTGGTTTCGCGTCGTGCCGTGGTTGAGAGCGAGTACTCGGAAGAGCGCGAGCAGCTGCTCGAGCGTCTGCAGGAAGGCGTCATCGTCAACGGCGTGGTCAAGAACCTCACCGATTACGGCGCATTCGTGGACCTGGGTGGCATCGACGGCCTCTTGCACATCACCGACATGGCTTGGAAGCGCGTGCGCCATCCATCCGAAGTGGTGGAAGTGGGTCAGGAACTGGAAGTTCGCGTGCTCAAGTTCGACCGCGAGCGCAATCGTGTCAGCCTTGGCTTGAAGCAGTTGGGCGAGGATCCGTGGGATAACATCGCCCGTCGTTACCCGAGCGGTGCGCGTCTGATCGGCAAGGTCTCCAACGTCACCGATTACGGCTGTTTCGTCGAAATCGAGCCGGGCGTAGAAGGCTTGGTGCACGTTTCGGAAATGGATTGGACCAACAAGAACGTCAATCCTTCGAAGGTTGTGCAGGTCGGAGACGAGTGCGAAGTGATGGTGTTGGATGTGGACGAGGAGCGTCGCCGCATCTCGCTCGGCATCAAGCAGACTGCCGCTAATCCGTGGGAAGCCTTCGCTGCCATCTTCAAGAAGGGCGACAAGGTTGAAGGTCAGATCAAGTCGATCACCGACTTCGGCATCTTCGTTGGTCTGGACGGCGGCATCGATGGCTTGGTGCATCTGTCCGACATATCTTGGAACGTGACCGGCGAAGAGCTGGTTCGTCAATTCAAGAAGGGCGATACGGTTGAGGCTGTGGTGTTGGCGGTTGACCCAGAGCGCGAGCGCATCTCGCTGGGCGTCAAGCAGCTCGAGCAGGATCCGTTCGGTCAGTACATGGCAGCCAACCCGAAGGGTTCGATCGTCAACGGAACGGTGAAGGAAGTGGATGCCAAGGGCGCCACGGTTGAGCTGGAAGATGGCATCGAGGGTTACATCCGCGCCAACGACATCGCTAAGGAGCGTGTCGAGGATGCCACCCAGTATCTGAAGGTGGGTGACGCGGTTGAGGCTAAGTACGTTGGTATGGATCGTAAGAGTCGCGTTCTGCAGCTCTCCATTCGTGCCAAGGACGACGCCGAGTTGGCCGAAACGCTGGCCGATTACCAGAGTGCGTCGGGTGGTACCACCAAGCTGGGCGCGCTGCTGCGCGAGCAGTTGGACGGTAACAAGTCCGAGTAATTGATGTAACGGGCATGGCATGGTTCGCCTTCGGCGAGCCATGCCATGCATCTACCGGTTTGATGTTTTTGTTGCTGTCTCAAGGGGTTGTTCCATGACTAAGTCCGAGTTGATCGAGGCGCTTGCTGCCAAGCAGGTGCATCTGAGAACCGATGACGTTGATATGGCGGTCAAGACCCTGCTCGAGCAGATGAGTGCCACACTTTCTGTGGGTGAGCGGATCGAAATTCGCGGCTTCGGCAGTTTTTCCCTGCACTATCGCCCAGCTCGCATCGGACGTAACCCGAAGACGGGTGAGTCAGTCGCGTTGCCCGGCAAGCACGTGCCGCACTTCAAGCCTGGCAAAGAACTGCGTGAACAGGTGTGTGAAACCATTCCACGCGCCGAGTAGCCAGTCAGTGCCCGATAGCGCCTTATAGCCGGTGCAATCGAACCGCCGATGCGGCGACCGAATCAGTTAAGCTTGTGCAAATGGTTACTCCGTTTCCACAGGCCATTCCATGAGATTCATACCCCTCGTCCTGGGACTGCTTTTTCTGCTGTTCGGCATCCTCTTTGGCGCACTGAACGCTGATCAGGTGGCGCTGGACTTCTATTGGTTTCGTTTGACCTTGCCCTTGGGCGCAGCACTGATCGGCTTCGCCTTGATCGGTGCGATGGCAGCTGGCTTGCTTCTTTGGCTGACCGTGATATGGCCGCAACGACGTCGTATTGCGGCTCTGGCGCGGCGCGAGCATCAGCAGCAGCCTGTCCCGGTAGAGAGCACGCCCAGCGCGTTTCCCGGAGCACCATGAGTCTGGCGTTGCCGTCGTTGTGGTGGTTGCTGATCCTCTTGCCGCTCGCGTCATTTTCGGGCTGGCTGATCGGCAGTCGGGGTGCGGAGCGACGCGGTGGCCAGCGGGTCAGTCGCCTGTCATCAAATTACTTTCGCGGGCTCAACTTTCTCCTCAACGAGCAGCCAGACAAGGCGATTGAAGTCTTTCTGCAGATCGCTGAGGTCGACAAAGACACGGTCGAGACACATTTTGCCTTGGGCAATCTGTTCCGTCGGCGGGGTGAAGTCGATCGTGCTATTCGAATCCACCAGAATCTTATTGAGCGGCCCCATCTGACTGAAGAACAACGCTTGCAGGCTGTGCTTGAGTTGGGTGAGGACTTTATGCGGGCGGGATTGCTGGATCGCGCCGAGGCTTTGTTCACCGATTTGGGGAAGGCGCATGGCGCGTCGGCACCCAAAGCCATGCGACACCTCATTTGGATTTACCAGCAGGAACGTGATTGGGCCAAGGCGATCGATCATGCGCGTCGCTACGAGGCGGCGACGGGCGAGCCGATGGGCAAGATGCTGGCGCAATTTCATTGCGAACTTGCCGCGATGGCGCGTACGGCCGGAGACAATGAATTGGCCACACGACACCTACGTGATGCCTTGGAGGTTGATTCGCACAGCGTTCGAGCGGGCATTATCGAAGGCCACATGGCGCTGGACATGGCAGATGATGAGACCGCAATCAAGGCCTTTGAGCGCGTTGCTCGACACGACGTCGATGTCCTGCCAGAAGTGTTGCAGCTGCTGCTTCAAGCCTACGAGCGTCGCCATGCGCGTGCTCGCGCGCGAACCTTCCTAGCCGAGATGATCGAACGTTTCCCCGGTGTATCGCCGGTGTTGGCGCTGGCTCGTCTGATCGAAGAGGATGAGGGAGTCACTGCAGCCAGCGAGTTCTTGACGCGACAATTGCAGCGGCGACCATCCATTCGTGGTCAAAATGCTTTGATTGATCTGGCCCGACAGAACCCGCAAGCCGCACCCGAGCAAACCTTGCAAGACGTGCGCGAGTTGAGCGGCCAATTGGTCGCCAGTGCCACCGCTTACCGTTGCGGGCACTGCGGATTCGGTGCTCGCGCGCACCACTGGCAATGTCCGAGTTGTAAGCGCTGGGACACGATCAAGCCGGTGCACGGCGCGTTCGGGGAGTAGTCGGTGCCGTTGCCGCTGCCGGTATGGGCCTTTTGGGTCGGCACGGCCTGTCTGGTTAGTGCCTTATTCACACTGTTCGCGCTGCGTTATGCCCGCGCTCGGCAATTGCTGGACTTGCCCGGTCATCGCCGCAGTCACACCGTGCCAACCCCGCGCGGTGGTGGTGTGGCAATCGTCGCAACCCTGCTGACAGGCCTGGCGTGCTTGCAGTGGGGTGAGTATCTGTTGCCGCTCGTGGTTGCAGTCGTCTTGGTATTCGTGGCGGGGATTGGGTGGCTGGATGATCATCGGCCGCAGTCGGCTCGAATGCGCTTTGCGGTTCATCTGATAGCAGCCATTTTGATCGCCGTGATGCTTTTGCTGAGCTTGGGAAATCCACTGCCAACGTGGCCTTCCATCGTTTTGCTCGCACTGGCCACATTCTGGTTGGCAGGCTGCATCAACGCCTGGAACTTCATGGATGGCGCCAATGGGCTGGTGACCAGTCAATGCGTTTGGCTGGGCTTAGCCCTGGCGGTCTGGTTTAACGCAGCCGGCGCGACAGCACACGCGTGGTCGCTTCTTTCGCTGATACTCGCGGGTGCTTGTCTGGGTTTCTTGCCGTTTAATTTTCCGAGAGCGGCGATTTTTCTTGGTGATGTTGGCAGTGGTGCGCTCGGTCTGGTGTGCGGCTTGTTGCTACTGGTTGCGATGTGGGTGGAGCCGCGTGCTTTCTGGCTGTTGCTGTTGTTGCCATCAGCGCTTTTGGTTGACGCCGGATTGACCTTGGCTTGGCGCATCATCAGTGGCCGACGTTGGTACACTGCGCATCGTGAGCATCTCTATCAGTGGCTTATCCGTAGCGGATACAGCCATGCACGGGTTGCGGTGTGCTACATGGGTTGGAATCTGCTGATAGTGTTTCCTGCCTGTCTGGCGATATGGCGTTGGCCAACGCACGCGGTGCCGATTGCGCTCAGTGTGCTTGCGCTTGCTGTGTTGACATGGTGGCTGGGCAAGCGCTCACTGCGCAGGCAACGACGGCGTAAGCCTTTGCATCGACGCGTCAGCTGCACGCAAGGATCGACCGAATGACCTATAAATCGCTGATTGGCAGCATCCACCCGCGTTTGGCGGTGGTGATCCATGATCTCGTCATGGTTTGGCTGGCGTGGTATCTCGCCAACGTGATGCGTTTTGCGTTCGAGCCGGATGCCGTGCCGGTCGTGCTGTTTGGTGCGGAACTGCCTGTCGTGCTCGGCACGCAGGCGCTGGTGCTGTGGTGGACCGGCTTATATCGCGGGCTCTGGCGGTTTGCCAGCCTGCCGGATATTTGGAACATCGCGCGTGCGGCCACTTTGGGCTCGCTGGCGATCGCGCTAGCGGTATTCCTGCTCAATCGCTTGGACGGTGTGCCACGCGCGGTTCTGCTGATCTATCCGGTCGTCCTGATGATGCTGCTGGCGATGCCACGGTTTGCCTATCGGCGCTGGAAGGACAGTCGGTATGGCGCCGGCTCGCGCTTGCCCGTGCGGCGTGTGCTGGTGCTGGGCGCCGGCAGTGCGGGTGAGTCGCTGATTCGGGAGTTGCGGCGTGAAAACCTGCTGCGGCCGGTGGGTATTCTCGATGACAACCGCTCTTTGCGCAGCGCGCGGATCCAGGGTGTTCCTGTTCTTGGCTCCTTGGACCGCCTGCCGGAAATCGCGCACGAGGTGGCGGCCGAAATGCTGTTGATCGCGATGCCCTCGATCAATAATCAGCAAATGCAACGCGTTGTGGCGCTGTGCGAAACCACCCATCTGCCGTTCCGGACGGTGCCGCGTCTTAAGGACGTGATCGAAGGTCGTTCGGCTTTCAATCAACTCAAGGAAGTGGCGATTGACGACCTGCTCGGTCGCGACCCGGTGACCTTGGATTGGACCGCGATACGCACTGGGCTGACCGGTCGACGCGTGCTGATTTCCGGCGGCGGCGGATCGATCGGCTCGGAGTTATGTCGTCAGGTAGCACGGCTGGGAATCGAGTCACTCTGCGTGATCGAACTGTCCGAGTACAACTTGTATCGGATCGAGCGCGAATTGCGCGCTGAGTTTCCCGAGCTAATCCTCAATGTCGTACTGGGTGACTGTGGCGACCCCGCGGTGTGCGAGCACGCCATGGCAGTGTCGCGCCCGCAGGCCGTGTTCCATGCGGCTGCTTACAAGCACGTGCCGATGTTGCAGGAGCAGTCACGCGAGGCTATCCGCAACAACGTCTTGGCTACTCAGACGCTGGCATTGGCGGCGATACGCTACGAAGTCGATAGTTTCGTACTCATTTCGACGGACAAGGCGGTGAATCCGACCAACGTCATGGGTGCCAGCAAGCGTGTGGCCGAAATGGTCTGCCAATCATTGGCACGCGATAGCCATGTGCGTTTCATCACCGTCCGTTTTGGCAATGTGCTTGATTCGGCCGGCAGCGTGGTGCCGTTGTTTCGCGAGCAGATTCAGAACGGCGGTCCGGTCACGGTTACGCATCCTGAGGTGACGCGTTATTTCATGACCATCCCAGAAGCGTGTCAGCTGATCCTGCAGGCGGCTGCGTTGGGTGATGGTGGTGAGATATTTGCGCTCGACATGGGCGATCCGGTGCGTATTTCGTATCTCGCCGAGCAGATGATCCGGCTCGCGGGCAAGCAGCCCGAGCAGGATGTCGCGATCGTCTACACCGGCCTTAGGCCAGGTGAAAAGCTGTTCGAAGAGTTGTTTCACCCGCAGGAAAACTATCACCCGACCATGCACGCCAAGATCATGCTGGCGCAACCGCGCGAATTGCCGATGTTGATACTCGACCAGACCCTGCAGAGTGCGCGGCAGGCGGTGCTGCGCTATGACCAGCAGGCACTAGAAGTGATGCTGTGTGAACTTGTGCCGGAGTACACCCGCGAGCGCGCGCCGGCACGGGTGGTGTCGATGAGCCGTGCTCGAAATCAGATCGGATGAAAGCTGTGACAACACCTGATTATCGCCGTGTACGCAAGGCTGTATTTCCGATTGCCGGGCTGGGCACGCGTTTTCTTCCGGCCACCAAGACGATACCTAAGGAAATGTTTCCAGTCGTTGATCGGCCGTTGATCCAGTACGCGGTTGACGAGGCCATAGCGGCTGGCTGCGACACCTTGGTGTTTGTCACGAATCGCTACAAACACGCGGTGGCGGATTATTTCGATAAGGCCTATGAATTGGAGGACCGGCTCGAGCAGAACGGCAAGGACGACCTGCTGGAACTGGTGCGAAATGTGTTGCCAGACCATGTGCGTGCGGTGTTTGTGACTCAGACCGAAGCCCGTGGACTGGGTCATGCGGTGTTGTGTGCCAAACCGGTGATCGGCGATGAACCTTTCGCCGTTCTATTGCCCGATGACCTGATTTTTTCCCGTGGCCCGGGTGCATTGGCACAGATGCTGACCTTGGCGGCCGAAACATCGGCGGGCGTGGTGGCGGTTCAGGATGTGCCACGTGAACAGACCGGCAGCTATGGCATTGTGCAGACCGTTGAAGTTGACGGACGCGCTAACCGTATCGCAGCCATCGTCGAAAAGCCGTCGCCGCAAGACGCACCGAGTACCTTGGGCGTGGTTGGGCGCTACGTGCTTCCCCCGCAGATTTTCGACAAGCTTGAGACCCTGCCACCCGGCAGTGGTGGCGAGATTCAGTTGACCGACGCCATCGCAGCGCTGCTGAATGAACACACGATCCTTGCCCACCGTTTTGAGGGCCGCCGCTTCGACTGTGGCAGCCGCATTGGTTTGGTGGAGGCAGTTATCCAGTTTGCGCTTGAACACGATGATCTGGCCGATGATGCGCGTCGCTACATGCGTGCCGCACTCGAAAACGATGCCTGATCCGCGCTTGATAACCAGCACAACGAGCGGAGCGCTGCGCTGATGGTGCGTGGCGGTGACCAATACTGGATGCAGCGCGCGTTGGAGTTAGCTGAGCAGGCGCGCACTGAGGATAACGAGATTCCCGTGGCGGCTTTGATTGTGGATGCTGCGGGGAATCTACTGGCCACCGGCAGTAATCGCTGCATCGCCGAACACGATCCTAGCGCTCACGCTGAGATCGTGGCCTTGCGTGAGGCTGGCCGGAAGCTGGGTAATTACCGACTTGAGCGCTGCACCTTATATGTGAGCTTGGAACCATGCGCCATGTGCGCGATGGCGCTGGTACATGCGCGCATTGCGCGGCTGGTTTACGGCGCCTCCAACCCCAAAGCCGGAGCCTGTGGCAGCGTATTCGATCTGTTGCGCGATCCGCGCCATAACCATCGAGTCATTGTCGATGGCGGCGTTTTAGCAGAGGCCGCTGGAGCGCAGTTGTCGGATTACTTTCGCGAGAAGCGTCGTCTGGCGCGGGACGGCTGAATCTGTGCGTGAAGCAGTATCATTGCTGGTTTCCCGCGAGTATCGACCATGACCCCAGTGTGCCGCGACGACCACCTGATCTGGATTGATCTGGAAATGACCGGATTGGATCCGGACAGTGACAGCATCATCGAGATCGCCAGCCTCATCACCGATTCCCGGCTCAATATTCTGGCCGAGGGGCCGGAGTTGGCCATTTCGCATCCTTTGGAACGATTGGAGGCAATGGACGATTGGAATCGCAACACGCATCGTGGCAGTGGTTTATGGGATCGTGTTTTGACTTCAGGCGTGAAAATGGCCGAAGCGGAGCGTCTCACGCTGGAGTTTTTCGCTGCCTGGGTACCTGCAGGAAAATCCCCTATTTGTGGCAATTCCATTTGTCAGGATCGGCGCTTTCTACACCGCTTGATGCCACGGCTTGAGCGTCACTTCCACTACCGTAATCTGGATGTCTCCACGCTCAAGGAATTGGCGCATCGCTGGGCGCCGCAGATCGCGGCCGGAATATCGAAAGCGGCTGCTCATACGGCGCTGTCAGATATTCGCGAATCAGTGAGCGAGCTGCGTTATTACCGTGGCTTCATGGGTGAGCTGGGCGGCCACTGAGATCGAAACGCGGGTGCCGGCACCATGTCGATGCAATCGACAGGACACGCCGGCACACACAATTCGCAGCCAGTACACAGATCGGTCACTATGGTGTGCATCTGCTTGGATGCCCCGATGATCGCATCGACCGGACAGGCATGGATGCACTTGGTGCAACCAATGCAGGCGTCTTCGTGAATGAAGGCGACTGTTAATGGCGCTTCACGGCCATGGTCGGGGTCGAGTGGAATCACCGGTTGACCGAGTAAGGCCGCGAGTGCGGCAATGCCGCGTTCACCACCAGGTGGGCAGCGATTGATCGGCGCGTCGCCATTGGCGATGGCCTCAGCATACGGTCGACAACCGGGAAAACCGCATTGACCGCATTGCGTTTGCGGCAGCAAGGCATCAATGCGATCTGCTAGCGGTTCGGGTTTGAGTAATTTGTGTGCAGCTGCTGATGCCAGCCAGCCACGCCACGCTAAAAATACCCCAGCGACTACCGCGAGTAAAAGCAGGGCAGTCACCATAAGAGGCTGCCTGTAATGCCCAAGGCGAGGATGCCTGTCACCAGCACGCGAGCGAGTAAAGGTCGCATGATGGCCGGTGCATCGGAATCATCTAGTCGTTGTGCCAACACCGCAAAGGCCGGTAAGCCAAGCGCCAGTGCCAAAGCCGTCACCAAGCCAGCTGCCAGCCAAGTCGGTGCATTTTCGGCAACAGTCGCCGCTGGAAAAACAGCCAGCACTGCAAGACTTATTAGCCAAGCCATCGCCGAGCGAATATGTCCCGCGTGATGCTGGCGCAGCAACAGAACGCCAGCCAGCAGGGCACCAGTCATTCCGATCACGATAGGCAGCATACGCGGCGCAGCTGGGACGATCAGCCACGCGATCCCAGCAATCGCACACGCCAGCAGCTCAAAGCCCACCAGTAAACGAGCGAGATCGCGGGGCTGTGGCGCAATCTGGCGTAAAGCAGAGTTGCAAACCAAACCGCGTTCGGCGATCAGGCAGGCCAGTGCAATCGACGCAGCGGCGACGGCGGTAATGGGCGGCATGACCGACTCACTTCACCGTTGCACCCGCAACGGCACCGGCATCGACATCGAGCAAAAACAGGTCGTCACGACCGCTGCCAGCTGACAGGATCATGCCCTCGCTCAGCCCGAATCGCATTTTTCGCGGTGCGAGATTGGCGATGAAGACCACATGCCGACCGACGAGCTTTTCTGGTTCGCTATACGCGGCCCGGATACCGGAAAAAATCTGCCGGCTGCCGAGTTCGCCCGCATCAAGCTCAAAGCGCAGCAACTTGTCCGATCCTTCCACAAACTCGCAGGCAGTGACCTTGGCGATGCGCAGATCAAGTTTGGCGAAGTCGTCGATCGTGATGTTCGTTGCAGCGGTGGCTGCGTCGGGGGTTTTCGGGGCAGGGGCGGTTGCAGTTGCAGTTGCAGTTGCAGTTGCAGTGGTGGGCGTCGGTTGTAGTGAATCGGTACTGGCTTCGACCATGGCTTCGACGTGTTTGGCATCGATGCGGGTCAGTAGCGCCTGATAAGGCTCAATGGCGTGATCGAGCAGTGGCTCAGCCAAGTCATCAAACTGTTGGATCGGCGACTTCAGGAAGGCCTCGGCACTTGCCGCAGTCGCCGGCAGAATTGGCTTAAGAACACCGGCGATCAACCGGAACAGATTGATCGCCAGACTGCACACTGCGTGCAGCTCGGCGTCACGCGAATCGTCCTTGGCCATCGTCCACGGTGCCATCTGGGCAATCCATTCGTTCGCCGCGTCGGCCTCGGCCATGGTCCGGTTCAAAACGGAAATCAGGTTGTCGCGTGCGTAGGCGCCGCCGTCGCCCAAGCAGGCGGCTGACAATCGCTGCCAAGCATCGCGATAACGTTGACTCAACTCCGGTGGCAGCGTGGCGGCGAGTTTGCCGTGGAAACGCTTGCCGATAAAGCCGGCTGTTCGGCTGGCGATGTTGACGAACTTTCCTACCAGATCGGAATTGACCCGTTGCACAAAGTCAGTGAGATTCAGATCCACATCGTCGATACCGCCCGAGGTTTTGGCGGCAAAGTAGTAACGCAGATATTCCGGGTTGAGGCCGGCATCGAGATAGGTGCGCGCCATGATGAAGGTGCCGCGCGACTTACTCATCTTGGCGCCGTTCACTGTCAGATAGCCGTTGACGTGCAGGCGCGAGGGGATCACAAATCCTGAGCCTTTCAGCATCGCCGGCCAGAACAGGCCGTGGAAGTTGATGATGTCCTTGCCGAGGAAGTGATGCATTTCGGCGCCGCCTTCGGGCGCCAACAGGCTGTCGAAGCGTGCGGCGTCCAGACCGAGTGCTTGCCCCTCGGGGCTGTTGCACAAGGCTTTGAAACTGGCGAAATAGCCAATTGGTGCATCCAGCCAGACATAGAAAAACTTGCCCGGCGCGTCCGGGATCGGGAAGCCAAAGTAGGGCGCATCGCGCGAGATGTCCCAGTCACGCAGGCCGCCCTCCAACCATTCACCCAACTTTGACTTCACGGCTTGCGGAGCCACATCGCCCGCCAGCCAGTCACGCAGGAAGCTCTCGAATTTGTCGAGTTGGAAAAAGTAGTGTTCTGATTCACGCAGCTCCGGCGTCGCGCCGGACATGACCGACACCGGATTCTTCAGGTCAGCGGCCGCATAGGCTTTGCCGCAGACCTCGCAGTTGTCGCCGTATTGGTCGGCAGCGTGGCAGTTAGGGCACTCGCCCTTGACGTAGCGATCCGGCAGGAACATACCTTTGAGCGGATCGTAGAGTTGCGCGATTGAGCGTTTGGCGATGACGCTTTCCGGCCAATGCGTGGCGTCGCGCAAGCGCGTATAAATAAGAGAGGCGAGCTCCTGATTTTCGCTGGAATGGGTGGAGTGGTAGTAGTCAAAACCCACCAGAAACTCTGCGAAATCGCGTTCGTGGCTGTCTTGGATGCTGCGGATGAACTCCTCCGGCGGCATCCCCGCCTTTTCCGCTGCCAACATGATCGGCGTGCCGTGCGCGTCATCAGCGCAGACAAAATACGCCGTTCGACCCATCATGCGCTGCGCCCGTGTCCAAATGTCGCCTTGGATATAGCCCACCAGATGACCCAAATGCAGCGGGCCGTTGGCATAGGGCAGAGCACAGGTGACGAACAGCGGCGTATCGGCAGACATGGAATTTCCGAGAAAAAGATGACAGTCAATTATCCCAGATCAAGGGCGGGGTGTCCGCCTTTGCCGCGACGAAGCTAAACTGGCAGGCCCAGCATCGCAGGATGCGCGACTCCGAGAGTTTTCCATCATGGCCGTTTCCGAAGAACAGGTTCGTGCACTGTTGGCACGCGTGATTGATCCCAATACTGGACAGGATCTGGTCGCCAGTGGTCAGGTTCGAGGCATCGGGATCGACGCCGACAGGGTCGCGGTGGAGCTGGTTTTGGGCTATCCGGCCGCAGGCTGGCAGGATCAATTCGCCAGCACCGTTGAAGCAGCCCTGATCGCTGATACGGACATTGCGGGTGCCAGCGTTTCGGTATCCTCTCGGGTGGTGGCGCATGAGGTGCGCGACTCGCTCAGTCCGTTGCCAAGAGTGAAGAACATCATCGCGGTTGCCTCCGGCAAAGGCGGGGTCGGAAAATCCACCACATCCGTCAATCTCGCCTTGGCATTGTCCGCTGAGGGCGCTCGCGTTGGGGTCCTGGATGCCGATATTTACGGCCCGAGTATTCCGTTGATGCTTGGCATCTCCGGCCGGCCAGAGACAGTCAACGACAAGCATCTGGTGCCGATGCAGGCGCACGGCATTCAGGCTATGTCGATCGGCTTTTTGATCGGCGAGGACACACCAATGATCTGGCGTGGGCCGATGGTCACGCAAGCCATGCAGCAGTTGCTCAACGAGACCGCATGGCAGGACTTGGATTACCTCATTATCGATCTGCCGCCAGGAACCGGCGACATCCAGCTAACCCTGTGCCAAAAGGTGCCCGTCTCTGGCGCGGTGATTGTGACGACACCGCAGGATATCGCCCTGCTAGATGCGCGTAAAGCATTGAAAATGTTTGAGAAAGTGGAGGTCCCGGTACTGGGTATTGTCGAGAACATGGCCGTCCACGTCTGTTCCAATTGCGGTCATTCAGAGCACATCTTCGGTAGCGGAGGGGGCCAAAGCATGGCCGAGCAGTACGACGTGCCCTTGCTGGGCTCGCTGCCGCTTGATATCCGCATTCGGGAAGAAGTCGACAGCGGCAAACCGTCGGTTGTGGCTCAGCCGGATTCCAGTATCGCCAGCACCTATCGCGAAATTGCCCGCAAGATGTCAGGACGCTTGTCACAGCGTGCTCGAAACAAATCGATCGCCTTTCCCAACATTGTGGTGCAGAACACCTGATGTCGTTTGCGATCACGCCCAATCTGGCTGGGCGCGCAGCGTAATCTGAGGGACGGTGAGAGGTTGGTCTTAGTCGTCGCTACCGGCAATCTTTATACCCGCATCGCGCAACACCTTGATCAGCGGCTTTAGGTGTTTGGCGTACGGCAGCCACTTCGGTGTTTTTTGATAGGTCACGCCCTGTCTAATCTGGACGGCACTGGCCGTAGCCACGGCACGCGTGCTGTTGCGGGGATCGCTCATCGCATCGACATAATCGACGCCGCAAAACCTAGCGACATCTTGGATAACGCGTGTTGGCTCGCGCGTTAGTTGCGCATAGTCAACATCGAGAATGCGCCCCGGATAGCGTGTATGCCAGTGCGACATCAGGCGGCGGTACTGGATGAAATAATCGCCCAGTTCGCTCTGATCATAGGAATAGGCGTTGGCGTCGGAAAATAGTTCGCGCAGGTTAGAAAAGCAGGTCTCCATAGGGTCGCGGCAAAGATGAAGGATTTTTGCCTGCGGCAAGGCCTGGCAGATGAAGTCGATGTTGAGAAAATTTGAAGGGAGCTTGTCGGTAAAGAACCGGCTTTCACCCAATCGCCACGCCACACCATCCAAGTAACGTTGTCCAAGCGCGGGGTAGTCAACCGCACTTGCGCGCTTGATCAACGTTCGGTCTAGCACACCGCGGCAATGGTGGTCGGTTGCATAGCGCATCGCGCTGGTGAAGTCGTAGAGTTCGCCGATTCCGAGAATCTGAGGGCTGGCGTCCAGTAATTGTTCCAACAACGTGGTTCCAGAGCGATGCATGCCGACGATGAAGATGGGTGTTGTCGCATGTGTCGTCTGCGGGATTTCGGTCGGCGCCGTTTTCGGCGATGGCAATGCCAGAAGAGCATCCACCAACCCTCGCGTGTCATCGCTTGAGTAGGTCAGGCTGGCACGCTTGGCTTGGCACGCTTGCGCCAGTGCGCGCCAGGCACCCTCGTACTCGCCCAAATCATCCAGTTCTTTGTGCAGGGCGAAGGCGAAAGACGCCTGTTCGCGTGCCGGCAAATCGGGTCTCAACATGGCCGTGCGCAGCCGAGCGACTCGGTTAGCTTCAGGTGTGGCCTTGATGATGTGGGATAAATACCAATGTGCTTGGCCGATGAGGGGCGCTTTGGCTATGCAGCGTTCAAATTCCGCCTGTGCCTCGTTGGTCCGGCCAAGGTAGGTAAGAACTTGGCCGCGTGAAACCAGCGTAGGTGGGTAATCAGGATCGCCGCGGCGCGCTTCGTCGAGATAGTCCAGCGCCTGTTCCTGTAGGTTGAGATAGGACAGTTGTGCTGCATAGCTCAGCAGCAACGGGATGGGCGCACGCGCGCGCGGTCCTGATGTGCGGATGAGTTCGAGAAGCAGGGGCGCATCGTTGGTAGTGCGCAGCCGCGCTGCCAACTGCCGCCTCACTTCCATGTTCTTCGGCTCAAGCGTAAACGCCATCAGCGCAGCAGTGCGTGCGGCCCGATATCGGCCATCGAGTGACTCAGCGTATGAGGCCTCGACCAGTTGTCCGGCCAGTTGCTCGGTATCGGCTTTGATGCCATCAAGTAACTGGCGTAGTCCGGCGAGGTCGTTATCTCCCGCCATCGGTGTGGCGTAATCCAACATTCTGCGCATGGGGTCCGAGGCGGCAATCATGTTCATTGCGCTCCTGAGTGTTGGACGCCCAGTCGTTCGAGTTCACTGCGCAGGGGCGCAAGTGGTTGTTGATATCGGCGCCATGCGTCGATGTGCTTTGTGCTGACCCCGGCACGCACTTGGATCGCACTGGCGGTGCTAATGGTTCCAGCTGCCGTCTCGGACGGGGATGGCTTTATCGGCAGCTTCAGTGCATCCGCAATGGATTGGACTGCCGCGTCCGGCTGCTGCACAAACTGCTCATACTCGACGAATGTCACACGCTCGCTTTGCAGTTGCCGCAGTTTCGAGAGGAATCGGTCGAAGCGTGCATATTGACGTGCCACTTCGGCTTGGTCGTAGCTGTAATAGTAGGACGCAGCGAACCACTCCTTAAGATTGGAAAAACAGGTGTCTATCGCACCGCGTTGCACACAGATGACGCGGGCGTTCGGCAGCGATGCGAGGATCAAGCCGATACCGAGATAGTTTTCCGGCCATTTATCGATGTAGTGGGCGTGTTTCTGAGCGCGCCAACGTGTGTGCGCCAGATATCGCTGTCCCAGTTCCTCGAATTGCTTGGGATCAATGCTTTGCAGCAACTCACGATCTAGATGGAACGGGCCGGCACGCTGGGTGATCCATCGAAGCTGGGCGGCGAGGTCACGCAGCTCTCCTGCGCTGACCGCATCAATTCGGGCGCATAGGTGCTGCTCTATGAGGGTGGTGCCACTGCGCGGCATGCCAACGACAAAGATGGGTTCAGCGCCAGAGGACGGTGCATCCGCGGGTAAATATGTTTGGGCATGCTCCAGCGCACGGGTAGCGGCCTCGAACAGCGCGTCCTGCTCGGTCTCGTCGTAGCGGACTTGTGCTCGTCGCAGTCGCATCGCTTGCTCCAGTACCAGCCAGGCGTCGTCAAGTTCGCCCTCCTTGTCCAGTTCGTGGAACAAGGCATAGCCGAGCAGGGCGGGGTCGGCTTTGCTAGACGAAGACCGACTCAAGGCTTTGCGCAAGCGGTCGATTCTCGAGCCGCGTGTGTCTGTGATGCTCAACTTGGCCAGCGCCCAATGTGCGGGTGCCAAGTCAGGATTGCCCATGACACTGGCTTCGAGCGCCCGATGCGCCAAGGTGTGTTTGCCGGTGTACATCAGATTCAGGCCAAGCAAATACTGCATCGCCGGTGCGTTGGAAAGCCCCTTGGCCATTGCTTGACGAAGCAGTGGCAAGGCCGCATTGGCAAGCATGTGATCAGACAGTAGCTTGCCGACTTCGGCCAATGAGGAGACCGACGCATCCAAGCCAGCCAAGGCAGTCGCGCAGGCGAGGGCTTCACGCGTCAGGCCGTTGCGCAGCAAAATCTTGCAGAGCAACTCCAGCAACTCGGGGTCGGCATAGGCGCTCTGGACGGCAGACAAAGCGTGTTCCGCAGCTGCGCGCACCTCGCCTTTACGCTGCGCAAGCACGCACAGTCGTAAATGTGCATAGGGAGCCAGCGTGCGATCCTGGATCAGAGTCTGGTAAATGGGCCGAGCGAGTTCGTCGAATCCTCCGACGCTGAGGCGCTCTGCTTCTCGCCAGCGCTGGCTTGCCATTTCATCCGCCATCTCGATACCAGTCGTGTTGGGTTTCAGCGATCCCGCAACTTTAGCGGTCGTGCTCGCGAACGACAAAAAAAGACGGCCGCACGAAGCGGCCGTCCAAGGTATTACAGGTGCTGTGAATCAGAAGTCGTACTGAACCATGAAGCGGACCGAGCGCGGCGCTTGGAAGCCCGTGGGCGTCTGCCACACATTTGGTTGCCAGTTACCCGCACCATCCTCGCCATCTTCATTCACCGAGGTTGCACGCTGACTGTTCAACACGTTGAACACGTCGATCTTGAACGCGAGACGATCTTCTGCAAATGCAGGTCGCCACACAGCGTTCATGTCCAGCGTGCGGGTCCACGGCGTGCGACCAGACGTACCGCGCGGTTTGAGTTGACCTTCACAATAGAAGTAGCTGTTGCCGTAGCCCGAGTCGATCGGGTGGAAGCCGAAGCAGTTGATCGGACGGCCGGACTGGACGATCAAGCTGGCGCCCACGGAGACCGTATCGGTGACATCGTAGCTACCGAACAGCTTGAAGCTGTGACGGCGGTCGTTCGGCAGATAACCATCAGCGCCTTCCATGAGCTCGGGATAATCGAAGTCCTGAGTGGTGCCGGTGTCATCCTGACCGATGTCAGACTTCACGCCGCCTTCGGTATTGCCCTTGCTGCGGGACCAGGTGTAGGAGCCCTGCAGGAAGGTGCGATCCCAGTGGCCTTCGAAGAAGACTTCGAGTGCCTCGTAGGTGCGCTTGGCATCGGGTCCGAGTTGATCCGCCGTCAGATTGACTTCCTCCAGCGTACCGTCGCCGTTGATGTCCATTTGGAAGGTCACATCGCGACCTGGGTTGTACAGATGGCAGAACGCGAAACCAGGGTTATACACTGCGATGTCGCTGTCTTGGGTGCGGTCGGACGGCTCAATGAAGATGCCACCGTCATCGGTGAAGCCGTTGTCCAGTGCCCATTCGATGATCGGACGATAGTCGCACTGATCGTCGATGGCGGCCTTCAGGTCGCGGCGCACCAAGCGGGAACCGACGGACAGGTTATTCGCAATCTGCTTCTGGAAGCCGAGGATGTACTCATCTTGGTACATTGGTTCCAGGCCTTGATCGGCGATGGTCTGCGGGTTCTTTCCAACGCCGAATTCATTGTTGAGGTAGCGAATTGGACGGCCGTTGGCCGGGTTGTCGATACCCACCAAGCCCACCGGTGCACCCGTCACAGGATCCACCCCCGTGTAGGTAAAGAACTCCTCGCTATAGAGCGACCTAGACGCACCACGCACCGCGACAGTCGCGGTCAGGGGCAGGGCATAACGACCGGCATTACCAAATACCTTGAGGCTCGAGTCGCCGGTCACATCCCATGAGAAGCCCAAACGCGGAGCGAACTGGTTTTTGATCTTGGCGAAGGTTTCACCGTCACCGTTCTGATTGTCAAAGGTATCCCAACGCAGGCCGAGATACGCCATGAAATCCTGGGTGATACGCCAGCTGTCTTCGACATAGAAGGCGGTCTGATCGACGGCGACGGTAGAGCCGGATTGGAAGACGCGCTTGCGCACGACTTCGTCTTCACCGGTATAACCAGTGGATGCGTAGCGACCATAGCGCCACACGGCGCCGCCCGAGTAGGACTCACCAGCGACCGACTCGAAGTTGTCGATGTCGACACCGCCACGGAGCATGTGGTCACCCAGTTGCCATTCCAGATCGACGCGGAACTGGTCACGCGAGTCCCGTCCATCCGGACGACCAAGGAAGTCGGCGAGCGAGCAGCCTGAAATCGCAGGCACAAGCCTGTTTACGGCTGACGGACGTGCGTCGGTGATGATCGGGCAGCCATTGGCCGGCTGGCCGACCGTGCCGGTGTAGACGTTTACCGTGCCGTCGGCAGCGACAGAATAGTTGCTGCGTTCCGACTTGCTGGTGCCTGCCAATGCCGACAAGGTGAGGTTGTCGGAGAGATAACCGGTGTACTTTCCGATGTAGGTTTCGCCACCACGGCGGTCGTACTCGGTACCCGCGTATTGGTCGAATTGCGGGTTGATGGGCTTGACCGCATCGTCGTACTTGGTCGAAAAGTAGTCGGTCTCGTACTTGCGGCGATCGGAGATGCCAGTAAATTCGAGGATGTTGCTGTCGTTGATGTTCCAGTCCAGTTTCACCAGCCACTTCGGCTGAGTGTTGGTGCCGGAAGTACTGAAGCCGCGGGTCGATGAGAACAGCTTGCTGCTGCCAACATCGGCGTACTGCACCAAGCCATATGCGAACAGGCGATCCGGGATAAGCGCACCGCTTGCCCACGCCGCAGTCGTCAGTGCGGTGCCGGTCTCGTTGTTGCTGCGGTCGGCGGACAGAGTGCCGTCGTTGAGATAGTAGCTGCGGCGTGTTTCGACCAAGCTGCTCGGGGACCAGAACACGTTGCCACCGGCATGAAACTCGTTGCTACCGCGACGGGAAACCTGGTTGACGACGCCGCCGGTGGAACGACCAAACTCGGCGCCATAGCCGCCCGTTTTGGTTTGCTGCTCGGCGATTGCCTCAAACGGAATCTGGGCGAAGTCAAGGTTGTTGAAGGTGTTGGTGATGTTGAAGCCGTTGAAGAAGTACTGGTTTTCCGCGACGGACGAACCACCGAACGATGCCAGATTGCCAAATGTGGCATCACCTTTGACGGTGCCCGGAGCCAGCAATGCAACCGCTGTGGTATCGCGGGCTACGGGGATCTTGGCGATCTGCTCGGCGGTCATGATGGTGCTGGATTCAACCGACGACACATCGATCGGGTTGATTATTCCACCACCGACCACTTCGACCGTGTCGAGAGTTGCCGCGGCTGAGAAATCGACGTTCGTTGCGCCACCCACGTTGACCGTGACGGTGCGTGCCTCGCCTCCATTGCGACTGACCTGATATTGACCAGTCGGAAGTTGAGAGAACCGATACGAACCGCTGGAATCGACCGTGATGGTGCGACTGAAGCCGGTGTTTGGATTAATGATGGTGATGGTGTCGCCGCTGATCGCGCGACCGTTGACGGCACCGGCGGTGTTCGATTGGGCTTGGGCACCGCTGGCAAAGCAAAGCCCAAGCGCAATCGTCAGCGCACTACGCTTCAGACCTCTGGATAAGTGGTTGAAAGTCATTATGTGTAACCCCCATTGGGATGCTTATTGACTGGAAAACTTGCATGGATGTCAGCTGCTCTTGTCTGACCGTGCGAGTATAAAGTTGTGAACAAGTTCTTAACAAGAAGTTTTTCACGGGCTTGCTTTCTAGTCGTTTGGGAGGTTTTTGGATGCGAAGTGTGAGGGGGGGTCGCAATTTCTCACGGTATTCTTTGCAGCACGCAGCACAGCTCGTAATGGTGGGTGTGCGGGAACATGTCGAACAAGCGCGCGTGTTGCGGCTGGAAGCCGACCAACTCTTTGATGTCGCGGGCCAGACTTGCTGGGTTACAACTCGAATAGATGATGTGCTGCGCCTTGCTTTCACTCAAGGTTCGGCATAAATCGGGGCCAATCCCGCGTCGTGGCGGGTTAACGATCACCAGTGGCGGCAGTTCGTGAGCAGAGTGCGCGAAAGCGCTGGCATCACCGGTTTGGAAGTGCACGTTTTCAAGACCGAGTTCGTCACGGCTGCGACAGGCACTGGTGATAGCCTCGGATGACAGTTCGATGCCGGTGACCTCGCGTTGGCCGTCCGCGCAATGCAGGGCGAAGCCGCCAACCCCGCAGTACAGATCCCACAGTGCACGTGGATTGATAGCCTTGACCCACTCTTGAGCCTGACGATAAAGCGCGGCGGCAACGTCGGTGTTGGTTTGGAAGAAGCTGCGTGGGCGCAGATGCAGGCGCAAGTGGTTGAGCTGCATGGTCAAGGATTCTTGCTCGCTCAACAGGATTTCCTGATCACCTTCCAGCACGGCTTTGTGCTCGGACTGAATATTTGCCGACACCACCCGCAATCGCGGCAAGGCCGTGAACAGTTCCGGCAGATGTTTGCGGATCCGGCCGAGCGTGTCGGTTGATCGGAGTACAAAGCGCAGCATCAGCTCGCCAGAGTGTTCGGCCACGGTAACGAGCAGGTATTTGAGCTCACCGCTCCGATTGGGCACGTCATAGGGCGTGATGCGCGCGTGGGTAATGAACGCAGCAAGCGCCGGAAAGCTGGTTGTGATGGGCGCGGGGTACAACGGGCAATCACTCAGATCCACGCCGTGGCCCGAGGCATCAAGAATGCCCAAGGTCGGCCTCTCGGTGCTGCCACTCACTACCATCTTGGCCTTGTTGCGAAAGCCAGACTCGCGGCTGGTGACAGACTCGAGCCACTTGATGGAGCCCAATGGATCAAGTAGAGCGCGGGCCTGCGTGAGTTTTTCGGCCCATTGCTGATTGTAGGGTTGGCGAATCAGACTGCAGGAGCGGCAGCGGCCTTGTTCGTAGGCTTCACAATGCATGGGATTGCTCCTGCCACCAGGCCAACGCGCCCTCGGCGGCGATCATGCCACTGGCTAATGCGGCCGTCAGTAGATACCCACCCGTGGGCGCTTCCCAGTCCAACATTTCTCCAGCCACGAAAGTGCCCGGCCAGGCGCGTAGCATCAGCCGTTCGTCAAGCGCGTCGAAGCGAACGCCTCCCGCTGTGCTGATCGCTTCGTCGATGGGGCGCGTTGCAAGCAGTGCCAACTTCAAGCTCTTGATCGTGCGAGCGACGTTTGCGGCATCGTTCCAATGTTCACGTGGCAAACACTCTAGTACCAAGCCGGCCTTGACACCCGTCAGGCCAATGCTTTTGCGCCAGTGCTCACTGCGGGAGCGTTTGCCGTGCGCGTTCGATAGCGCGGATTCGATATCAGCAACCTGGCGGTCCGGCATCAGATCCAGTTCCAACAAGGCTGGTGGGGTCTGCTCCAAGGCGTCACGTAAAGGCGCTGACAGCGCATATACAAGGCTGCCCTCAATCCCATGCGCAGTGATCATTAGCTCCCCCTTTTGCCATGGGGAAGAAGCACTCGGACGTGCGCAAATGGACTTGAGTGGCTGACCGGCGAATCGAGAGACGAATGGCTCTGACCAGTCACACTCAAAGCCACAATTAGCCGGTCTCAGAGACGCAACCGCCACACCGCGCTCTCGCAGCAACGGGACCCAAGCGCCATCTGAACCAAGCTTGGCCCAACTGCCGCCGCCCAGTGCAAGCAGGACGATGTCGGCATGAGCCGCTTGTGGGCCGTCTGGGGTGTCAAAGGTCAGATTGCCATCGCGACCCCATCCGGTAAAACGATGACGCATACGGAACTCTGTGCCTTCTTCACGCAACTGGCGAAGCCACGTCCGCAACATCGGGCCCGCCTTCATATCTGATGGGAAGACGCGGCCTGAAGTACCTATGAAAGTCTCGTAGCCTAAGCTTCGGACCAAATCACGCACTGATTCAGGGCCAAATCGATGCAGCCACGATTCGATGTGGAGCGCCGCGTCCGCGTAGCGGCTAAGGAATCTCGGAAGAGGCTCGGAGTGGGTCAGGTTCAGGCCACCTTTGCCGGCGAGAAGAAACTTGCGGCCGACCGAAGCCATGGCGTCGTAGAGGGTGACTTCCGCGCCGGCCTGTCGCATGCGTTGGGCTGCGATAAGCCCGGCAGGACCACCTCCAATGATGGCGACGGACGGGGCTCTTGTGCGCGCTGTAGACAGGCTTGGTTCAGATTCATGCATTGATGTAATACGTCCACTATGTTCTGTAACGCCATGTTTAATATGATAATTATTACCTGCCTTCCATGCTTCATTTAGTCAAATAACGAAGTCTTTATGTCGTGCAGAGTAAAGTAGGTACGTTGTCTCGATGTCACTGACGTCGCCGACATGCCTGTCCCCTTCCGCCAAGCACGCTTCGTGCCGCTGGGCGAAAGGGGTTCTATCAGCCGCCGTGCAGGAGGTCTCATGAGCGAATCCCTGGATATTCTCCCCGAATTGATCGAAGCCAGCCGTGAAGGTGTCGATTTTTATGCTGATGCTGCGGATGAAGTGAAAGATTCAGAATTGAAGAAGTTGTTCCGTCGTATGGCGGAAGCGAAGTCGTCTCTGGTCGAAGATCTGATCCAAGAGATCAAACCAGCCGGTAGCAAGGCGCGGGCAGCAAAACGTGCAACCAAGCCGGCTGAATGGGTGGCTCACGTCAATGCTACCTATACCGCACTGCGTGGTGGACTCAAGGTTGTAAAGCTGGATCAGGTTACTCAGATCGAGCAAGCTGAGGCCGATCTGCTTGGTCGAGTACAGCGTATCCGTCATGATCGCGACCACAGCTATGTGGTACGGGTGCTGGCGATGCAATACGAAGCGAAGGCCCGGGTTGTGCACGAGGGACTGCGCGCACGTAAGCGCCGCCTCACCAACTGACTTCAGTAAGTTTGAACCCAACACGCCGCATTCAAATGAGTGCGGCGTGTTGCTTTGTGGGTGCGGTGAAGGGCTAGAAAGTGTATAAGACCTATGCTGTGCCTGCATCGGGTGAAGTCTGTTGCGAGCTGATACGGCAGAATTAGGATTATATGCCTATCGCGTCGCGCCACCCTCGCAGGTCAGCCCCGGGCACCGGGTTACAACGTCCAGCCAATGCTTCAGGAGTTTTGCCATGTCCGATCGTCAGACCGGTACAGTCAAGTGGTTCAATGACGCCAAGGGTTTCGGGTTCATCAGTCGGGATGACGGAGAAGACCTCTTCGTTCACTTCCGCGCGATACAGGGAGACGGTTTCAAGACGCTGAAGGAGGGTCAGAAGGTCTCGTTTGTCGTGACCGAAGGCCCGAAGGGTTACCAAGCCGACCAAGTCGAAGCGGTCTAGGCCGCGCGCTGCATTAGCAGTAAGCACAGAAAGCCGCGTGGCGAATTGCCGCGCGGCTATTGTCGTGTTGCTTGCGCAGTGGGCAGATGACTGCCGCATCGCTTATTTTGCCGTGCGCGGGCCGAGCATTACGCCGGGCCTCGCTTTCCCGTTACCGCATTCGGTAAGTGATCCGGCCCTTGGTCAGATCGTAAGGCGTCATTTCGACCTTGACCTTGTCACCGGTCAAGATGCGGATGTAGTTCTTACGCATGCGACCGGAGATGTGGGCGGTCACGACGTGACCATTCTCGAGCTTAACGCGGAACACGGTGTTGGGCAGGGTTTCAAGAACCGCGCCCTCCATTTCTATAGAGTCGTCTTTTGACATTCGCTATTCAGTTTCAGGGGTATGTGGCGGAAAGACCGCTCGCCATTATGACACGAGTCTGCCCTGTACGTCATGTGCCCGCTATCGCGCTGTGTCGGCCACCCTTGCCGCCGCAGTAGCGATGTGGCTATTTTCATGCTGCATTGCGACATGCTAGCCTGCCGCTTCCACTGTGCGGGGACGACAACACATGGCGCGTGCGTTTAATTTCAGTGCCGGTCCTGCGGGATTGCCTGAGGCAGTGTTGCGTCAGGCGCGTGATGAACTGCTCGAATGGGGTGACGAACGCGCCTCGGTGATGGAATTGTCTCACCGCGGCAAGGCTTTCATGCAGATGGCCGCGCAGGCTGAACAGGATTTGCGTGATCTGCTGGCGATTCCGGACGGCTATCAGGTCTTGTTCCTGCAGGGCGGGGCGACTCAGCATTTCTCACAGATTCCGATGAACTTGGCGCTGCCAGGTCAAAGCGCCGACTACGTCGTGACTGGCACGTGGAGCCAGAAAGCGATGCAGGAAGGCCGTTTTTTCGTGCAAGCCCATCAGGCGGTGAGTGCTGAGGCGGATGGCTATCGCACGATTCCAGCGCAGGCGCAGTGGCAATTGCGCGAGGATGCAGCGTTCGTGCATATTGCCTCAAACGAGACTATCCACGGTCTCGAGTTCCGCGACGCACCCGATACCGGGGCGGTACCGCTGGTGGCGGACATGTCGTCTAATATTCTCTCGCGCCCGATTGAGGTGTCGCGTTACGGCGTGATCTATGCCGGTGCGCAGAAGAACATCGGCCCCGCGGGACTGGTCATTCTGATCGTGCGCGAGGATCTTTTGGCTCGCAGTGCCGGCCGTTTGCCGCGGATCTTCGACTATGCCGCCCACGCCGAACAGAGATCCTTGCTCAACACGCCGCCGACCTTTGCTTGGTACTTGGCCGGTTTGGTGTTCCAGTGGCTCAAGTCCGAGGGTGGGCTAGAGGCAATGGCTCGACACAACGATCGCAAGGCTGCGGAGTTGTATGCCGCGATCGATGGTTCGGGCGGTTACTACAGCAATGCCATCGATCCGTCCGTACGATCGCGCATGAATGTACCCTTCAGCCTGCACGATGCCGCATTGGATGCCTTGTTTCTGCAAGAATCACATGAAGTGGGTCTACTTGCGCTCAAAGGTCACCGTCTGTTGGGTGGCATGCGCGCCTCGATCTACAACGCCATGCCGCTTGAGGGCGTGCGTGCGCTGACTGCGTTTATGCAGGACTTTGCACGTCGACATGGTTGATGTTCACTCACTTAAGCCACCTTGCCTGTCCTCATGAATTCAAAAAGCACCACGCCTGAATCTGACTCATCCAGCGACCCGGCTTTGACCGAGGTTCGTGAGCGTATCGATGCGATCGATCGCCACATCCAGGCGTTAATCGCCGAGCGCGCTGGCTTTGCGCACCAAGTTGGCAGGGCTAAGGGTAAGCTCGCCGCCGCAGTGGACTATTACCGTCCGGAGCGGGAGGCGCAGGTATTGCGCATGGTGGTCGATCGCAATGAGGGCCCGCTCAGCGATGAGGTGCTGGTACATGTCTTCCGTGAGGTCATGTCGGCTTGTTTGGCGCAGCAGGAGCCCTTGAAGATTGGTTATCTTGGGCCGGAAGGTACTTTCAGCCAACAGGCAGTACTCAAGAACTTTGGGCGTTCTGCACACGGATTACCGCTGTCCAGCATTGAGGAAGTGTTCCAGGAAGTAGAAAGCGGGAATGCCGATTTTGGGGTGGTGCCGGTGGAGAACTCGGGACAGGGAACGATCCAGATCACCCTGGATATGTTTCTGACCTCAGGTCTAAAGATCTGTGGCGAAGTGGAATTGCGCGTGCACCAATATCTGCTTTCGCGAAGTGGCCGGATTGAGGATATCGAGCGTATTTACGCGCACCCACAATCATTCGCACAGACGGCGGGCTGGCTGCGCACCAACCTGCCCAAGACCGAGAAGATTCCGGTATCAAGCAATGCCGAAGGCGCACGACGTGCAAGAAATGCTGACGATGCGGCCGCGATTGGCGGTGAGAGTGCGGGACACGTATACGGCCTCAAGAAGGTCATCATGCAGCCGATTCAGGATGACCAAGACAACACCACGCGTTTTCTGGTGATCGGGCGGCGTATTTTCCCGACGTCGGGTCATGACCGCACTTCGATCCTAGTTTTTATCAACGACAAACCCGGTGCGTTGTTTGATGTGCTCAGCCCGTTTGCGCGTCATGGCATCAGCATGAACCGAATCGAGTCGCGTCCTTCGCATCAGGCCAAGTGGGAGTACGCGTTCTTCATTGATCTGGCGGGTCACGTTGAGGACGAAGGTATGCGACAAGCATTGGCTGAACTGGAAGACCATTCGGCTCAGATCAAGGTTCTAGGTTCTTACCCCGTAGCGGTGCCTTAAGCGTGGGATGGAAGACCTTTGACGGGAAACGATTGGCGGGAGAACGAAGTGTCAGATTCGGATGATTGGTTGGCGCGCGCTGGTGCGCCGCTGCGCGGCAGAGTGCGAGTGCCCGGCGATAAGTCGATCTCGCACCGAGCGATGATGCTCGGGGCCCTGGCGGACGGCGCATGCCGGGTCACTGGCTTTCTTGAGGGTGAGGACACGCTCGCCACGGCTGCCGCGTTTCACTCGATGGGTGTGCGGATCGATGTTGACGGCCCCGGTGCTCGCATCGTGCATGGGGTCGGGATTGATGGACTGAAACCACCCGCCGGACCGATTGATTGCGGCAACGCCGGCACCGGCATGCGGCTTTTGGCCGGATTGTTGGCGGGACAGCGTTTCGATGCGGTGCTGATCGGCGACGCCTCGTTGTCCAGACGCCCGATGCGGCGTGTGACCGAGCCTCTAGCCCGTATGGGGGCAGTGATCGAAACGGCAGCCGATGGCTGCCCGCCCTTGCGGGTGCGCGGCGGGCAAACACTAGTGGGAACCGATTACGCCTTGCCGATCGCGAGCGCTCAGGTCAAATCGGCTCTGCTTCTGGCTGGCCTCTATGCGAAAGGCACCACCACGGTGCGCGAGCCGCATCCAACCCGCGATTACACCGAGCGCATGCTCGCGGCACTCGGTTGGCCGATTGAGTTTTCACCCGGCAAGGTCAGTCTTCCGGGCGGGCATCGGCTGCGTGCCTGCGATATCACAGTGCCAAGTGATTTTTCGTCCGCGGCTTTTCTTCTGGTCGCTGCGTGCGTGGTGCCGGGTTCAGATCTGGTGCTGGAAGCGGTCGGCATGAACCCGCGTCGTACCGGTTTGTTGCAGGCCCTGCGCCTGATGGGCGCCAGCATCGAGGAGTCCAATCGTCGTGAAGACGGGGGTGAGCCGGTCGCCGATCTGCATGTACGCCACGCGCCTTTGCATGGCATCGACGTTCCGCCTCAGCTGGTGCCGGACATGATTGACGAATTTCCCATCCTGTTTATTGCCGCCGCCGCTGCGAGCGGTGCAACCGTTATTCGGGAGGCGGCCGAGTTACGGGTGAAGGAGTCCGATCGTATTGCGACGATGGCCGATGGCCTGCGCACGCTTGGCATCCGGGTGGAAGAAACAGCCGATGGTGCAACTATTTACGGCGGTCAGCTCGGCGGCGGCGCGGTGTCGGCTCATCATGATCATCGCATCGCGATGAGTTTCGTGGTCGCCGGCCAACTCGCCTCGGCACCTGTACGTATCCAAGGATGCAGCACTGTGGCCACATCCTTTCCGGGGTTCTTGCAGCTGGTCAACCGCTGCGGCATGGGCTTGCAGGCCATCGCCTGAGACTAAGCCTCAGGCGATACTGATCAGCGATATACCAACACTGGCAGGCTTGAGTGCGTGAGAACTTTTTGAGTCTGACTGCCCAGCAGCAGTGCCGCGACGCCGCGGCGACCGTGTGAACCCATGAAAATGAGATCACAGGCATGATCATCAGCGGCTTGGATGATGCTCTGCCACGGTGAGTCGGTGACGCTGGTGGCTGCTTCACAGCTGACGCCAGCGGCGGCGGCACGCGCTACAACAGCATCCACATTGCTTTGTGCCTCGTTCAGCGCCTCGGCGTACAGAAGGTTCTGGTCGACGCTTGCCTGCATTGCCACCGGCAAGGTGTAGATTTCCGCGCCAGCCCAAACAATCAACTTGGCATCCAAGGACTTGGCCAACTCGATCGCGGCCCCAGCAGCCTTGTCGGACAGGTCCGAGCCATCGGTGGGGAAAAGAATAGTTTTATACATGGTGCTGTCTCCCGAACTACGGTGAAGTCATCACTATCCATCAAGTTTAGCCGCCTCGTGTTGATTGCAATCAAGTTCTGGACAGTGGTTACCGGACTGACGCTGGTTCGCACGGGTGGTCCGGGCGATAATAGAGCCATGAACATAGAGATCAAAACCCCGGAAAACATCGAGAAAATGCGCATTGCTGGCCGTTTGGCGGCGGAAGTGTTGCGTGTGGTTGAGCCTTTTGTGAAGCCTGGCGTCACAACGGCCGAACTCGATCGTATTTGCCACGAACATATCGTCGAAGTGCAAAAGACCATTCCTGCAAATATTGGCTATGGTGGCGGACATGGCCGTATCCCGTTCCCGGCGGCAACCTGCACCTCGGTCAACAACGTCATCTGCCACGGCATCCCGAGCGAATCCAAAGTGCTCAAGGATGGCGATATTCTCAATATTGATGTCACCGTGATCAAGGATGGTTGGCACGGTGATACCAGCCGTATGTACATTGTTGGCGAGCCCTCGGTGCTGGCAAAGCGCTTGGTGGATGTGACTCGTGAAGCCATGTTTCGCGGCATCCGCGCAGTGCGCCCTGGTGCGACGCTTGGAGACATCGGCCACGCCATTCAAAGCTATGCCGAGTCTGAGCGCTTCTCTGTCGTGCGCGAGTATTGTGGGCACGGCATCGGACGTGTCTATCACGATGAACCGCAAGTGCTGCACTACGGCCGACCCGGCAGCGGCCCGGTCCTGCGCAAGGGCATGGTGTTCACGATTGAGCCGATGATCAACGCCGGTGCGCGTCACAGTCGCGTATTGCCCGATGGCTGGACTGTCGTCACCAAGGACCGTTCACTTTCTGCGCAATGGGAACACACGATTGCCGTGACTGACGACGGCAGCGAAATCATGACCCGCGTGCCGGGTGACGACAACTGGTCATGACCGAAGAAGGCTCCGCCTCGGCCGACGATTCTGACGCCTGGTTACATACCGCACGCACGGCGCTGGAGGAAAACGAACACAGGCTGGACGAAGCCTTCGATCGTGACGAGGACATTGATCGTTTGTTGGCGCGACGAACGCAAGCGGTTGACAAGGTTGTGATCGATGCCTGGATGCGTTGCTTCGAAGGCGAACCGGGATTGGCGTTGGTGGCAACGGGCGGTTACGGACGCGGCGAACTGTTCCCGTATTCGGATGTCGATTTGCTGCTGTTGGCAGAAGAAGACACCCAACGACAGTGCCGCGAGGGAATCGAGCGATGGTCCGCGATGCTCTGGGACGTCGGGCTGTCGCCTGGCTTGGCCGTGCGCAGTGTTGCGCAGTGTCTAGAAGTCGCGAGTGCTGATGCCACGGTCACCACTGCAATTCTTGAGGCACGCCCCTTGGTAGGTGATAGTGCGGCCCTGACCCGTTTACTCGTCGGCATGCGTGGGCCGGGGGTCTGGCCGCCTGCCGATTACCTTGCTGCCAAGCGCGACGAGTGGCGCCGGCGACACGCGCGCTTCAACGATACGGCCTATAACTTGGAGCCGAACCTGCGTGACGGACCCGGCGGTTTGCGTGACATCCAGACTTTGGGTTGGTTGGCGAAACGCATTTTCGGCGTGCACGGCCTTGGTGATCTGGTCGCGCTCGGCGCGCTCGGCCCGGACGAGTACGAGGTGCTCGATACCCACCGACGTGCTCTGTCGCGACTGCGCTATGGCCTGCATCTGGTCGCTGGGCGGCGCGAGGAGCGGCTGCTGTTTGACCACCAGAAGCCTTTGGCGGCAAGGCTCAGGCTGCGCGATGAACACCGCGAAAATCTCGCGGTGGAACAACTGATGCAGGGTTTCTTTCGCAGTGCCGCTTTGGTCCAGCGTCTAGGCGATCGACTACTGCAACGCTATGACGAGAGCTTGCAACCCGCTCAAGATGTCATGCCGCTGGATCTGGATTTTGTTCGCATCGGTGACAGTTTGGCGTTGCGCGATGTCGACCTGCTTTATCGACGTCCGATCACGATCCTGCACCTGTTCCGGGTGTGGCAGCAGCACCCACAGATCGCCAGCCTGCATTCGGCCACGGCCAGAGCGCTCGGCGAGGTGCTTTCACGTATCGACGAGCGCTTCCGAGCCGATGCTGGGGCCCGTGAGCTATTCATGCAGATGGTGAGCGACGAGCACGCTGTTCTCACGTTGGAGCGCATGGCGCGACTCGGCGTCCTGGGACGCTACTTGCCTGCTTTCGGGCGCGTCGCCGGTCGTATGCAGTACGACTTGTTCCACATGTACACCGTCGATGAGCACACCCTCGCAGTGCTGCGTAATATCGACAGCTTCCGCCATCCATCCTCGGTCGAACGCTTTGCTCTGGGGCACTCGTTGTGGACGCAGCTTCGCAAGCCCGAGTTGCTATTGCTGGCCGGCCTGTTTCATGACATTGCCAAGGGGCGCGGCGGCGATCACTCAGAGCTCGGCGCTGTGGATGCACGTCAGTTCTGCGAAGAACATGGCCTCTCCAAAGCCGATACCGATCTGGTGGCGTGGCTGGTGAGCAACCATTTGGTAATGTCCACCACAGCGCAGCGCAAAGACATCTCCGATCCGGACGTGGTGTCTGGGTTTGCTCATCAGGTGGCCGAGCGCGAACGACTGGATCTTCTTTATCTGCTCACCGTGGCGGACATCGCCGGCACCAGCCCCAAGCTGTGGAACGCTTGGAAGGATCGCCTGATGGCGGACCTGCACGCCGCCACGCGATTTGCCTTGCGTCGCGGTCTGGCCAAACGCCTGCACGTGACCGAACGGGTCAGCGAGACACGCGAAAAGGCGCGCGCCCAATTACATCAAGCCGGTCTGGATGACGCGACGATCGAGCGTTTGTGGAATGATTTTCCGGACGACAGTTTCCTGCGTTATGGCGCCGAGCAGATCGCTTGGCAAACGCGTGGCATCGCCGAGGCCGGACATGATGGGCTGCCGGTGGTACTGGTACGCCCACACGCGCGGCCCGGTGCGATGGAGGCGTTTGTTTATTCCCATGATCGTGATGGTTTATTTGCCAACGCGGCCTCGGCTTTAGATCGCCTCGGTTTGTCGATTGTGGATGCGCGTATCGTGACCTCGCTTGGAGGCATGACGCTGGACACGTTTCAGATGCTGGACAGCGGCTACACCGGTGATGTGTCACCTGTGCAACGGGCTGAACAGATCGCCCGCGTGCTGAAAGAAAGCTTGCGCGACGGTGCTGAGCGCAAGCCCTTGGTGCGCCGCGTGCTGTCTCGCCAACTACGACACTTTCCTATCCCGGTCCAGATCGAGTTCAGCGAGCAAGAGCACGGCACCTTGCTTACTTTGGTTTGTAATGACCGCCCCGGCCTTCTGGCTCAGGTCGCAGCCGTCCTGAACCAGCATCAGGTTCGCGTCCAAGATGCTCGCATTGCTACGTTTGGCGAGCGCGTGGAAGACTTTTTCCAATTGACCGATGAAAGCGGCGGGGCTTTGTCCGAATCACGCTGTGAAAGCCTGCGTCAGGCCATTCTTGCGTGCGTTGAAATGGACTAGTCCAGCTTGCTTCCGAGTAGCGCGAGCATCTAGCTAGCGCGTCTTGGAGTAGGCGGCTTCGTCATTCCCGCAGAGCTGCAGATTTAGGGTGCCGGCTTGCAGCGTGAATGCGGAATGGCCGAGGCTGGAGAGCAAATCCAGCCATTTGCCGAGAAAGGTATTCATGCGCAGCCGATGTCCGATTAGGGCACTCAAGCCGGGATTGAAACCCAGAACATCCTGCCAACGTTGCCCTAGATAACAATGGGTGACTTCGATCTGGCGCGCGTCGTGATAGATACGCAGATGCGCCGAAGGATCGGGCTCGCCCGTGACTGGATCCGCAAGGTCATACGTCAGGCGTAGGCCGGTGGTGTAGCGATGCCGCTCCACGATATGCAAATGGATATCCAAGCCATCATCAACGCTGGACTGCCAGTGATCAGCGCTGTGTCGCTGCAACTGGAACAGGCGCTCGAAACGCAGGTAATTCTCGGTGTAGAGCGCCATCAGATAACCAAAACGGCCGGTGCCTGATAGCGTGGAGGAGGGCTGGATTGATGTGTCGCGCATAGATGGATTCAATTCCTCAGTACAAATGCTTGTCGATGTTGAGCTTGGACATCACTTTACTGGCGATTTCCTCAATCGACGTGTTGGTCGTGCTTAGCGAGGGCACGTGTTCCTGTTTGAATAGGGCTTCAGCAGTCTTCACCTCGCGCCGGCAGGTTTCCAGAGTGGCGTAAGCGCTGCCAGGCCGGCGTGCTTCACGGATTTGCTGCAAGCGGACTGGGTCAATGGTCAAGCCAAACAGTTTTCGGCGGTGTGTACGCAGATGTTTAGGCATTTCGCCCGTGCCCAGATCTTCTTCGGTCAAGGGGTAGTTGGCTGCCTTTACACCAAAGTGCAGGGCGAGATAGAGGCAGGTTGGCGTCTTGCCGGAACGTGATACGCCGACCAGGATCACCTCGGCCTCGTCGTAGTGGACGTTGGCGCCGTCATCGTGCGAAAGCGCGTAATTGGTGGCGTTGATGCGAGTTTCATACTTGGCGAAATCCACCATGCCGTGCGCTTGGCCGACAGTGGGGCGATGATCGGTGCCCAGCTCGGCTTCGAGCGGGCCAATGAAGGGTGCAAACAAGTCAAGCATCATGGCGCCGCTCTCGGCCAAAATCGCGGTCAAGACGCCATTTACGATGGTGGTGATCACAATCGGGCGCAAACCGCTGCGTTCACCGACATCGCGAATGCGCTGGGCGGCAACACGCGCCTTGGTTTCGGTGCCGATGAAGGGCAGGCGTTGGGTAGCAAAGTTGAGGCTGGGAAACTGCGTCAACAGGCCGTTTCCGATGGTTTCGGCGGTTATTCCAGTGCCATCGGAGACAAAGAAAACGGGGCGTTGGGCTTGCATCAGTGGTTCCTTTCCGGTTTGACCCCAGTGTAACCAGCGCGCGTGATCCTCACGAGCTTGTAAGCCTAGGCCGGGGCCATCAAAATACGATGATCCATTCCTTATCCCACCCCGGAGTCCCGAGTGACCAGCAACGTCTTGTGGCTGCACGAGCTGCGTCTTTCCGATCTTGCCCAGGTTGGCGGCAAGAATTCCTCGCTTGGTGAGATGATTGGCCATCTTGCAGATTTGGGCGTTTCAGTGCCCGGTGGTTACGCCACGACGGCGGATGCGTTCCGCGACTTCATCGCCCATAACCAACTTGAACAACGGATCTTCGACCGCCTAGGTGGTTTGGACGTTGAGGACGTGGATGCACTGACCCACGCGGGTGGTGAAATCCGTAGCTGGGTGATTGATGCGCCGTTGCAAGCTGCACTTGATGCTGACATACGCGCCGCCTACGCCCAGCTGTGCGCTGAGAATGGTGGCGGCGACGTCGCTGTCGCCGTGCGCTCCTCTGCCACCGCAGAAGATCTTCCCGATGCTAGCTTCGCGGGCCAACAGGAAACCTATCTCAATGTGACCGGGGCCGACGATGTGGTGGTCAAGGTCAAAGAGGTCTTTGCCAGTCTCTACAACGACCGTGCCATCGCCTATCGGGTACACCACGGTTTCAAACACGAGGATGTATTTTTGTCTGCGGGCGTGCAGTTGATGGTGCGTTCCGATATCGGGTCTTCCGGCGTGTTGTTTACCCTCGACACCGAGTCAGGTTTCCGCGACGTGGTCTTCATCACCGCCAGCTACGGTCTCGGCGAGAACGTGGTGCAGGGCGCAGTTAATCCGGATGAGTTCTACGTCTACAAGCCCACTTTGCGTCAGGGTAAGCCGGCGATTCTTCGGCGTTCGCTTGGTGCGAAGCAGATCCGCATGGTGTACTCCGATCAGCCCGGTGAGCGCGTGCGCGATGAAGATACACCGGACGCCTTGCGTGCCAAGTTCTCGATTTCAGATGCGGATGTGCAGGAGTTGGCCCGTCAGGCCTTGATCATTGAAGATCATTACGAGCGCCCGATGGATATCGAGTGGGCCAAAGATGGCAACAGCGGCAAGCTGTTCATCGTCCAAGCGCGGCCTGAGACGGTCAAGTCTCGCGCCAAGAGCACTCAGATTGAACGCTATTTGCTCCAGCAACGCGGCACTGTGATCGCTGAAGGCCGCTCCATCGGCCAGAAGATCGGCAGTGGTGTGGCGCGCGTGGTGCGCAGTATCGACGACATGAGCCGGGTACAGCCCGGCGACGTGTTGGTGGCCGACATGACGGATCCGGACTGGGAGCCGGTGATGAAGCGCGCCGCAGCCATCGTTACCAACCGTGGCGGGCGTACCTGCCATGCCGCGATCATTGCGCGTGAATTGGGCGTGCCTGCCGTGGTGGGCACTGGCAATGCGCTGAATGTGATCAAAGATGGTGCCGAAGTGACGGTGAGTTGCGCCGAGGGTGACGCCGGTCTTATCTATGAAGGCCTGTTGCCATTCGAACGCATCACCACGGATCTTTCGCACATGCCAGAGGCGCCGCTCAAGATCATGATGAACGTGGCCAACCCCGAACGTGCCTTCGACTTTGGCCAGTTGCCCAATGCCGGCATCGGTTTGGCGCGTTTGGAAATGATCATCGCTGCGCACATCGGCGTGCATCCCAAGGCTCTGCTGGAATACGACCAACAAGACGACGAGGTCAAACAAAAGATCGACGCGCGCATCGCGGGCTATCGTGATCCGGTCAGTTTCTATGTCGATCGCCTTGCTGAAGGCATCGCCACCCTGACCGCATCAGTGGCGCCCAATCCGGTGATCGTGCGCCTGTCGGACTTCAAAACCAACGAATACGCCAACCTCATTGGCGGTAAGCGCTACGAGCCGCACGAAGAAAATCCGATGATCGGTTTCCGTGGTGCCAGTCGTTACGTTGATCCGTCGTTTGCCGATGCCTTCGCGCTGGAATGTCAGGCAGTTCTCAAGGTTCGCAACGAAATGGGGCTCAGTAACCTTTGGGTCATGATCCCCTTCGTTCGCACTCTGGAGGAAGGCCACAAGGTGATCGAGGTGCTGGCTGCCAACGGTCTGCGACGAGGTGAAAATGGCCTCAAGGTCATCATGATGTGTGAGGTGCCGTCGAACGCCTTATTGGCTGACGAGTTTCTTGAAATCTTCGATGGTTTTTCGATCGGCTCCAACGACCTGACTCAACTCACCCTTGGCCTGGATCGCGATTCGGCAATCGTGGCCCAGCTGTTTGACGAACGTAACCCGGCAGTCAAGAAGCTGCTGTCAATGGCAATCAAAGCTGCTCGCGCCAAAGGCAAATACATCGGCATCTGTGGGCAAGGCCCGAGTGATCATCCGGATTTGGCCGAGTGGCTGATGAAGGAGGGCATTGAATCGATTTCACTCAATCCCGACACCGTCGTCGACACATGGTTGAAGCTGGCGAAATCGAAGGCCGTTGGCTGAGCCGGATGCGGGAGAGTGGTGCGCGGTTGTCAAAATATGAAGGCGAGGGCGAAAATGCCCAACATCAGAAAAGCGATGCCGATTTTGACCACCGCGCCTAAGGCCATTCCAAGCCAAGTCGCAGCACCGACCTTGGCAGCTGTGCCGCCGTGGCGGCTGTACCAAAGCTCACCAAGGAATGTTCCGACGAAAGGCCCCAGTACGATACCGATGATGCCGAAGAACAGGCCGATGAGCGTGCCCAGCGCTGCGCCCACCAAAGCCATGCGACTGGCACCAACGCGCTTGGCGCCGAGCAGTCCCGCGACGAAGTCGAGCAGCATCGCCAGCGCTGCCAGTACACCGAGTAGCGTGAGCATGCCGGTACCGATGTGGCTGAAGCCATCGCCCCAGGCGACCAGCAACATGCCGGCGAACATCAAGGGTATGCCTGGCAAGGCAGGCAAGACCACACCGGCCAAGCCGACCAGCATCACCAAGGCGCCGATGATGTACAAACTGATAGAAAGACTCATGATGATCCGCACCCAAGATTGCCGTGCATCATCTCCGATGTCGCCTGTATCGCAGTTCAAGCACTGCCGAACTCACTCCTAAACCTTCACGGATGCCAGCCATGAGCGATGACGCACGCCTGATCGAACTTGAAACCCGGCTCGCCTTCCAAGAGCAGGCCCAGACGGAGTTGAGCGATCTGGTCCATCGACAGAACCGTGAGATCGAAGCACTGCGTCACGCCGTGGTGCAAGCCAATGACGACTTGCATGCACTGCGCGATACTCTGCCGGGCGACACAACGCCTGAACCTCCACCGCCGCATTACTGAGTGATGTCATGAGTAATTCGCTCAAGGACCAATTGTTGGGTCTGGGTTTCAAGTCCGCACCGCGCGAGATCAAGCAAACCGGCAAGCACGGGCAGGGCAAGACGCAGCGGAAGCCCGCACCTGCTGCTAAGTCGAAGTCACGTCCCCAGCGCGATGATCAGATTGATCTTGCCAAGGCGTATGCGATTCGGGCGCAGAAGGAAAAAAATGAGCGTATCGCCGCGGAGCAAGCGCGCCAAGAAGAGGCGCGTAAGCGACGTGAGGGCAAAGCAAAGCTGTCAGCCCTGCTGCAGGCGGCGCGCATCAATGACGAAAAGGCCGAAATCGCGCGGCATTTTGAATACGGCGGCAAGATCCGCCGCATCTACGTCACCGCTGAACAACTCAGAGCCGTGAATGCTGGTGAGTTGGCCGTGGTGCAATTAGCCGGCCGTTACCACCTCGTGAGCGCGGCCGATGGCGAAGAAGCTGAGCGCCTGCTGCCAGGTGCCTTGGCCTTGAGCGCTGGCACCGAAGAGCCGCAGTCTGATGATGATTACGACGACCCGGCCTTCAAGGTGCCAGACGATCTGGTCTGGTGACGCTCAACTCTGGTCTGGTGACGCTCAACTCTGCGACTTTACGGCAGTGATCTGGGCCGCTTATCGCGGAGAACCAGAAATAGGGTTGCCAGCGGGCCCAGCAATAAGGACAACAAAAACCAGTTCAGGCCGCTACGATTTTTGCCCTGAGCCAGCCCTGCATTGATCAGGGCTAATGTGAACCAGCCAACGGCATAGCCAGGTGCTTGAGCGATCATGAGCCGGATCCGTGTTGATTAAATGGACTGGAAAATGAGACTGGCATTGGTGCCGCCGAAACCGAAGCTGTTGGACATCACCGTCCGCACGCTTGCTTCTTGTGTCTCACGCAGGATCGGGAACCCAGCCGCGCCTTCGTCCAGTTCCTCGATATTGGCTGAGGCGGCCATGAAGCCTGCCTTCAACATCAACAGACTGTAGATCGCCTCATGAACGCTGGCAGCACCCAATGAGTGTCCGGTGAGTGCCTTGGTGGACGACAAAGATGGCACGTTGGCCCCGAAGGCTTCACGCACCGCTTGCAGCTCCACTAGGTCACCTGCCGGGGTCGAGGTTCCGTGCGTATTGAGGTAGTCGATCTGATTGATCCGCTTACCTTGACCCTCGATTCCAGCCATGGCCATCTGCATGCAACGCACCGCGCCTTCGCCACTAGGAGCGACCATGTCGGCTCCATCGGACGTGACGCCGTAGCCAACCAGTTCGGCGTGGATGTGTGCGCCGCGCGCTTTAGCGTGCTCGTAGTCCTCCAGCACCAACATGCCGCCGCCGCCGGCAATAACAAACCCATCGCGGTTGGCATCGTAGGGGCGAGATGCCTGTGTGGGGCTGTCGTTGTAACGACTGGACAGCGCGCCCATAGCGTCAAACATCACGGTCAGGCCCCAGTGCAACTCTTCACCGCCACCGGCAAAGACGATGTCCTGCACGCCGTGACGGATCATGTCGACCGCCGCGCCGATGCAGTGCGCAGAGCTGGCGCAGGCGGCGGAGATGGAATAGCTCACGCCACGGATGCCGAATGCTGTCGCCAAAGATGCTGAGACGGTTGAGCACATCGTGCGAGGCACCATGTAAGGGCCAACACGACGTACGCCCTTCTCGCGTAGCAGGTCGCCCGCGGCAATCTGCCATTGCGCCGAGCCACCACCGGAACCGGCGATCACACCGGTACGCGGATCGCGCACCTGATCCTCCGACAAACCCGCATCGGCGATCGCATCGCGCATCGAAACATAGGCATAAGCCGCTGCGTCACCCATAAAGCGCTTGAGCTTGCGGTCGATCTCGGCCTCTAGATCGATCTCTGGCGCACCAGCCACGTGACTGCGTAAGCCGAGCTCTGCGTATTCTGGAATGTGGCGCAAGCCACTGCGACTATCTCGCAAGGACTCGGTCACACTGCCCACATCATTGCCCAACGGGGAGACTATCCCCATGCCGGTCACTACAACGCGACGCATCAGCTCATCTCCTTGGATTGGAATAGTCCTACGCGAAGATTCTTTGCTTCGTAGATGAGCACGTCATCCACATACGTGCGGCCGTCGGCAATCACCAGCGCGAGTTTTCCACGCATGATCCGCCGCGCATGGACTTCATAGCGCACCAGCTTGGCCTCAGGCAGAACCTGGCCAGTGAACTTGACCTCACTCACTCCAAGCGCGCGCCCGCGTCCCGGCTCGCCCAACCATGGCAAGTAAAAACCGGCCAGCTGCCACATCGCATCCAGCCCAAGACAGCCGGGCATCACCGGGTCACCTTCAAAGTGACAGGCGAAGAACCACAAGTCTGGGCGGATATCCAATTCCGCGACCAAAAGACCCTTGCCGTAGTCGCCGCCGTCCTCGGAAATGTGTGTGATGCGATCAAACATCAGCATCGGCGGGGCGGGCAAACGGGCGTTGTCTGGGCCGAACATCTCGCCCCGGCCACAGGCGAGAAGTTGCTGGTAATCAAGCGAAGATGGACGTGTCATGAGGTCAACTGAAGCTGTAAACCACATAGTTTGCCTGTTTAATGCACACTTGTCCTCTCTTTCGTCCCGCCCTTAGAAAAATGCGTGTGCGTATGGATTTGCATCGCATCTCGCCATGGCTGGTGGTTGTGCCACTCAGAGACGATCACGAGCGCCCGCACCCGGATTTTCGCCCAGTGACTGAAGAGGGTGTGTGTGTTGCGAGGTGCGCAGATTTTCGCGTCGCGAGCGCGGTGGTTTAGGCCTGGATTTGGCGGAAGAGGTGGGATTCGAACCCACGAATGGTTTCCCATTGCCGGTTTTCAAGACCGGTGCCTTCAACCGCTCGGCCACTCTTCCGTACTATCCAACGTTACCGCACTGCTCGCGCCGGCAATGCCGGTTTGACTCGTGGTTTTCTGCCGCCTGCTATTTTGCCGAGGCGTGCTTCCCTTAATCGAGCCCATTAGTGCATGAGTCGGTCGACTATTGTCGCCGTGTTTAGGCATCTTGTCAGCCCTTATCGGTGGAATGTTTGCATATCTGTCAAAATGGACGGCTTTCCCCCTATCGGATTGCCCTGTGTCCCGAAAGCGTCGCCTCCGAGAGCCGGTCGTGCTCGAACTGGATATCACTGATCTCAGCCACGATGGGCGTGGCGTTGCCCGCATCGAAGGCAAAGCGGTGTTCGTGGCCGGTGCGTTGCCAGGCGAGCGAGTGCGGGCTGAGATACGTGCCGTACGCAAGCAGTTTGACGAGGCAAGCTCGGTTGAGGTGTTGGTACCCTCGCGGGATCGTGTGGAGCCGCTGTGTCCGCATTTCGGGGTGTGTGGTGGCTGCAGCCTGCAGCATATGGATACACGCGCGCAGATCGTAGCCAAGCAGCACACGCTGTCTGAGAACTTCACTCGCATTGGGCAAGTACAGCCGCAACGCTGGCTGGAGCCCTTGGACGGCCCGCCCTGGGGCTATCGGCGCAAGGCACGGCTTGGGGTGAAGCATGTGCCGAAGAAGGGCAAAACATTAGTCGGATTCCGTGAGACCGACCCACGGTTTATCGCCGATCTTTCACGCTGCGAGACGCTGGTGCCACAGGTTGGGCATCGCATTGAGGCGATCGCGGAGATGATGGATTCGCTTGAAGCTCGTGCCCGTATTCCGCAGATAGAGGTCGCTGCCGGTGATGACCGTACCGCGTTGGTGTTCCGCAATCTGGACCCACTTAGCGAGTCCGATCGTGCGCGATTGCTGGCCTTCGGTGCGCGTGAGGGTTTTGCGATCTTTCTGCAGCCGGCTGGCAACGACAGCGTGACGCCGATTGATGGTGGCAGCGAAGACTTGCGCTTCAGCTTGCCGCAGTTCGGTTTGGAATACGCCTTTCGTCCGTTGGACTTCATCCAGGTCAACGGCGAAATGAATCGGAAAATGATCCCGCACGCACTGTCCTTACTTAAGCTGCAGCCACATGAGCGGGTGTTGGATCTGTTTTGCGGTTTGGGCAACTTCACCTTGCCGCTGGCGCAGCAGAGCAAGGCGGTGGTCGGGGTGGAAGGCGATGCCGGCCTAGTGTTGCGAGCGCGGGAAAATGCGCAACGCAATGGCATCGACAATGCCAGTTTCTATGCCGCTGATCTCACGACCGACCTGCGTGATCAGCCGTGGGTGGGCGAGGGCTTTGATGCACTCTTGCTCGACCCGCCGCGCACCGGTGCTGATGCGACGATTCCCCAATTGCCGCTGGAAACGGTGGGGCGCATTGTCTACGTCTCCTGTCATCCAGCCACACTGGCGCGCGATGCCGGGATACTGGTGCGCGATCACGGTTATGAATTGACGGCCGCCGGCGTGATGGACATGTTTCCACACACCGCGCATGTGGAGTCGATTGCCTTGTTCGAGAAGCGTTGATGGCGATAGAGATCGAGCGCAAGTTCTTATTGCAAAATGATAGTTGGCGATCACGCGTGGCGCGGGCCGAACGCATGGCGCAGGGCTATCTGAATGATGCCGCGGCGCTGCGTGAAGGTCGCCAGAATGCTTCGATGCGGGTTCGCATCAGTGGCGATAAGGCGTGGCTCAACCTCAAATCGCGGGAGCTAGGTGCAAGCCGCCAGGAGTTTGAATACGCGATTCCGATAGCGGATGCCGACGCGTTGCTAGCGTTGTGCGTGGGTGGGCGGATCGAAAAGTTGCGCCACTATGTTGAACACGGGGATCATCTCTGGGAAATCGATGAGTTCCTCGGCGACAATGCCGGTCTCGTCGTCGCCGAGATCGAGCTCGCCAGTGAGGATGAGACCTTTGAACGACCTGAGTGGCTGGGGCTGGAGGTCACCGATCACGTTCGTTATTTCAACGTGAGTCTCGCCGAGCGGTCGTATTTGAAGTGGGCTGAGGCGGAGAAGCATCCATGCTCGTAATCGGTATTTCTGGCACTGCACTGCAAGCGCAGGAGCGCGATTGGCTGGCGCATCCGGGTGTTGGCGGGGTGATCTTATTTTCGCGCAACTTTGCCTCACGCACGCAAGTGAGCGAGCTCTGCGCCGAGTTGCGCGAAGCGGCGCCGCAGCCTCTGATCTTGTGTGTGGATCAGGAAGGCGGGCCGGTGCAGCGTTTCCGCGAGGGTTTCTCGACTTTGCCTGAGCTGTCGCGTTTTGGCCCGCAGTTCGACATCGATGCGGCCGCAGCCATGGACGCAGTGCGTAGCCACGCGTGGTTGATGGCGTCGGAAATACGCGCGATCGGGCTGGATCTGAGTTTTGCACCGGTGGTGGATCTCAAGCGCGGCAATCGCGCGATCGGCGATCGCGCCTTTCATTTGGCGCCCGGTGTGGTCGCCAATTTGGGGGCCGCCTATGTGCAGGGCATGCACGCCGCTGGTATGGCCGCCACGCTCAAGCATTTCCCTGGGCATGGATCAGTGTTGGAAGACACCCATTTCGACGCGGCTGTTGATCCAAGAACCCTGAGAACCCTAGAAGCCGAGGATCTTCTGCCATTCCGCACCGGCATGACGGCCGGTGCGGAAGCGGTGATGATGGCGCACGTGAGCTATCCCGCCGTCGATGCTGATCCGGCAGGCTATTCTCGCGCTTGGATTGAGTATCTGCGGCGAGAGTTGAAGTTTTCCGGTGTGGTGTTCAGCGACGATATCGGCATGGCAGCTGCCGAGTCGGCCGGCGGCGTGGCAGCGCGCTTGCATGCGCATTACGACGCTGGTTGCGATAGCGTGTTGGTCTGCGCACCCGCGCTGGTATCCGATGCATTGGCAGCGATGCGCGGGTCTGACATCCGCACTGATGCCTTGAGCTCAATGGCAGGCCGCGAACGCATGGTCTGGTCGGAGCTGATGGCCGATTCGCGCTGGGCCGAAGCAAGAAACCTGCTCGGCATTGAAGGCGTGGTTTGAGTTTTTTAAGGACATTTCGATGAGTGATACCCCGCAACTTTCCCACGCACTTGAAACCGCCGACCTGCTGTTTGATCGCAGCACGCTTGAAGCTCGGATTGTGCAGTTGGCCGAACAGATCGATGCTGACTATGGCAGCGACCGACCGCTGTTTCTGACAGTGATGCATGGCGGCATGATGTTCGCCTCACTGCTGGCACTTCAGATGCGTACAGAACTTGAGTTCGACTATCTGCATGCGACTCGTTACCGCGGCAAAACTCGTGGTGCCGGTCTGACGTGGCTGCGACATCCGCAGGTTCCGATGCTGGGTCGACGTGTTCTGCTGGTCGATGACATCCTCGACGAAGGCCAAACCCTGCTCGAAGTGCGTCAAGCCTGCCTGCGTGAAGGAGCAAGCGAGGTGCGGATCGCCGTGCTCACGCAAAAGCTGCATGATCGCTGTGTGCCGGGTATTGCTGCCGATTACATCGGCGTTGAGGTGCCGGATCGCTATGTGTTCGGCTTTGGCATGGATTACTACGAGCAAGGCCGCAACCTACCCGGGATCTATGCGTTATGAGGGCGCCGATTGAATTGGCGGTGATTGGCGGCAGCGGTCTGTATGCGCTGAACGATTTCGACTTGCAAGAATCAATCGAACGCGAAACACCCTACGGCATGCCATCCGGCCCGATTCGTGTGGGTGTTCTACGCGGTCATCGCGTTGCTTTCCTAGCTCGCCACGGTGAGGGCCACGCCTTGCCGCCGCACCGGATCAACTACCGCGCCAACATGCATGCACTCGCGCAGTTGCAGCCGGAAGCCGTCGTGGCGGTCAACACCGTCGGCGGCATCGCACCGACGTGCCCGCCGCGCGCGCTGGTCGTGCCGGATCAGATCATCGATTACACCTCGGGTCGTGTCTGCAGCTATTGGGATGAGGCGGGAGAGATGCAGCACGCAGAGTTTGGCGAGCCGTATTCAACCCAAGTGCGAAATCGTCTGATCGACGCCTGCCGTCGCGCTGGTTTGGCGGTGGTGGAGGACGGGTGCTACGGCGCCGCCAACGGTCCGCGCTTTGAGACTCGGGCCGAGATTGCGCGTATGCGTCAGGATGGTTGCGATATTGTCGGCATGACGGGTATGCCCGAAGCTGCGCTGGCGCGTGAGTTGAATCTGGCCTACGCCTGCGTCGCACCTGTCGCCAATTGGGCGGCCGGCTGTGGTGAGGGTACGGCCATCAGTCTGGATGAAGTTTTTGCCAACCTTGATAGGGCCAAGATCGGCTTGACCGCCTTGTTGGACGCATTCTTAGCCTGAGTTCTAGATTTGCGTATCGCGGCGCGCAGCCTTGCTCGATCTCGGCTGCACTTCTTGGTTGGTCTGAATCAGGCAATTTGCGCGCTGGACACGATCTTGGCCCCGCGCTGACGCAGTTCGTCTAAGCGTTCTCGGTGAAGGTCGGGGTTCAGGGGTGTGGCAGCATCTTCGACGAAGTGCACCTCGAAGCCCTGTTCAATGGCATCCACCGCGCTGAAGTAGACGCAGATATCGCCGGCCAAACCACATAAGTAAAGCGTCGTGCAGCCTTTGCCGCGGAGGTAGTCGGCCAAGCCGGTGGACTTGCGTTTGCCGTTATCGAAAAACGCGCTGTAACTGTCGATGGATGGATCCGTTCCCTTGCGGAAAATGGCCTCAATCGGGCGGGTTTCCAGTTGCGCTGAAAGCTGTGCGCCGGGGCTGCCTTGGACACAATGATCGGGCCATAAGGTTTGCGGCAAGCCATTGAGCGTGCTTTCCTCAAACGGCTTACGGCCCGGATGTTGCGAGGCAAAGCTGCCGTGGTTGTGCGGGTGCCAGTCCTGCGCCGCTACGACCAGATCAAACTCGCCCATGATGCGGTTGATGCGGGGCAGGATCACGTCGCTGCCGGGCACTTCCAACGAGCCAGCGGGCAGGAAATCGTTTTGTACATCAATGATGGCCAGCGTTTTCATGGTGATGTCCTTGTTGAATTCTGGTTCTTTCGCAGGTCCTCACGCAGGGCTTGCACGGCGGGACTGATGCCGACTTTGTACTGGTGTGGATACTCAAAACGTCGGTATTCAGGCGGCAGCAACGCCAGCCTTTCGGCGCAATAGCTACGGATCGTTGCAAGGTCAGGAGCTGATCGCAGGCGTTCGCCATTTCTCATAACCGGTTGTAGCAACTCGGACGTATTCAGGCCTGAGGCCAAATCCATGACCTTGTGCGCCTCGAACGGATGGATCACGCGCGCCGGTACGGTTTCTTTCTCGAACACCACTGCATCGAAACCGGCGAATTTTCCGTCCGGCGACAAGAAGCGAAGCGTCTGCTTGCGCCCCGGTAGAGTGGTTTTGGCGAGGTTGTCTGAAATCTTGATGCGCGGTTGATCGTTGGCGCAGGCCAGCTTGTAAACCCCATCGAGAGCCGCGTCTGGCTGGCCGGTGACCAGACTGGTGCCAACACCGAAAATGTCGATCGGCGCGCCCTGCTGACGAAGACTGCGAATGATGAATTCGTCGAGTTGGTTGGAAACCGCAATTTTGACCTCGGACAAACCGGCGTCGTCGAGCATCGCACGGGCGCGGCGGGCGTAAAAAGCGAGGTCGCCGCTGTCTAGTCGGATAGCACGTAATTGTTGGCCACGCGACTGCATTTCCTTGCCTACCGTGATGGCATTGGGAATGCCACTACCAAGGGTGTCGTAGGTGTCGACCAGCAACGTCGTGTTATTTGGGTGTGCGTTTGCAAATGTGCGGAACGCTGCCAGTTCGTCGCCATGCCACTGGATAAAGGCATGCGCCATCGTGCCTTCAGCGCGAATGCCATAGCGCTGTGCCGCGTAGACATTGCTGGTGGAGTCAAAGCCGCCAACTATGGCAGCGCGTGTCGCAAGCACTCCACCGGGGCCCGGTGCGCGACGCAGGCCGAATTCACTCAGGATCGCATCGCCTGCCATCTCTCGCATGCGTGCTGCCTTGGTCGCGATCAGCGATGAATAATTCAGAATGTTCAACAACAGTGTTTCGATCAGTTGCGCCTGTACAACGGTGCTTTCCACCCGCAGGATGGGCGCAGCCGGAAACACGATTTCACCTTCCAGCGGCGCGAAGATCGCTCCGGAAAACCGCAAGTTGCGCAGGAACTCGAGGTAATCCGAATCGAAGTTCAGCGTGGCCAAATAGTCAATTTCTTCTGCGCTGAAGTGCCAGGCTTCCAGCGCCTCTAGCAACGGCTCTAAGCCGGCGAAGACGGTGTAACCGCCGCCAAATGGGAGCCTGCGAAAAAAATAATCGAACACCGCCGACTGCTGATGCTGGCCATCGCGAAAAAAAGATTGGCCCATAGCGATCTGGTAGAGGTCGGTGTAGGTGCCGCTGAATTCAATGGACATGATGTGGAGTCAGACATGGCGAGGTGGCAGTCCACTAGTTTAGTGGAAGAGCCCATACGCGCAGCTTTTGACATGCGAGTGTGGACACGATGCACGCAGGCCCGATTGATACGCGGCTGCGCTGATCTTGTGCTGCCAGCTATCGCCCGCTGCAGTTGACCGACACCGTGCGCCGTTCACGCCGAATGTGCGGCTTGCGGCGATGTGATAATGAGTAGTGGCAGCACGCTTGAATGGCTAGAATCTCGGCCTTTCTAAAGCCGCCGAGACAAGTTGCCGCGATCGGTTGAACTGACGCGTCACACTGAGGTGCTGCGCAGCGTCTTGTTCGTATCTCAATCTGGAGGGTTTGCCATGTTCAAGCGTTTTTCCCGCAGTTGGGATCTCGTCAAGGCCAGTGCCTCTGTGCTCGCCAAGGATAAGGAGTTGTTGGTTTTCCCGCTGTTGTCAGGGATCTGCAGCCTTATCGTGTTGGCAGCCTTTGTCTTACCTGCGTTCGGTCTGGGTGCGCTTGATGGCCTCGGTAATGGTGATGTCGGTGCTGGCGTGCATGTGGGTGCTTATGTACTGGGCTTCCTGTTCTATCTGGTGCAGTACTTCGTGATTTTCTTCTTCAATTCGGCCTTGGTCGGTGCCGCCCTGATTCGCTTAGAGGGCGGTGATCCGATCCTTCGTGACGGACTGCGTATTGCAAGCAGCAAGATCGTGCCGATTTTAGGTTATGCCGCCATTGCAGCCACTGTCGGTCTGCTGTTGCGCGCGGTGCAAGAGCGTGCCGGCTGGCTCGGCCGCATCGTCGGCGGCTTTCTGGGCGTGGCCTGGACGGTAGCGAGCTTCTTGGTTGTGCCGGTGCTGGTCACGCGAAATATCGGCCCCATCGATGCAGTCAGAGAAAGTGCCATGCTCCTGAAGAACACGTGGGGTGAAAACCTCATCGGGCGTGGTGGCGTTGGGCTGATCTTTGGCTTCGTGTTCGCGGCCCTGATATTCATTGGTGTGGGCGCTATCGTTGCCGCGTCATCGAGCGGCAGCAGCGTGCTGATCGGTTCAGTGGTGGCTTTATTCGTCGTCGCGCTGCTGCTGGCCGGATTAGTACAGGCTGCACTTTCCGGCATCTATTCGGCCGCGCTCTATCGTCACGCCGTTGGCGAAAACCAGACCGAGGGTTTCAGCGGCGCGCTACTAGAACAGGCTTTCTCGGAGAAGTAACAGAAATGTGAGGCCGGCGGCGAAATCGCGCCGGCTTCACCGCCTTAGGCGCTGAATTGCAACTGCGCCAGTTCCGCGTACAGGCCACCCTCGGCGACCAAGGCGTCGTGTGTGCCTTCTGCCACAATGCGGCCACCATCGAGCACGATGATGCGATCCGCGCTGCGAACCGTGGCTAATCTATGGGCGATAACCAGCGTTGTGCGGTCCTGCATCAAACGCTCCAAGGCTTGTTGGATGGCGTGCTCGCTCTGCGCATCGAGTGCGCTGGTGGCCTCGTCCAGCAACAGCACGGGTGCGGCCTTGAGAACAGCACGCGCGATCGCAACGCGTTGTTGCTGACCACCCGACAAACGTGTGCCGCGCTCGCCCAGATAGGTGTCGTAGCCATCCGGTAGCGCGGACAGGAAGCTGTCGGCCTCGGCAGTGCGCGCGGCCGCGACGATGTCGGAATCGTCGGCATCCAAACGTCCATAACGGATGTTCTCGCGGGCGCTGTCGCCAAACAGCACGGGGTTTTGTGGAACCAGTGCAATCTGCTCGCGCAAGGCACTCGGATCGAGCTGGCGTAGATCAAGGCCATCGATAGAAACTGAGCCTTGTTCCGGATCATAAAAGCGCAGCAGAAGTTGCAACACGGTGGTTTTTCCGGCGCCGGAAGGGCCGACCAGAGCCACAGTTTCGCCAGGCTTCACATGCAGACTGAAACTCTGCAGCGCAGGTGCGTCGGGACGGCTGGGATAGTGGAAGGTGACTTTGTCAAAACGCAGTTCACCCCGCACCGGAGTCGGCAGAGCGGTGACTTGCGGGGGCGCAGCAATTGCGGGGCGCTCCGCGATCAGTTCTTCGACCCGCGCCATGCCGCCACCGGCACGTTGCAACTCTGCCCAGACTTCGGTCAGTGCGCCCATCGAGCCAGCACCGATCACGGCATAAAGCACGAATTGGCCTAAGGTGCCTGCGCTCAAAGTGCCGGCGATGACGTCGCGCGCGCCTATCCACAATACGGCGGTGATCGCGCCGAAGACTAGAAGAATGACGACGCCGGTCAGCGTGGCTTGGGTGCCGATACGGCGACGTGCGCTCGCGATGGCATTGTGCACAGCGTTGCCGAAGCGTTGGGTCTCGTGCTGTTCGCGGGCGTAGCTCTGCACGGTGTGGATGGCACCCAGTATTTCTGTGGCATGAGCGTTGGTGTCGGCTATGCGATCCTGATTGTCACGCGAGAGCCGCCGCACGCGCCGGCCATACAAGACGATGGGCAAAATGATGACTGGAATGCCGATTGCAGCCATACCGGCCAAGCGTGGACTGGTGATCAACAACGCAATGCCGCTGCCGAGCATGGTCACGATGCTGCGCAAGGCGACGGACAGGGTCGAGGCGATCGCGCTGCGCAGTAGTTCGGTATCAGCGGCGAGGCGGCTGATCAGTTCGCCGGCGCGGGTGCGGGCGAAGAAATCCATATCCAGCCACAAAAGACGCTGAAACACATGCTCACGCAAGTCCGCGACGACCTTTTCGCCGAGCAGGCTGACGCAAAAAAAGCGCCCCGCTGTAGCAACGGCCAAGACCAGCGCGACCAGCAGCAGGCCAAGGAACCACTGATCGATACCGGACGCATCTTCAGCAGAAAAGCCGTGATCGATCATCAGGCGCACTGCTACTGGCAGGGCCAGCGTCGCGCTTGAGGACAAGATCAGAAAACCCAGCCAACCGGTGATAAGGCTGCGATACGGCCGCAGAAATGGCCCTAGGGTGCGCAGCGAAGCCAGCGGGCGCTGGCGAATGGTAGGTGCGGTGGTATTCACGTAGGGCAGGGCAACCAGTGCTGTGTGTGCGGGACGCGTCCCAAGGCTCAGAGTGCGGCAGGCGATTCGTCGATCAAGACGAGGCGAGCTTGGCCGCGGGTCGCATCGCGTATTGTAACGGCAAGCGACTCGAAACGAGCTTCTGGCAACTGAAGCTCTAAGTGGATGCCATCGGCTTCATAGTGCTCGGCAGTTTTGCTGGCCTCATGCGTTTCCAATGCCGCGTGCAGGCTACCGAGATGCTCGAAGCCGCAGCGGACCTGAGCCATGACCTGGGTGATGATCACCCGATGTTCCGCCTGTCGCAGGCATTCCGCCGCAGTGCCGCCGTATGCTCGAACGAGCCCGCCGGCACCCAATTTGATGCCACCGAACCAGCGGGTAACGACGACCATCACCGCATCGAGATCTTGGCCATCAATCGCGGCAAGGATTGGTTTTCCAGCGGTGCTGGCCGGCTCGCCATCATCAGAAAAACGGTAGTTCTGCCCAAGCCGCCATGCCCAACAATTGTGCGTGGCGCTGGCATCGGACACCTCAGACAAAAACGTCACCGCATCCTCCGGGGAGTCGATCGGCGCAGCCTGCGCCAAGAAGCGACTCTTCTTGATATCCACTTCTAATCGTGTCGGCGCGGCGAGCGTAATCCGACTCATTGCTCGAGCAATTCCGCCAGTTCATCGGGTACAGCATGGGCGGGATGTTTCTCCACGAAACGATGCAGGCTAGCAACGGCGTCGTCACGATCACCTTGTTTCAGCCGTGTGCGGATGCGATCCAGCCATGCGTCAGCGCCAAGATTGGAATCTTGCCGCCAGTCAGTTGGTATGCGGTTCGCGTCCTCTGGCAGCGGGGCTTCGCTGGCTGTAATCGCCTCTCGTGCCGGTTCTGCCTCCGGCTCGCGCGCTGGCGTCGGCGCTGGCGTGGCTGGAGGGGGAGCGACGCCTTGCTGCAGCCTTGCTCGATCTTGCCGCGCGCTGGCATCCACCTCAGCGGCGGGTGGCGATGAGGCAGCGCGGGTCTGATCGTTGGCTGTGGCGGCTTGCTGGCCATGCAGGGCGGCGTTAGATGCTTGTTGAACTACCTCGTCCACTGCCTTTGCCGACGTCGGCGAGTGCTCGGCCGTCGCGGAGCGGCTTATCGGGGCTGGTGGTGTTGCAGGCGCTGGCGATGGTGCGGGTGCAGACATCGGCACGATGTCTTGATTATCAACGACGATCGGTGCCGGCAACATGGCTTCGCTCAAGCGCTGGCTGAGCTCAAAAAGACCGGACTGCCAAGCGATGCCTGCGGCCAAAACTGCGACGGCTGCGCTGCCGAAGCTGGCGCTGAGCCAGCGCAGTCTTCTGGATCGACGCGGTAGCGCGGTGCTTGGGTGCAGCGCGGTTCTCGCGTCTGCCAAAATGCGCGCGTTCAATTCGGGCGAGGGCTCGAGTGTCGGCATGTTTGCCAGCGCATTGGCGAGCGCGCGTTCTTGCGGGTCCAGTGGCTGGCGGTCGTTGTGGTTCATGGCGACAAGCTCTGGCGCAGTTTGTCCATCGCGTAGCGCAAGCGAGACTTCACGGTTTCGCGTCCAACACCGGTGATCTCACCGATGGCCTCCAAGCTTAGCTCCTGCTCCAGTCGTAACTGCAGCACGATGCGCTGGTCGTCGGGTAATTCAGCCAAGGCCTGCTGCAGTTGCCGTGACGTCTCGAAGCGGCTCAGCTGGGGTTCGGGGTGATCGTCTGTATCGATCGGCAAGATCAGCGGCGCCTGCTCATCGTCGATGGAAACCTGCGGACGATGACGTCGGTACTGGTCGATCAACAGGCGCTGCGCGATCTGGTAGAGCCAAGTGCTGAACTTGGCATCGGGGCGGTAGCGTGCGCGCGCTTTGACCACGCGTGCCCAGGTTTCTTGGAAGCACTCCTCGGCTGTGGCGCGGGGAGATATACCACGTGCAATAAAGCGGTACAGCGGACCACGATGGCGCGCATACAGGGTTTCAAAAGCAGCAATGTCACCTGCGGCATAAGCCAACATGAGCTCCTCGTCGGCGGGTGGCTCGGTCATGCAAACACGGGTTCGTAAGCAGCGATGAGACGGTGGATCTCCATGAACGTGCAGCACGGGTCATTGCGTTCAACGACGAACAGCGCGAAACGGGGTGAAAGTCCACGTCGAGCGCGATGGTCCATGGGAATTGGTCCGACCTTGCTATCAGACCTTGGGTCGTGCAGGTTCTGCGGGCCCTGCACGTCGGGTGACTGGATGACTGAAGCGGCGCTCATAAGCGGCAGGGTATAGTGCGCGACGGTTTCAACAAAGTCCCGTGGCCAACTCCTATGCCCCTATCACCTGTCACTCTCACCCTTATCGCATTGACGTCCGTGCTTTCCTTCGTGGCATGGAAGCAGCCGACGCTGTTGGGGCGCATGATTCTATGGCCGCCGGCTATCGAACGCGGACGCGAATACTGGCGACTGTTGAGCTATGGCTTTGTCCATGCTGATGTCCAGCATCTATTGTTCAACATGATCACGCTGTTTTTCTTCGGCGGCGCGATGGAGCATTACTTCACCACGCTCGGTTTACCGTGGCCGTGGGGTTTTGCAGGCTTTTATCTTTCGGCGCTGCTGGTTTCCATCTTGCCCAGCTATTTGCGTCACCGCAAGGATGCCAACTATCGCAGCCTAGGCGCTTCCGGCGCGGTTTCGGCGGTGTTGTTTGCTTTCATTTTGATCCAGCCTTGGTCGCTGATCATCGTCTTTGTCATACCCGTGCCGGCCATCATCTACGCGGTGTTCTACGTGGGTTACAGCATTTGGATGGAACGTCAGGGCCGCGACAACATTAACCACAGCGCACATCTCTGGGGTGCAGGTTACGGCATCCTTTTCACTGTGATGTTGCAACCGCGTGTATTGGAACATTTCTTCAAGACGCTAATGAACCCGAGCTTTTGAGTCCGCCGCCGGCAGCCATTAGCGTGCAGGTGTCTTGAGGGCGAGCCTGACTCGGATAATGCCGGGTTCTTCTTGGATGGGATCGTGACGAAAGCCGAGTGAGCGGGCCAGGCCCAGCATGGCGCGATTCTCGTCCAACACGTCGCCGTAAATGCTGTCCAGCCGTTTTAATTTGGCCCAGTGAATCAAGCGTTTCATCAGTAGACGGCCAAGCCCTTTGCGGGCAAGAAAGCGACTAACAAGGATCGCGAACTCAGCCTGGCGTGTGCCGCCATCAATCGCCAGACGCGCCACAGCGCCAACCAGCGCGTCGCCGGGTGGCAACGGCTCGGCCACGACCAAAGCGAACTGCGTGGCTGGGTCAATCGTGGTCAGATGATGAATCAATTCGGGCGACAGCGCTTTGATCGGGTGCAGGAAGCGAAGCCGGACCTCCTCAGGCGACAGCAGCGGAAACGTCTGCTGGATCGGTTCGGCATCGGCGGGCTCAATCGGACGCAGCCAGAGTGTGCGGCCATCGTCCAGAACTAACCGTTCCGCCCAGCGATGCGGGAGTTTTGTACGGCGGACTTTGGCTGTGGATTTGGCCTTGGTCGGCTTGGGTGACGTCATAGTCATGGTCGCAGAGGTGGCGGTGTTTGCGCTGTGACGAAGGAGTCCAGCACCGATAATGCCAGCATTCTTGCCGTGTGCTTCGATTCTAGTAGTGACCTAGGCAGGATCAGCCGTTCTTTTCTGCCCGCAACCACTGCATCTGCCATTGACCATCAGCTCCACCCAAGGCATGCGCAAGGCTCGGTAAGGCAGCACCCAAATCACTATCCAGTTGCCAAGGCGGATTCAGCAACAGCATGCCACTCCCGTTGAGGCGCAAGGGAGAGTCGTCCGGCCGTACCAAAAGCTCGACCACGAAGGCCGACTTGGCCGCAAGTGCAGCGGCTTTGCGAAAAAATGGCTGCAGGTCGCGTCGACGCTTGATCGGATACCACAGTGCGAAGATGCCTTGCGGCCAGCGCGCGAGGCCGGCACGCAAAGCGGCCAAGGCGTGATCAAACTCCGCCAGCTGGGCTTCGTAAGGCGGATCGATCAAGACCAGCCCGCGCTTTTGCGTTGGGGGTAGCAGCGCATTGACCGCCTCGTATCCGTCGCGAACGTGAATTGCGACTCGCGGGTCGCGCCTGAGTTGGCGCTTGAGTTGCTGTGCCACGTCAGGCTGCAACTCGCAACACGCCAGACGGTCGCTGTCGCGCAGAGCATCCGCGACCAGTTGTGGCGAGCCGGGATAGCGAGATTCGGACAGGTAGCTTTGAATAGCATCCAGGTAAGCCTGCAAAGCCGGCGCCAGCCGCGCTTCTCCCGCGCAGGCCTCAATCAGTCGGAGCACGCCTGAGTCGGCTTCGCCGGTGCGATTGGCGCGCTCGTCTTGCAGCTGATACAAGCCTTGCCCTGCATGGGTGTCGAGGACAAAGAAGGGTGTTGGTTTGCGTTTGATTGCATCCAGCAAGGCGCGCAGAACCAGATGCTTGAGCACGTCCGCATGGTTACCGGCGTGGAAGGCGTGGTCGTAATTCATCGGGTCGCGTGCGCCGCGGGTTGACCGTTCTGTACGCGCTCGGCGGTGTCTTTGATGAAGGCCAAAAGCGCGGCCAAACCGTTGCTTCGCGTCGGCGACAAATGCTTGGACAGACCTGTGGCCGCGACATATTGCGGATCGGTCGCGAGAATCTCAGCCGCACTGCGATGCGAGTAGACCCTCAGGGCAAGATGGATCAGGCCGGAAACAATCGATGAGTCGCTGATGGCGTGAAACACCAGTTGTTCCGCGTCACCGTCCGCCACGATCCATACCATCGATTGACAGCCATGCAGTCGGTGTTCCTCAGTTTTCCATTCGTCTGGGAACTCGGGCAGTTTACGACCCAAGTCAATCAGGTACTGGTAGCGTTCGGTCCAGTCGGAAAAGAAGCCGAACTCCTCGTTGATCGCGGCCTGCGCACTGAGCGGGTCCGCTTCCTGCGGCAGCTTTTCGGATACGTCCATTATGAGCGCCTCCAGCGCACACCTTGCGCGGTGTCTTCAAGGTGGATGCCTTCGCGCGCGAGTTGGTCGCGGATGGCGTCAGCGCGGGCAAAATCACGCGCCTTTTTGGCGGCGTTGCGTTCATCGATCAACTCTTGGATTTTGCCGTCATCATCGAACGTGTTGGCGTCGCCCGAGGAATCTCCCGCGACGACTCTGCGATTCTCCTTGAACCACGCTTCCGGATCTTGTTGCAACAAACCTAGCGCGTGACCCGCTCCGAGCAGGGCACGTTTCGCTGCAAGACGCGTAGCTGCATCCTCGGCTTTGCGCGCGGATGCGGCGAGATGGGCCAACACGGCCAAGGCGGCGGGGGTGTTGAGATCATCGTTCAACGCGGCTTCGATGCTAGGCGGGATATCCGTGTCGGTGATCTCGACCTTGATATCGGCGAGGTCGCGCAAACTGCCATAAAGTCGGTTTAGCGTACGCACACTTTGGTCGACCAGCGTGTCCGACCAATCCAGCGGCTGACGGTATTGCGCTGAGAGTAGGGCGTAACGGAGAGCTTCACCGGGATAGTGCTGCAGCAGATCATTGATCCGACTGACATTGCCCAATGACTTGGACATTTTCGTGCCGCCGAACATCAGCATGCCGTTGTGCAGCCAATAGCGGGCAAAGGTCTTGCCGCCATGCGCGCAGGTGCTTTGCGCGATTTCGTTTTCATGGTGTGGAAATTGCAGATCAATGCCGCCGGCGTGAATGTCGATGGTTTCACCCAAGTGAGTGGCCGCCATCGCTGAGCACTCGATGTGCCAACCGGGCCGACCGCGACCCCAAGGCGAATCCCAGCCGGGGAGGTCGTCGGACGACGGCTTCCAAAGCACAAAATCACCCGGATCACGCTTGTAAGGCGCCACATCCACGCGCGCGCCTGCGAGCATTTCGTCAGGGTCGCGGCGTGAGAGCGCGCCGTAGCGGGCGTAACTACTGACGGAAAAAAGAACATGTCCATCGGCCGCATAGGCATGCTCACGTTCGATCAGTTGTTCGATCATCTCGATGATCTCGGCGATATGCGCCGTCGCATGGGGCTCAATATCCGGTGGAGCCACGCCAAGTGCCGCCATGTGGTCGTGAAATGCGGCTGTGTACTTATCGGTGATTTTTGCGATAGGTACGCCAAGCTCTCGCGCGGCAGCATTGATCTTGTCATCCACGTCGGTGATGTTTCGCGCATAGACCACGTTCGGGTAGCGTCGGCGCAGCAATGCGGCTAGCACACCAAACACCACGGGTGGGCGCGCATTGCCGATATGGACGTAGTTGTAGACGGTCGGACCGCAGGCGTACATCGTCACGCGCTCGGGGTTGGCGGGAACGAAAGACTCAATTTTTCGGGTCAGACTGTTGTGCAGTTGGAGAGGCATGTAGATGTCCGGATTGGCACCCAAAGTGCGCATCTGACTGCGAAGGTGCCGGTATGCAAGTGATGGTTAAAGGCTCGATTCAGGCGCTGGGTGCTTGAATCAACCTACATGTTAAGCGCGCTCGGCCAGAATCGAAACGCCTGTTAGCAGTATCTCTGCTGAGCTTGTGGCATTGGTTCATCGATTTCAGTGACTCAATAGCGGCTGCGCACGCAGAACTTTTGCTCAGGAAGGCACGGCCGCAAACACTTGCGGCTCACGGTTGGAGAGGATGCCATGAGGTTCAAATTGCTGGTATGGGTTCCCGTGTTCGGACTCTGCGCGGGTGCGCTTCATGCGAAGGCCTATGTGGAAATGCCCGCGCCGGATGGTGAGAACATTACCTACGCCTACGCCGATGTGTTGCGCGCCAACCCTACCTATGAGGTCGTTCAAATGCCTACGGCGGCGGAAGAGTGCAACGCTCCAGAAGAGGATGACGACGCGCTCGAAGACCCAGAGCCGAACCACGTGCTGACTTTAGGTGCAGAGGCGGTGGACTGGCGTGAGTGTGACGTCGTTCAGGGCGGGCACGAGGAACGTCGAATCACCGGTAACAAGTTGCGCATCCGCATCACGATCGCCCCGGCAGACTGAGCTTCGCCTCACTCCTATGCCACGCGCACTGCCCTGGCTATGGCGGGATCACCGAAAAAATCTTTTCAGGCCATAGTTAGGCCAAAACAAAAAGGCCGCCCGCTAGGGTGGCCTAAGTGACTGATATTATTGGTGGGCGGTACAAGGTTCGAACTTGTGACCCCTGCCGTGTGAAGGCAGTGCTCTACCACTGAGCTAACCGCCCATAGGCGTGAAGTGCCTGAATTTTGGTGCCCAGGAGAGGACTCGAACCTCCACGGTTTTACCCGCTAGTACCTGAAACTAGTGCGTCTACCAATTCCGCCACCTGGGCAAGCCGATGTACCGGGCGAGCCGCGCAATCTACGAGGTGAGGCGGCTTCTGTCAATAGTCTCGCGCGCTCTGGGCATGGGCTAGGTTGCGGTAGGTGTGCTGGGTGTGAGCGTGAATTGTCGTTGCTCGATGTTCCTATCCGTTGTATTATCAACGGCTTGTTGTAATCCCTACGATTCGGCGACTTTCCTTCGGAGCCATTTCATGCCCAGCGACAGTAGTAGTCGATCTCGCATGACGCCCGCGTTGGCCGCAGCCTGATTTAGGCTTGGTTCGCCAACGTTGGCGTCGCATTCGCGACCCCCCTCAGGCGAACCCTATGAATCAAAAGCAATTGCTGCGACCGGCGGCTGATGCCGCTTCCTTGAGCGCGCCCTTGGCCGCGTTCAATACCGCCGATGCGGTGGCCCATCTCAATACGCTTGAACTGCAAGAAGCTGCAGACATCTTGGCCGCGGTGCCCCTGAATCGCGCGGTGAAGTTGTTGGAAGCGCCAGAGTTGCACTATGCGGGCGAACTGGTTGCGATGTTGGCGCCCAATCGCGCTGCAGCGTTGCTAGGCCTGATGGCGGATGACCGTGCGACGGACATCGTGCATGAGCTCGAGGATGATGAGCGCGCGCGCTTGCTGCCGATGCTCGAGTCGGAAGCACGCAGCGCGATCCAGCTGTTGTTGAGTTATCCCGACAGCACTGCCGGTGCCTTGATGACGACCGAGTTCGTCGCGGTGCCCTCGGACTGGACAGTAGGGCAGACCTTGCAGCATATCCGAGAGGTTGAGCGCACACGCGAGACTGTCTACGCCATTTACGTGCTCGATCCCAAGAGCCATAAGTTGCAACGCGTAGTCACGATGCGGCGGCTGATCACGGGCGAGCCGGATGATTCCATTCTTGATGTGGCGCAGGTCAATCCACCGGTCACCGTGGGTCCGATGACCGACCAGGAAGAAGTGGCACAACTGATCCGCCGACATGACCTGTTGGCGATACCGGTCATTGATTCACTCAATCAGTTACTCGGCATCGTCACAGTCGATGACGTGCTGGATGCGATGATCTACGAATCAACCGAAGATGCGCACAAGTTCGGTGGTGTGTCAGCGCTTGATCGGCCGTACATGCAGATGGGCTTTTTCGAGATGATCAAGCGCCGCGGCGGCTGGTTGAGCGTGCTGTTCATCGGCGAAATGCTCACCGCCAACGTCATGCAGCATTACGAAGAGGCTTTGTCGCGCGCCATCATGCTGACACTGTTCATCCCCTTGATCATGAGCTCAGGTGGTAACTCCGGGGGACAGGCCACGTCGCTGTTGATTCGTTCGTTGGCATTGCACGAGCTGCGTTTACGCGATTGGTGGAAGGTGGCGCTGCGCGAATTGCCGACGGGAGTCGTACTTGGAACCATATTGGGTGTGCTGGCCGTCATCCGCATCACGCTCTGGCAAGTATGGGGGCTGCATGACTATGGCGAGCACTGGAAGCTTCTGGCCCTCACGGTTGGAGCGGCGCTGGTTGGCATTGTGAGCTTTGGCTCGCTTACTGGCTCGATGTTGCCGTTCGCACTCAAGCGTTTGGGCTTTGACCCAGCCAGCGCGTCGGCACCGTTTGTGGCAACGCTGGTCGACGTGACTGGATTGGTGATCTATTTCAGTATTGCCGCGGCAATTCTTGGCGGAACTGTTCTCTAAGCGATTAGCTCAAGGCGGCTCAGGCCGCCTGATATCGTCCGTAATTGCGCAGGCGCTCATAGCGTTGCTGGAGAAGGGTGGCGGCGTCGTTTCGCTCGAGCTGGTCAAGTTGTCCAAGCAGGGTCTGCTTGAGCCGCGTGGCCATTTCCTGCGGATCACGATGTGCGCCGCCAAGAGGCTCCTTGATGATTTGATCGATCAGACCCAGTTCAAGCAGGCGCGGGGCCGTGATGCCGAGGGCATCGGCCGCGTCCTCGGCGCGCTCGGCCGTTTTCCATAAGATCGAAGCGCAGCCTTCGGGAGAGATCACCGAGTAGGTGCTGTATTCGAACATCAGGGTGCGATCACCCACGCCGATAGCCAAAGCGCCACCGGAGCCGCCTTCGCCAATGACGGTGGCAATGATAGGAACGCGCAGTCGCGACATTTCTAACAAGTTGCGTGCAATCGCTTCGCTCTGTCCACGTTCTTCCGCGCCGACACCGGGGTAAGCGCCAGGAGTGTCGATAAACGTCAAAACGGGTAGACGGAAGCGCTCCGCCATTTGCATCAGTCGCAAGGCCTTGCGGTAGCCCTCGGGGCGCGGCATGCCGAAGTTGCGCTTGATCTTGCTTTTGGTGTCGCGCCCCTTCTGCTGCCCGATCAGCATCACCGAGCGTCCGTCAATGCGGGCAAGGCCGCCGACGATGGCCGGGTCATCAGCGTAGGCACGGTCCCCCGCCAGCTCGTGAAACTCCTCGCAGATCATTTCTATGTAGTCGAGGGTGTACGGGCGCTGTGGATGGCGCGCCACTTGGGAGACTTGCCAAGGGCTTAGATCGCGGAAGATCTCCGCAATTCGGGTTTTCAGCTTGTCCTGCAGCCGTCCAACTTCTTCTTCGATGTTGAACGCATTACCTTGGCTGGTATGGCGTAATTCCTGGATCTTTGCTTCCAGTTCGGCGATAGGTTGTTCGAAGTCAAGGAAGTTCAGATTCATTGCGAGACATGACGTGGGAACAGGGCGGCCAGTATAGTCGCGAGCCGGCCCGTGTGCTCCAGGGCGATTATTCCGTGACACCTATCTCATGCCCGATGCCACGACTGCTTCGCTGATAACCAATGACATCGTCCTGTTCGGACTGATCGCTGCCACTTTGGGTGCCATCTTTTGGGCGGCCGACTCAGATATTCCAGCGTTTCGACGTTTCTTCAAGTTCGTACCAGCACTTTTGCTGTGTTATTTCATTCCCGCGATTTACAACACCACCGGCCTGATCGACGGTGTTGGAACCAAGCTCTACAACCCCATCGCCCGCGACGCTCTGTTGCCCGCCGCACTGGTGCTGTTGACCTTGTCGATCGACCTTCCCGCGATCCGTAAGCTTGGCCCCAAGCTGTTGATTGTCTTCTGCGCGGGCACCTTTGGGATCATGCTCGGCGCCATCGTTTCCTTCCAGTTGTTCGCTTGGCTTCGACCCGAGACCGTCTCGGGCAATACCTGGGCAGGCATGGCGGCATTGGCCGGTAGCTGGATTGGTGGTGGCGCCAACATGGTAGCGATGCGTGAGGTCTTTGGAGTGGATGCCACCACTTTCGGACAGTTCGCAGTGGTGGACGTGGCGATCGCTAGTCTCTGGATGGCGGTGCTGTTGTTTCTTGCCGGTCGCAGTGAGCACTACGATCAGCGCAGCGGTGCCGATACCCGCGCGCTGGATGAACTCAAGCATCATGTGGCCGCGTATCAGGCTCAACACGGGCGTATACCCAGTCTGACCGACCTCATGTTGATCGTCGGAGTGGCGTTTGGCGTTGTCGGCTTGGCACACGCCGTCGCCGTGCCACTGGCAGCTTGGTTCGAGGCTAACGTTTCCTGGGCTTCACAGTTCAGTCTGACGTCCTCCTATGTCTGGGTGGTTGTCTTGTCGACCACGGTCGGATTGCTACTCAGCTTCACCCGCGTGCGGCAACTGGAAGGTGCAGGCGCATCGCGGGTGGGCACGCTGTTGCTGTACTTCCTGATTGCGTGCATCGGTATGCAAATGGATCTGCTGGCCTTGTTGGATCGGCCATGGTTGTTTGTATTGGGTGTGGTGTGGATCAGCATTCACATCCTGTGCCTTTGGATTGCGATGAAGCTGACCCGGGCACCGCTGTTCTATTTTGCAATTGGATCGCAAGGCAACATCGGTGCTGCCGCTTCGGCACCGGTCGTGGCCGCCGCCTTCCACCCCGCGCTCGCGCCGGTTGGAGTGTTACTGGGTACCGTTGGCTATGCCACCGGGACGTATATGGCCTACGTCACCGGGGTGATTCTGCGTTCAATGGCCGGTTGAGAAGGAAGGCAAGGCATGATTCATCCTCGATCACCTAGGTCGATACTGTTCGTGTGCATGGGCAATATCTGTCGTTCGCCGCTGGCGGAAGGTGTGGCGCGTGCTGCTCTGGCTGAGGCGGGTGTCGAGATCCGCTTGGATTCAGCCGGAACCCATGATTACCACCCAGGCAAGCCACCGGACGAGCGCGCGCGCGCGGTTGCCCGCGAGTTCGGATATTCGATTGATGATTTACGCGCACGACAGGTGGTGGTCGCTGATTACTCGCGTTTTGATCTGATCCTCGCGGCCGACAGCGCTAATCTGGCGTGGCTGCATCAGCACCGGCCCAGCAATGCCACGGCCGAGCTGTCTTTGCTGCTCTCGTGGTGTGGCGAGTCATCGGATAGCGAGGTGCCAGATCCCTACTACGGCGAGATGGATGGCTTTCGCGTTACCGCAAGACAACTTCAAGCGATCATGCCGGGCTTGCTTCGCCGCCTTGAGGGGCAGGCATAATGGGATCGACGATCTCTGCCACTCGGATATGTCTGGCCCGCCTATGACCGAATTCCCGCTGGCTCCAAATCTTCCTGACTCTTTGGCTTGGGTGAACTGCGCTGCGCCGCAACTCAGCAACTTGCGTGGACGCGTAGTTGCAATAGCGTTTTGGCATGCAGGCTCAGCCACATCAGCCAACCTGTTGGCCGACCTGAGTTACCTGCAGATGAAGTTTGCCGATGGTTTGAGCGTCATCGGCATTCACGTCCCAAAGTTTGACGCGCAGCGCGCCCCGGATTTTGTCGCGCGAGCGGTCAATCGTCTTGGCCTTCGTTTTCCTGTCGCCAGCGATGCCGACGCCGTGGCATGGCAGCAGTATGGCGTGCGCGCGTGGCCATCAGTTGCACTGGTGGACGCATGCGGTTATCTGGAAGAAATTTTTGCGGGTGATCAACAACGCGCGGCGCTGGAGAAGCACATCGCTCGTTTACTCGACTTGGCCGGTGAACGCGGCCTGCGGGTTTATGAGAACGTGCAGGCTGTTTCACGTCCGGAGCCGATCACTGAGGTGGCGTTTCCCCGTGGTTTGGCGCTGACACCCGAGCGGCTTTACGTCAGCGACAACGGACATCACCGCGTACTGGAGTGTGACCACGACGGCCGTCTCTTGCGCGTGTTTGGTTCTGGCAGCGCCGGTTTCGTCGATGGTTTGGGTGCACAGGCGGCCTTCAATTCGCCCGGTGGCCTGATTGTGTCCAAGAACGTCCTGTACGTCGCTGACACCGCCAACCATGCGATTCGCCGGGTACGTTTGGAAACGGGTGATGTTGATACGGTGCTGGGCTGTGGGCGTGGCGGTCTGCCGCAAGCAGCGGTCGACGCACGCAAGACTGAGATCGAGCTCGATCGGCCTTGGGACGTCGCCTGTGATGGTGAGCGCCTGTTCATTTCGATGGCGGCCAGCAACCAGATATGGGAGTTGGATCTGTCGAGCTTCGGATTTCGCCCCTTGGCGGGTTCCGGTCGGCTGGCCCTGACCGATGGCACCGGCGCGTTGGCCGAATTTGCCCAACCAACTGGCATGGTGCTGGTGCAGAAAACGCTCTATGTGTGCGACAGCCAAGCCTCGGCAGTGCGCAGCCTGCAACTCGGCTCTGGTGTCGTGCAGACGCTCATTGGTGAGGGTCTGTTCGAGTTTGGCAACGAAGAGGGCGATCGCAGTCTGGCGCGCTTGCAATATCCGCTCGATGTGACCCTTGATGCCAGCGCTCCCATGCTTTGGATTGCTGACAGCTACAACAATGAAATCGGTGCCTGGCATCTTGAGGGCGGTGGTTTAGTGCGTTTTCCGTTCGATCACCCGCTTAATTGCCCGTCGTCGATTCTTAGTAGTGGCAACTACCTCTGGATTGCGAATACCGATTCGCACGAAGTGCTGAAAATCGACATCGCCACCGGCGAGGTGCGGGTATTGCCGATGACGCCCTGATGGCGCAAGTTGGCAAGGAGTTTGACGGCGTGGAAAAGCCAATGAGCGAGGAGGGTGACTCGGTCGCAGCGGCGTTCGATGGCAAGCTGTTTGCGCGTGAGTTGACTAGCGCGCCAGGTGTCTATCGCATGTACGCCGCTGATGACAGCGTGCTGTATGTCGGCAAGGCGGCATCGCTTCGAAGTCGGGTCGCCAGCTACTTTGTCGTTACCGACCGCAGTCCGCGTCAGCGCGCAATGCTGGCGCAACTGGTACGGATGGAGGTGACGGTCACGCGTACGGAAGGCGAGGCCTTGTTGCTGGAAAACCAGCTGATTAAGGCTCTGAAGCCGCGCTACAACGTGCAGTTGCTGGATGACAAGAGCTATCCCTACATCTACATCAGCACCGAAGACGAGTTTCCTCGCATCACTTTCTATCGCGGCACGCGCAATCTGCCAGGACGCTTCTTCGGGCCTTATCCAAATGCCACCGCAGTGCGCGAAACGCTCAACATTATCCACAAGGTGTTCAAGTTGCGTTCGTGCGAGGACACCGTGTTTCGCAATCGCAGTCGCCCGTGTTTGCAGTATCAAATTGGACGTTGCAGTGCGCCGTGTGTCGGCTATATCTCCGCTGCGGAGTACCGCGCCAACGTGCAACGGGCGGAGCTCTTTCTCGACGGTCAGAACGATGTCTTAGTGCAAGCGCTGGGCAAGGATATGGAGCACGCCAGTGCCGAGCTGGAGTTCGAACGTGCGGCATCTTTGCGCGACCAGATCGCCAATCTGCGCACGATGCAGGCACGACAGTATGTCGAAGGTGATCAAGCCGACATGGATGTGCTGGCCTGCGTGGTCGAGAAGGGTATCGCGTGTGTCGTGGTGCTGAGTTTTCGTGGTGGACTGAACCTAGGCACGCATAATTATTTTCCGCGCGTCAGCGGTCCCGATGAGCCGGCTGAAGTCATTGGGGCGTTTCTGACTCAGTACTACGCCAACAAGGTGCCGCCGCGCGAGGTGGTACTCAGCCATCCTATTGAAGATCAGTCACTGGTGGAGAGACTGCTAAGTGAGCGTCGAGCTGGCAGCGTGCGATTGACCGCGTCGGTGCGGGGTGAGCGAGCGCGCTATCGCGAGTGGGCGATGCAAAACGCGGGTATCGCGCTGGCTGGCAGAATCGGCAGCCAAGCCACCCAGCGTGCACGCCTTATGGCCTTGCAAGAATTGCTGGAGTTGGACGCACCGCCGCAGCGTATTGAGTGCTTTGACATCAGTCACACCATGGGTGAGGCGACCGTAGCCTCGTGTGTGGTGTTCGATGCGGATGGCCCGGTTCGCGGGCAGTATCGGCGTTTCAACATTAGCGGGATCACACCGGGTGACGACTACGCCGCAATGCGGCAGGCGCTGGAACGGCGCTTCCGGCGGGCGTTGCTCGAAGGCGTGTTGCCGGATCTTCTGCTTATCGATGGCGGCAAGGGTCAACTGGCTCAGGCCATTGAAGTCATGGCCCAGCTTGGGATCAGTGACGTTCAGCTCGTCGGCGTTGCGAAGGGCACGGCCCGACGCGCTGGAGACGAAACCTTGGTATTTGCCGATGGCCGGCAATTGCATCCGGGTTTCGATTCGCCAGCTTTGCATCTGATCGCGCAAGTGCGCGACGAAGCGCACCGATTTGCCATTACCGGCCACCGTGGACGGCGCGCCAAAACACGCGATCACAGTCGTTTGGAAGACATTCCCGGCATTGGTGCCCGTCGACGCGCTATGCTTTTGCGGCACTTTGGTGGCTTGGCCGAGCTCAAGCGCGCCGGTGCCGAAGAAATCGCACGGGTCGAAGGCATCAGCAAGACTCTGGCACAACGTATCTGGCACGGACTCCATGGCGTGCCGGAGGAAACCTTGGAGACTAGCGCGCCGCGCCCGCGTGAACCGTCATGACGCTGACCATTCCCACCATCTTGACCTTGTTGCGTATTGCCCTGATACCGGTGCTGGTGCTGGTGTTCTACCTGCCTTATCAATGGACCAACTTCGCGGCGGCTGGCATCTTCGCATTGGCCGGAATTACAGATTGGCTGGACGGCTATATCGCGCGGCGATTCGAGATGTATTCGGCCTTCGGTGCCTTCCTCGATCCGGTCGCGGACAAACTCATGGTGGCGGTGGCCTTGTTCCTGATCGTGCAGGGCCATCCAACGCCCTGGATGGCGATCTGGGCAGCAATTATCGTCGGGCGTGAGATCGCGGTTTCAGCCTTGCGTGAATGGATGGCCGAGATCGGCCAGCGCGCGCGGGTGAAGGTCGCCTGGGTCGGGAAGTTCAAAACGGTGGTGCAGATAGTCGCGCTCGTTTGCCTGTTGTACTCGGTCACCCCAGATAGGCCGCAGCGCCCGTTGCCATGGATGGGTGAGTTTGTGTTCCACGTTGGCGACTGGTTACTGGCAGTGGCGGCGATTTTGACGCTGTGGTCAGGCTTCAAATACCTGCGTGCGGCATGGCCAGCAATGGCAGGCGATGACGAGCCCTGAATGGGCGTCAGGTGTTGACTTCGTTTCAAAGTTCATTAGAATGGCGGGTCTGATCCGCGGGAATAGCTCAGTTGGTAGAGCACGACCTTGCCAAGGTCGGGGTCGCGAGTTCGAGTCTCGTTTCCCGCTCCAGATCACATCGCGTGATACGCGTTAATACACGTAGATCGCGCAACAAAAAAGGGGCCTTGAGCCCCTTTTTTGTTGATTTTTTTCGGTGTTCGGATCAGGCCTGGGCGAGGGCATTTCAGCCCACGCCCAAGCTCGCCTAGCACTCAGTAATTGATTCCGCCGCTGCCTGCATAACGGGCGAGTATATCTCGCGCCGCAGCTTGACTGATGCCTTCGCGCACGATGATGCCACGGCTTTCCAGCTCGCCCCGCCAGTCGGCCGGTAGCGGGCCTTCGTCAAACCCTGTCAGCTCCATCACGTCCGCGGCGCTTGCCCCGATCAATAGCGTGTCTATACCGGCCCAGAACGTTGCGCCGTAGCACATGCAACAGGGTTGGGCCGAGGTGGCCAGTACCACGCCAGCTTGTAGTTCGTTGATGCGGGCACGTTTAGTGCGTGCTTGGGCCAGCAGGTAAGCCATCATTTCCGCGTGCGCAACCGAGCTCGTTTCGGGAACCACACGATTGACGCCGACCGAAACAAGACGATTGTCAGCGTCGAAAATGGCGGCCCCAAAAGGTCCGCCGGTGCCCAGCTCGACGTTGCGGTCTGCTAAATGAATGGCGAGCGCCATCTTGCTTTCGTCGTCACTGCAGACTTGGTTGGGATCGACTTCGTCACCGATCCAGTCGGGCAGGGCCAAGCGAGTTTCCAGTTTGAACATGAAGATATCCGTGAAGTGGTAATGAGGATCAAAAGATGCTGATGCGATCATCCTTGGCGCGCATCATCGATCCGCTTGCGACTTTGCAGGTAAAGGCGTCAGCAAAGCTATCGAGGTTGGCTAGAGGGCCGTTGACCCGCCATTTTGCAGGGGCGTGAACGTCGATGCGTGAGAGCAGTTGCAACTCTTCATCGCGGTAGTTGCGTCGCCACATTCGTGCATAGGCGTAGAAATAGCGTTGTGCAGGGCTCAGGTTGCCGTTGTCAGCCAACGGCTTCAGAGCCATAAACGCCGCGTGAGCGATCTCCACACCGGCCAGATCCGCAATGTTCTCCGAGAGGGTGAGGCTACCGTCTACCTTGACTGGGCCAAGCACGGGGTAGGCCGCATATTGGGCTTCAAGCGGTTTGAATCGCAGGTTGAAGGCGTTGGTGTCCGCCTCATCCCACCAAGGAGCGATGCGGCCTTGGGCGTCGAATCGACTGCCAATGGCGTCGAAGCCGCGCACGAGTTCGTGCGCAATGATGCTGCCCAGCCCGCCGTAGTTCGCCGCCATATCGCCCGAGGCGTCAAATAGCGGCGATTGCATCAGCCCGGCTGGCACCACCAGTTGATTTCGGGCGACATCGTAATAGACGTTAACCGCGTAGGCTGGTTGCGCCCATTGCCATTCCTCGCGCACTTTATCGATCGCATCCATGTGGCGGCGGTGCAGCCAATTCACTAGCGCAAGCACATTGCCGGCGTAGTCGTTGGCGGACAGCTTCAGGCCGTCGTAGCTGGGCTTGCGATCTGGGCCACCGAGCTTGACGTCCACAGCGTCGATCTTTTCAAGCGCGGCCTGTCGCGCGGCAGTACCCAGCCATGGAGCGCTTTCTAATTTACTGCGCAGGGTGGTTCGAACTTGTTCGACCAGCGTCTCGGCCGCGGCACGCGAAGCGAGTGGCAGATGGTTCTTCAGGTATTCGTGCCCAAGCGCCGGTCCGAGCAGGGTGTCGACCGTTTCGTGCACGCGGCGCCAACGCGGCATTGGTTCCTGCGAGCCACGCAGTGTGCGCAGGTAAACGGCATCGTGCGCATCTACGAAGCCGCTTGAAAGATAAGGTGCCAATGCGTGTGTGACATGGAAGCGCAGGTAGGCACGCCACTGTTCTGGCGTGAGCGTCTGCACCAAAGCGTCTGCTTCACGGAAAAAATGCGCGTGTGCCAGTGAGATGCTCGTCACCTGGCTGATGCCCTGAGTCTTCAGAAACTTTTTCCATTTCAGGGCCGGGTACGTCTTGTCCAGTTCTTTAACTGTCACCATTCGGTAGGAGTTTTTCGGGTCACGCAGCTGCAGCAAGCTCAGCGAGACGGTCGCTAGACGCTTTTCTATCTGCACCACGACTTCGGCGTCGGCGGAAGCGGAACTGCTGCCAGTCAGGCTCAGCAAGCGCTCAATGTAGCCTTGATACGCCGCCAGCAGCAGACGCGTATCGGCATCTTCACGCAGGTAGTAGTCACGATCGGACAGGCCCAGGCCGCCTTGGTTCGCGTAGGCAATGCGTCGTGCCGGATTGGTCAGATCGTCGTTGGCACCAAAGTCGAACAGGGTCGGGATGCCACGCGCATGCAGTTCGGCAATAGCAGGCGCCACATCACTGGTCTTGGTAATACGCGCAATGCGGTCAAGCAGGGGGCCCAGCGCCTTGGCGCCCGCCGCCTCGACAGCAGCCTCGTTCATGCCGCTGGCATAAAGGTCGCCGATAAGACGTGTTGTTGCGTCTTCGCTGCTGGCGGCTGCTTCCAGCATGGAACGTTGCTGTAGCAAGCCTTGCAAGCCCAATTCCTCGAACGTGCCCCAGCTGGCAAACCCGGCCGGAACGGGGTGGGCTTGGAGCCAGCCGCCGTTTGCGTGCTGGTAGAAGTCCGCGCAGGCTGGTGTAGCGGTATCAAAATTACGCGGATCGATCGCTTGCGGGTTCGTTTGGGCGAATGAAGACCCAGTCAGAACGCACAGGAACAACGGCAACAGGGATGAGATGAATCGCATGAATTGCATCCGGCGGGAAAGCGGACGATTCTACCTCGGCTGGTTCGCGGTAACCTGCTTACCGATCGGCCGATCGGCACGTAACGGTGCCGTACCACCGGCGCGAACAATCGATTTATGGAGAGAAAGTGATGAGCGGAATGCAAACGGGACGTGGCGGCGCGCGGCGGCGAGGTGGCTTTCGCTGGTGGATACTCATCCTGTTCGGTCTGTACGCGGCTTGGTACTGGACTTCGAACCAGGAAGAAGCTGCCTTTACTGGCCGCAACCAGTTGATCGACTCCACCGTGGAGCAGGAAGCCACGCTCGGATTGCAGGCCTATCGGCAGATTTTGTCGCAATCACGTGTTGTCACCGCCGGCGAATTGCCAGAGCAGGTGCGCGAGATTGCCCGTCGTCTGATTGCTGTCGGCCCGCAGGTAGAGGCGGAGCTTGCCGCGGCGCGCGGAGTTGCGCCGTCGATACAGTGGGATGCCTTCAATTGGGACGTGAGCGTGATCGAGTCGGATCAAGCCAATGCGTTCTGCCTGCCTGGCGGGAAGATCGCCGTGTATACCGGCATTGTCCCGATCGCACAGAATCAGGACGCGCTGGCGGCGATCATGGGCCATGAGATCGCCCATGCTCTGCTGCGTCACAGTGCGGAGCGCATGGCGCAGCAGAAGTTGGTGCAGATTGGCTCTATGGCAGCGGGTGTAGCGGTCAGCGACATGGATCCACAACAGCAGCGTGCAGTCATGGCCGTGATGGGCGCTGGTGCGCAGTATGGGGTTCTGTTGCCATTCTCACGTGATCACGAAAGTGAGGCCGATGAGGTTGGGCTCATGCTGGCGGCGGCCGCGTGCTATGACCCGCGTGAAGCTATCGGCCTGTGGGAGCGCATGGGACAGGCAAACAGCGGGCAGGCACCGCCGGAATTCATGTCAACCCATCCCAGTGGCAGTACGCGCATTGACCATCTGAAGGCGCTGATGCCACGTGCGTTGGAGGTTCAAAAGGCGCATTGTGGGCCCGAGCGGTAGTCCCGCCCGCGCTCGGGATTGCGTCTTTGTCAAGCCTGCTTTGTGCGTTGCATCATGCTTCGGGTCACACCGTCCCTATGTTGCTGCAATGTGCCCGGCATGCGACAATTCGGTGGATAACGAGCTTGTTTTTGCCTGTTGTTGTGGTGCAGGGCAAGCTCTGGATTTCCTGCAAACAGCGTAGTGTCGAGCTACGCTGATGTGATTTAGCGTTGCGGGCGGTTCCTGCAACTCTGGTCGAGACGAGGACGACGTGCTCAGCGAATACCTGCCGATTCTGTTGTTTCTTATCGTATCCACGGGCATCGGCATTGCCTTGCTGGTGCTCGGTAGCCTGCTCGGGCCTAAGCGCCCCAGTTCGGAAAAGCTTTCGCCGTATGAGTGCGGTTTCGAGGCTTTCGAAGATGCGCGCATGCGTTTCGACGTGCGCTATTACCTGATCGCCATCCTGTTCATCGTGTTCGACCTGGAAATCGCCTTCCTGTTTCCTTGGGCAGTGGTGTTCCAGAAGCTGGGTGCGCCGGCCATCATCGCGATGATGATTTTCTTGTTTATTCTGGTCGTAGGCTTCGTCTACGAGTGGAAGAAGGGCGCGCTGGAGTGGGAGTGAACCGATGAACATTGCACAGTACCTTCACAACCCGGAGCCGATTGGTCGTGTCGACGACATCCTCCGGCCCGGCGATGACAATCCGCTGGTTGAACGCGGCTTCGCGGTCACCTCGGTCGATGCGCTGGTGAACTGGGCGCGAACCGGTTCGCTGTGGCCCGTGACTTTTGGTCTAGCCTGCTGTGCGGTCGAGATGATGCACGCGAGCTGTGCGCGCACCGACCTTGACCGCATGGGCGTGATTTATCGCCCGAGTCCGCGCCAGTCCGACGTGATGATCGTGGCCGGTACATTGGTCAACAAGATGGCGCCGGCTCTGCGCAAGGTTTACGACCAGATGACCGAGCCCAAATGGGTGATTTCGATGGGATCGTGCGCCAATGGCGGCGGTTACTATCATTATTCCTATGCAGTAGTGCGCGGCTGTGACCGGGTAGTGCCGGTTGATGTCTACGTCCCCGGTTGCCCGCCCACCGCAGAGGCGCTGGCGCACGGCATCCTGCAACTGCAGAAGAAAATACGCCGCACCAACACCATTGCGCGTTAAGCGCACCCGACATTGATGAGGAAGGCACGCCACCGATGGTCGAGCCAGATACAACTCTAGCTGAGCGCCTGCGGGCTCGATTTGAAGACAAAATCGAGCTCTGCATTGAGCATTCATACACCTTGGCCGACACCGAGACGACCTTGGTGGTCGCGCCCGATCGCCTGTTGGAAGTGGCTCGGGCCTTGGCCGACGAACCGGAGTTTCACTTCGAGCAGTTGATCGATCTGTGTGGCGTCGACTACCTCAGCTATGGCGAGGTTGAATGGGACACCGAAGACAGCAGCCACGAAGGGTTTTCGCGCGGTGTTGAGGGGCTGGGAGCCGGACGATTCGACTGGGCCCATCGCCCGCTGCCAGTTGAGCATCCGCGGCGTTTCGCCTCGGTCGTGCATCTGATGTCCGTACGCCACAATCAACGCCTGCGTTTGCGCGTCTACGCGCCTGATGACGGTTTGCCGGTTGTCCCGTCGCTCGTTGATGTGTGGCGTGTAGCGAACTGGTTTGAACGCGAAGCCTTTGATTTGTTTGGCATCGTGTATGAGGGGCATCCGGATCTGCGTCGCCTCCTGACCGACTACGGTTTTATCGGACACCCCTTCCGCAAGGATTTCCCGCTGATTGGCAATGTCGAGGTGCGCTACGACGCCGAACAAGGACGGGTGATCTACCAACCAGTGACGATCGAACCGCGCGTTACCGTTCCGCGCGTAATCCGACGTGACTCACGCGTCGAGCAGGCCCACAACGAGGCCGCCGATCAAGTGACCGGGAAGTAAGCACATGCAGCAGATTCGCAATTACACCCTGAACTTCGGCCCCCAGCATCCAGCGGCCCACGGCGTGCTGCGTTTGATTCTGGAGATGGAAGGCGAGGTCGTGCAGCGTGCCGACCCGCATGTTGGCCTGTTGCATCGCGGCACTGAGAAGTTAGCCGAGTCCAAGCCGTTCAATCATTCGATTGGCTACATGGATCGTCTCGACTACGTGTCGATGATGTGCAACGAGCACGCCTACGTGCGCGCCATCGAGAACTTGCTGGGGATCGAGGTGCCGGAGCGGGCGCAGTGGATCCGCACCATGTTCGACGAAATTACCCGCATCCTCAATCATTTGATGTGGATAGGTGCGAATGGCCTAGATCTGGGCGCGATGGCCCTGATGCTCTATGCCTTCCGTGAGCGTGAAGAGCTGATGGACTGCTACGAAGCAGTCTCGGGTGCACGTATGCACGCGGCGTATTACCGTCCTGGTGGTGTCTATCGCGACCTGCCGAATCAGATGCCTCGCTACAAGGAAACACCGTGGCACAAGGGCAAAGAGCTCAAGCGCCTGAACGAGTGGCGGGAAGGCTCGATGCTGGACTTTCTCGATGCGTTTACCGATGACTTTCCCAAGCGCGTCGATGAGTACGAGACCCTACTCACCGAGAACCGTATCTGGAAGCAGCGAACTGTCGGTATCGGCGTGGTTTCGCCCGATCAAGCCTTGGCGTGGGGTATGACCGGACACATGCTGCGCAGCACCGGCATCGCGTGGGACGTGCGCAAGAAGCAGCCCTATGCCAAGTATGCCGAAGTGGATTTCGACATCCCGGTGGGCAGCGCGGGTGACTGTTACGATCGCTATCTGATCAAGGTGGCCGAGATGCGTCAGTCCACCCACATCATCAAGCAGTGCGTGGCCAAGCTGCGCACCTTGGAAGGCCCGGTCATCTCGCGCAACTTCAAGGTTGCACCGCCCTCGCGTGTGGAAATGAAGCACGACATGGAAGCCCTGATTCATCACTTCAAGCTCTTTACCGAGGGCTATCAAGTGCCGGAAGGGGAGACGTATGCAGCGGTCGAGGCACCCAAGGGTGAGTTTGGCTGCTACCTGATTTCCGACGGCGCCAACAAACCCTTCCGGGTCAAGTTGCGTGCGCCCGGGTTCGCCCATTTGTCCTCAATGGACGAGGTGGTGCGTGGACACATGCTCTCGGACGTGGTCGCGATGATCGGCACCTACGACATCGTGTTCGGCGAAGTAGATCGATAAGGCAAGGCTGATGAAAGCAACCGGCAATTTTGAAGCGGTCAGAAATGTTGATCCGCTGCTCGTACTAAGCGATGGAACACGCGCCTACATCGACGAGTGGGTCGCCAAGTTTCCGCCCGGAAAGCAGCGTTCGGCCGTGATCCAGGGTCTATTCAAGGCACAGGAGCAAAACGGCGGTTGGCTCAGTGATGAGTTGATCGCGGCGGTGGCCAAATATCTCGACATGCAACCGATGTGGGCGTACGAAGTCGCGACGTTCTACTCGATGTTAGAAACCAAGAAAGTCGGCCGGCACAACGTCGCAATTTGCACCAATATCTCTTGCTGGCTCAATGGTGCCGACGAGATCGTGCGCCATTGCGAACAGAAACTGGGCATTAAGCTGGGCGAGAGCACAGCGGACGGTCGCATCTACCTTAAGCGTGAGGAAGAGTGCATTGCGGCGTGTTGTGGTGCTCCAGTGGCGGCTGTGAACGGCCACTACCACGAGAAGCTGACGCTGGAAACGATCGACGCGATCCTCGACGAACTGGAATGACGCATATGCCGCAGACAGCGGCAGGCGCCTTTGGATGAACCGCGTCGGGAAGCCCGACGCATTGGAAAGAAGACGGTCATGGCATACGGACCTGTACCCCAGGAACACAACATCGTCTACACCACGTTGCACTTTGACGAGCCGTGGACGTACGAAAACTACCTGAAAACAGGTGGTTACCAGGCTTGGCGCAAAATTCTCGAAGAGAAGATTTCGCCTGAGCAGGTTGTCGAGATGGTCAAGCAATCCGGTCTGCGTGGCCGCGGCGGTGCGGGCTTTCCTGCGGGATTGAAGTGGAGCTTCATGCCCAAGGGCGACATGCAGAAGTACATCCTGTGCAATTCGGATGAATCTGAGCCGGGCACTTGCAAGGATCGCGACATTCTTCGTTACAACCCGCATTCGGTGCTCGAAGGCATGTTGATTGCCTGCTACGCGACGGGATCAAGCGTGGGTTACAACTACTTGCGTGGTGAATTTCACCATGAGCCGTTCGAGCATTTCGACAATGCGCTCAAGGATGCGCGTGCGCATGGCTGGGTCGGTAAAAACATTCTGGGTTCAGGGGTCGATATCGAGATCCACTCTGCGCTCGGCGCGGGTGCTTACATCTGCGGTGAAGAAACGGCTTTGATGGAGTCGCTCGAGGGCAAGAAGGGATGGCCGCGTTTCAAGCCTCCGTTCCCTGCCAACTACGGCCTCTACGGCAAGCCGACCACCATTAACAACACCGAAACCCTGGCCTCGGTGCCGGCCATTATTCGCAATGGCGCTGATTGGTTCCTCAATCTGGGTAAGCCGAACAACGGTGGCTCGAAGGTCTTTTCGGTGTCTGGGCATGTCAATCGCCCCGGCAACTATGAAATTCGCCTCGGTACACCGTTTTCCGAACTGCTGGAAATGGCGGGCGGCGTGCGTAACGGCAACAAGATTAAGGCGGTTATTCCGGGTGGCTCGTCGATGCCGGTACTGCCGGGCGACAAGATGCTTGAATGCACGATGGACTATGACTCACTCAAGAAGGCCGGTTCCGGTCTCGGGTCGGGCGCGGTCATCGTGATGGACGAGACCACCTGCATGGTGCGTGCCTGCCACCGCATCAGCCAGTTCTACTACTTTGAGTCCTGCGGCCAGTGCACGCCGTGTCGCGAGGGCACCGGCTGGATGTTCCGCGCGCTCACGCGCATGGTCGAAGGCAAGGCCACGATTGAAGACGTGCGTCAACTCAAAGAGGTTGCCGGCCAGATCGAAGGTCACACCATCTGTGCGTTCGGCGAAGCCGCCGCGTGGCCGGTGCAGGGTTTCCTGCGCCACTACTGGCACGAATTCGAATACTTCGTTGAGCACGGACGTTCCATGGTCGACGTCGCTGTGGAGGTTTCGGTATGAGTTCCGAGACGAAAATGCCTGACACGCCGGCGCCAGCGCCAGAGGGCTACGTCAATATTGAGATCGACGGCGTCGCAATGATTGCGCCGAAGGGCTCGATGATTATCGAAGCGTCCGATAAGGCGGGGATTCCAATCCCGCGTTTTTGTTACCACAAGAAACTTTCGATCGCGGCCAGCTGCCGTATGTGCTTGGTCGACGTCGAGAAATCGCCTAAGCCCGCGCCAGCCTGTGCGACGCCGGTGATGGAGGGCATGAAGGTCTACACCCAGACCAAGCGCGCCCTCGATGGCCAGCGCAACACCATGGAGTTCCTGCTGATCAATCATCCGCTCGATTGCCCTGTGTGCGATCAGGGTGGCGATTGCGAACTGCAGGACTTGGCGATGGGTTATGGCCGATCGGTCAGTCGTTTTATGGAGCGCAAGCGTAGCGTTCCGGACGAGGACATCGGGCCCTTGGTTCAAACTGAGATGACCCGCTGCATCCACTGCACCCGTTGCGTGCGTGTGTTGGGCGAGGTCGCGGGTACCCACGAATTCGGCAGCATGGATCGTGGTGATCGTCACGTCATCGGTACGTACATTGGCAAGCACGTGGAAAGCGAGCTGTCCGGCAACATCATCGATGTCTGTCCGGTTGGCGCGCTCACCAATAAGCCGTTCCGATTCCGCGCTCGCCCGTGGGAGTTGGTTGCGCGGCGCTCGATCGGCTACCACGACGCACTCGGTTCCAACATGTGGTTGCATCTGAAAAACGGTGAAATCCTGCGCACCGTGCCGCGCGAGAACGAGGGAATCAACGAGAACTGGCTGTCTGACCGTGATCGTTACAGTCACGCCGGTCTTCTGGCAGATGATCGCCTTAAAGTGCCGATGATTCGCGACGGTAGCCAGTGGCGTCAGGCCACTTGGGAAGAGGCATTGGCCAAGACGGCTGAGCTGCTCAAAGCGCAGGCTGGCGATGAACTAGGTATGTTGGTGCATCCAGCCACTTCCAGTGAAGAAGGTGGTTTGCTTGCAGCCTTGGCCGACGGCATGGGTTGCGGCAACATCGATCATCGTATCGGCATGGCTGATCTGGCCGACGCGCCGGTGGCGCAGCCGTTCGAAATGTCGCTGGCAGAGATTGAGGGCGCTGATGTCATCGTGTTGTTGGGCGCCAATCCACGGCATGAGGCGCCGCTTCTGGGTCATCGCATCCGCAAGGCGCAGGTCAAGGGCGGAGCCAAGATCTTCGCTATCAACCCGATCCAATTTGATTTCAACTTTCAACTCGCGGCCACGCACACTGTCAAACCTCTGGCCTTGGTCGATGCCGCCTTGGCGGTGGCCAAGGCAGCCGGCGCTACGCTGCCGGGTGAGCCGGTCAGCGAAGCAATTTCTGCGGATGCGGCACAGTCGATTGCTTCTGCATTGAGCGAAGGCAAGCGCGCCGTGATCATCATGGGCGAAGTGGCGGCTAGTCATCCGCAAGCCTCGTGGCTGCGACGCACGGCACGGGCACTGGCAGAGAAGACCGGAGCGGCATTCAACGAGCTGCCGTTTGGTGCCAATGCCATCGGTCTGTCGCGTGCAGGGGTTCTGCCTAAGGCGCGTGATGCCAATGCAATGGTGGCGCAGCCGCGTCGTGCCTACGTACTCTACGGCGTTGAGCCGGAACAAGATTTTGTCGATCCACCTGCCGCCTTGCGTGCTTTGACACAGGCGGACGCGGTGGTTGCTTTCACCGCCTTCGCCGACGCCACCACGCGCGAGCTGGCTACCGTCATGTTGCCAATCGGCGCAATGCCGGAGATTGAAGGCACTTGGGTGAATGTCGATGGCATCGCGCAAAGTACGCCGGCCGCGGCCAAGTTGCCGGGAGACTCTCGTGCGGGCTGGCGGGTGTTGCGTGCCTTGGGCGAGCAACTGGGCGTTGCCGGTTTCGACTTCACCGAAATTACGCAGTGGCGAGAGCGTGTTGCGCCGCCAATGCCAACGCCTGGCGACGGTTTGGCTGCGCGTATCGAGGCGGGGCAGGGGCTGCAATGTATTGCTACGCGTGCGATCTACGCGGTTGATGCGGTGCTGCGCCGGGCCGAGCCCTTGCAGCAACATCCACTCAGCCGTGGCGCGCGGATTACCTTGCATCCAGAGGATGCTAAGGCACTTGGCTTGGACCAGGGCAAGATCGCCAAGGTTGATGATGGCCGCGGTAAAGCCGCGCTGCCGGTCGAGCTATCTGACCGTGTAGCAGTGGGCTCGGCGTGGATCGAGAAGGGCTATGCTGCAACCGCACCGGTCGCAGGCACGGGTCTCAATCTGACGGTGACGGGGGTCTGACGTGTTTGAACTGTTGAGCCAACCCATCGACCTGCTGCGCGAGTTCTTTCTCGCCTTTGGAACCTTTGGTCTACTGGCGTGGACCTTGGTCAAAATCTTGGCGGTGACCTTACCGCTGATTCTAGCGGTCGCGTTCTTCACCCTGTTCGAGCGCAAGATCATCGGTTGGATGCATGTGCGGCATGGACCGGTCTATATCGGTCGAATCTTCGGCATCGGTTTGATTCAGCCGTTTGCCGACGTGCTCAAGCTGCTGATCAAGGAAGTCATCGCACCGGCCAACGCCAACGTTTTTCTGTATCGACTGGCGCCGATCCTGACATTGGCACCGGCATTTGCCGCGTGGGCGGTGATTCCTTTCGAGGACTATCAGGCATTGTCCAATGCCAATGTCGGCTTGCTGTTCCTGCTGGCCATGACCTCGATGGGCGTGTACGGCATCATCATTGCCGGCTGGGCCTCAAACTCGAAGTACGCGATGCTCGGCGCGATGCGTTCGGCCGCGCAGGTGATCAGTTACGAAATCGCCATGGGATTTTCCATCGTCGGTGTGATCGTCTGTGCTGGCAGCATGAACCTGACCGAGATCGTGCTTGCACAACAGGGCACAGCGGGCTTGTTCGACTGGTTCTGGTTGCCGCTGCTGCCCTTGTTCGTGATCTATTTTATTTCCGGCGTGGCCGAGACCAACCGCGCGCCGTTCGACATGGCCGAAGGTGAGTCGGAAATTGTGGCCGGATTCCACGTGGAGTACTCCGGCGCCACGTTTGCGACGTTCTTCTTGGCCGAATACGCCAACATGATCCTGATCAGCTTCTTGACCGTGATCTTGTTCATGGGTGGTTGGCTGTCACCGTTTCCATCGTCATGGGGCGTATTGGGCGCACCTGGTATCTGGTGGCTGCTGCTCAAGGCCTTGTTTTTTGCGTTCTGTTTTGCCTGGTTCCGTGCCACCTTCCCGCGCTATCGCTATGACCAGATCATGCGTCTGGGCTGGAAGGTGTTCATCCCGATCACGATTGTCTGGATCGTCGTGGCCGCCTGGATGGTCCACTTCGGCTGGGTCAAGGCCGGTGTTTAAGGTGCTGATATGACTGGAATGGTTCCCTACTTCAAGAGTCTGCTGCTCACCGAGATGTTCGAGGGGCTGTGGCTGACGACCAAGTATCTCTTCCGCCCGAAGTACACGATGCACTATCCGGAAGAGAAGATTCCGCAGTCGCCACGCTTCCGCGGCTTGCACGCGCTGCGCCGTTATCCCAATGGCGAAGAGCGTTGCATCGCCTGCAAATTGTGTGAGGCGGTATGTCCCGCGTTGGCGATCACGATTGAATCAGCGCCACGCGAGGAAGACGATACCCGCCGCACCACCCGTTATGAAATCGATCTGTTCAAGTGCATCTTCTGCGGTTTCTGCGAAGAGTCGTGCCCGGTGGACTCGATCGTGCTGACACATATCTACGAGTACCACTTTGAAGAGCGCGGCCAGAACGTGGTCGACAAACAGCAGCTTCTGGCGATCGGTAATCGCCTCGAGCCTGAAATTGCCGAACGCAGGGCGCAGGACGCGCCCTACCGATGAGGACCTATGCATGAGCGTTGAATTGCTCGCGTTTTATTTTTTCGCAGCGATCACCACGATGGCGGCCTTGGCCGTGATCACCATTCGCAACCCGGTCTATGCCGTGTTGTTTCTGGTGTTGACCTTCTTTTCCACCGCCTGCGTCTGGCTTCTGTTGGAAGCTGAATTCGTCGCGATCGCGTTGGTATTGGTCTACGTCGGGGCGGTGATGGTCCTGTTCCTGTTCGTCGTGATGATGCTGGATGTGCAGATCGATCCGCTGCGTGAAGGCTTTGCCCGCTATTTGCCGGTGGCGGTGGTCGTGGCGGCCATCATGGCGTTGGAGATGCTGGCGCTGATCGGTGTTCGACGCTTTAGTGACGTGATCAATACACCCGATCCGGCGCTCGCTGATGGCATGTCGAACTTGGAATGGATCGGCCATGCGCTGTTCACCGAACACGTGCTGGCGTTCGAGGTTGCGGCGGTGGTCTTGACCGTGGCGATTATTGCTGCGATCACACTGACCTTGCAGCGCCGCGCAGGCACCAAGCACCAAGATGTCAGCAAGCAAGTGCGGGTAAGCAGTGGCGATCGCCTGCGTCTGGTCAAGATGGACCCCGTCGTCAAGGAGCAACAACCATGATCACGCTAGGCCATGGCCTCGCGCTCGGCGCCATTCTGTTCTCGATCAGCGTTGCGGGCATTTTCATCAATCGCAAGAACGTCATCGTCTTGCTGCTGTGCATCGAACTGATGTTGCTGGCAGTGAACGTAAACTTCGTGACGTTCTCGCGTTTTCTCGGCGATGCACACGGACAGGTTTTCGTGTTCTTCGTCCTTACCGTGGCCGCGGCAGAAACCGCAATTGGCCTGGCGATCCTGGTGGTGTTGTTCCGCAATCGCGGAAGCATCAACGTGGATCAAATCGATTCGATGAAGGGGTGAGCATGTCTTTGTTCCTACGCCGCCCTGCGACGGAAGCACGCTCGTGATTAGTCAAAATATTCTTCTGATCATCGCCTTGGCGCCGCTGTTGGGTGCCATCGTTGTCGGGTTCACCGGCGCGCGCATAGGGCGTTCGGCGTCGCACTGGATCACGATCCTGAGTGTGGCGCTGTCGACGGCCTTGTCGGTCAAGGTGCTGTACATGCTCGCCACCGGTGAGGCCAGCACCTACAACGCCAATGTGTACACCTTCTTTGATGTGGGCGGTATCACGGCACATGTCGGATTCATGATCGACACCCTCAGCGCCATGATGATGGTGGTGGTGTCGTTTGTGTCCTTGCTGGTGCACATTTACACCATCGGCTACATGCGCGATGACCCGGATTACACCCGGTTTTTCGCTTACATCTCCCTGTTTACCTTCGCCATGCTCATGCTGGTGATGAGCAACAACTTCATGCAGTTGTTCTTCGGCTGGGAGGCCGTGGGTTTGGTGTCCTACCTGTTGATTGGTTTCTGGTTCAAACGTCCGACCGCAGTCTTTGCCAACCTCAAGGCGTTTATGGTCAACCGCGTCGGTGACGTGGGTTTTCTGATCGGTATTGCGGCGGTGCTGTTCTGGATGGGTTCGCTCGACTACGCCACCGTCTTCGCCAACACTGATGCCATTGATGGGAAAACCTTTTCGCCGTGGAATGGCGCGAGCTGGTCAATCCCGACCTTCATCGGCATTGCTTTGTTCATTGGTGCCATGGGCAAGAGTGCACAAGTTCCGCTGCACGTCTGGCTGCCTGATTCAATGGAAGGCCCGACCCCGATTTCGGCCCTGATCCATGCTGCGACCATGGTCACCGCCGGCATCTTCATGGTGGCGCGCATGTCGCCCATTTTTGAACTTTCGCCGACGGCCCTTGCCTTCGTGTTGTTCATCGGTGCGACCACGGCCTTCTTCACTGGCCTGATTGGTATCGTGCAAAGTGACATCAAGCGCGTGGTGGCCTATTCGACCTTGTCACAGCTGGGCTACATGACCGTGGCGCTGGGCGTGTCTGCCTATTCGGCGGCGATGTTCCACCTGATGACGCACGCCTTCTTCAAGGCCTTACTGTTCTTGGGCGCGGGCTCGGTCATTATCGGCATGCATCATGAGCAGAACATGCATCGCATGGGTGGCCTGCGCAAGTACATGCCGATTACTCACATCACTATGTGGATCGGCACGCTGGCCTTGGTCGGCACGCCATTTTTCTCTGGCTACTTCTCCAAGGACTCGATCATTCTGGCGGCGCAAGTTGCCGCGGGGCAGGGTGGCTGGGTTCAGCAGTACGCGTATTGGGCAGTGCTGCTCGGTGTATTTGTCACCAGCGTGTACAGCTTCCGCCTGCTGTACATGACCTTCTTTGGCGACGAGCGTTTCCGTCAGGTGCAGGAAGGCTCATCTGCGCACGATGTGCACGAGACGAACGATCCGGACGCGCATGTGCCGCACGAGTCGCCTTGGGTGGTAACCGTGCCGTTGGTGATATTGGCGGTGTTCTCGCTCGGAATCGGTTTTTTCACCGTGGGGCCCATGTTGTTTGGTGACTTTTTCGGTGGGGCGATCCAAGTGGCAGCCAGCAATGACAGCATGGCGGGCGTGGCGCAAAAGGTTTGGCACGCCGATCACGGCTGGGTGTCTGCTGCAGTGGCGTTCGGACTGCACTTCTGGTCCTCGCCCGTGTTCTGGCTGGCTTTTGCCGGCTTCGCTCTGACCACGTACATCTATCTGTTCAATCCAGCACTGGCCGTAAAAATTCGCAGTACCTTCGCGCTGCCGGTGCGTGTGCTGGAGAACAAGTACGGCTTTGATGATCTCTGGATCAAGGGCTTTGCCGGCGGCAGCGTCAAGCTCGGCAAGACGCTTTGGAAGCGCATCGATGCCGGCTTGATCGACGGTCTGATTGTCAACGGCTCGGTTGCCGTGGTGGATCGCGTAGCGGGTATCGTGCGCGTCGCTCAAACCGGTCGCGTGTACCACTATGCCTTCGCAATGATCGTCGGTCTGATCGCCCTGTTGGGCGGTCTGATTCTGGCGCTGCGCTAAGAACAAGGACTGACGCAAGATGTTGCCCCAAGGTTCCCTCCTGAGTGTGTTGATCTGGCTGCCGATTTTCGGTGGCGCAGCCACACTGCTGCTTTCCCGTCGTCCCGAAGCGTCGCGCTGGTTTGCGCTTGCCATCACGGTGGTGACTTTCCTCTTGAGCTTGCAGTTGTATACCGGCGACTACTCAACCGCCGCCATGCAATTTGTGCAGGACAGTGATTGGATTACCGCGTACGCAATCCGTTATCACTTGGGTGTGGACGGTATTTCGACCGCGCTGATACTTTTGACCACGGTGGTATCGGCGCTGGTTTTTGTCGGTGCCTGGCGTTCGGTGTCGGAACGCATCGCCCAGTACCACGCAGCCTTTCTGATACTCGAAGGTTTGCTGATCGGCGTGTTCTGTGCCATGGACAGCATCCTGTTCTACCTCTTTTTCGAAGGCATGCTAATCCCGATGTTCATCATCATCGGCGTCTGGGGCGGTCCGCGTCGCGTTTACGCCTCGATGAAGTTTTTTCTCTACACCTTCCTCGGGTCGGTGTTCCTGTTGATCTCGCTGATCTACCTGTATCTCAAAGGCGGCAGCTTCCAGTTGGTCGATATGTACGCGATGCCACTGACGGCAGTCGAACAGACTTGGATATTTTTCGCGTTCTTCATGGCGTTTGCGATCAAGGTGCCGATGTTCCCGGTCCACACGTGGTTGCCCGACGCACACGTCGAAGCGCCGACTGGTGGTTCGGTCATCTTGGCCGCGATCATGTTGAAGGTTGGCGCGTACGGATTTCTGCGGTTTTCGCTGCCGATCGTGCCCGATGCCAGTTTTGAATGGGCATGGCTGATGATCGCTTTGTCGCTGATAGCAATCATCGGTGTCGGCTTGGTCGCGGTGGTACAGGCCGACATGAAGAAGCTGGTGGCCTATTCGTCCATTGCGCACATGGGCTTGGTGACCTTGGGTATCTTTGTTGCGATGTCGCTGGTGCGCACCAGCGGCAATGACGCCGCCGCCGAGCTCGGCATGCAAGGCGCCATGGTGCAGATGATCAGCCACGGCTTCATCTCGGCTGCCATGTTCTCCTGTGTCGGCGTGCTTTATGACCGACTTCACACGCGTGCGATTGCTGATTACGGCGGTGTCATGAACAAAATGCCGTGGTTCGGCTTCTTCTTTGTGCTGTTCGCAATGGCTAACTGCGGCTTGCCGGGCACGTCCGGCTTCGTCGGCGAGTTCATGGTCGTCTTGTCGGTATTCCAGAGTAACGCCTGGATCGCGATCGCGACCGCATCGAGTCTGATCATCGCCGCGGGCTTCTCGCTGTGGTTGGTCAAACGCATCCTCTATGGCGAAGTTGGCAATCCCAATGTCGCCACCATGAAGGATATTTCCGGCAACGAAGTTTTGATGCTGGGTGCATTCGCGGTCGCCGTGCTGGCCTTGGGCTTGTATCCCAAGCCACTGACCGATCTGATGCAAAGCTCGGTTGCCCATTTGGCGACCCAGATCGTCGCCACGAAACTCTAAGGAAGAGCCGACATGATCACATCCGCCGACTTCCTCCCGCTGATTCCGGAAATCTTCCTGCTGTGTGCCATCTGCGCACTACTGATGACCGACTTGTTCGTCAGCCAAGACCGCCGAGGCTTGGTGCATTTTCTTGCAATCGCCATCCTCGGTGCGACCGCGATCTTAACCTTGCGCGGTGTGCCCGGCGTGGCGCTGCCGACCAAGGTGTTTGCCGGTGCCTTCCAGCGCGATGGTGCAGGTGACCTGCTCAAGCTGTTCATCTACCTGATGACGGCGATGACCTTTGTATACGCCAAGCCGTATCTGAAGGATCGCGGCTTGTTCAAGGGCGAATTTTATTTGCTCTGCCTGTTTGCGGTACTGGGCATGATGTTGCTGGTGTCGTCCGCGAACTTGATCCTGCTGTATCTGGGCCTCGAGCTTCTGGCCTTGTCCTCGTATGCGCTGGTCGCGTTCGACCGCGACAATCATCGCGCCACCGAAGCGGCGGTCAAATACTTCGTGTTGGGTGCGTTGGCATCAGGCATGTTGCTGTATGGCTTGAGCATGCTCTACGGCGTGGCTGGCTCGGTCGATCTAGCGACGATCTACGAGGTCGGCACCACGGCCCAGGGCGACCAACGTGTGCTGATGTTGTTCGGCCTGATGTTTATTGTGGTTGGGATCGCCTTCAAATTTGGTGCGACGCCGTTTCATATGTGGCTGCCCGACGTCTACGAAGGCTCGCCGACCGCAATCACGCTGTTTATCAGTACCGCGCCGAAACTTGCCGCAGTCGGCATGGCCTATCGCCTGTTCGACAATGCCGCTGGTGGCTTAGGTGCCGACTGGCATATTGCGTTGGCTTGGTTGGCCGCCTTGTCGCTGATCTTCGGCAATCTGATCGCCATCATGCAGGTCAACTTCAAGCGCATGCTGGCGTATTCGGCCGTATCGCACGTGGGTTTTCTGTTCCTCGGTTTGGCCAATGGAACCGCAGATGGCTACGCCGCAGCCACGCTTTATGCGATTTGCTACACCTTGATGGTGGCCGGCTCCTTTGCCGCGATCATCCTGCTCTCGCGCAAGGGTTTTGAGGCGGAGAATATTTCGGATTATCGCGGCTTGTTCCGCACCCATCCGTGGTTCGCGCTGATGATCTTGCTGCTGATGTTCTCGCTCGCCGGAATCCCGCCGATGTTCGGTTTCTGGGCGAAACTGGCTGTGATTCAGGCAGCGATCAATGCCGATATGTTGTGGCTCGCGATCGTTGCCGTGGTGTGTGCGGTAATTGGGGCTTTCTACTACCTGCGCGTGGTCAAGGTGATGTTCTTTGACCCGCCGTCGGCTGACGTCCGGATCGAGCCGCAGACTGACATGCCTCTGCGCTGGGTGTTTTCTGCCAATGCCTTGGCGATGCTGGTGCTCGGCGTGTTCTGGGGCCCCTTGCTCGACCTCTGTATCGCCGCATTTCGCTGATTAAGTCTGGGCACGACCCGCTTGGCGTCGTGCCCACGGCGATAATCGAGGCCAGCGCCTCTTTTCGCACATCCAGCGGCCCGGTCGTCAGCCGGGCATGGGTTATCATCCTCGGACACCCGCTCTGATTTTGACCGATGCCCGCCTGTCCGATTCTGACTTATCACTCGCAATTGCTTTTCGGAAACGACTACGCCAATAACTCGCACATTGGCTTAGCGGCGGATCTGGAAGTGATCGCGGCGTCGGGTAAGCAAATCGTGTCACTTCAAGCCTTGGTCGATGGCTTCGTCAGCGCCACCCGCGCGATTGATCTGGACGCGGTGGTTTGCATCACCTTTGACGATGGGTGCGACTTTGACTGGCTGGACATAGAACACCCCGAGCACGGTCTGCAGCCGGCTTTCGGCACGATATTGCAGAACTTTGCGAGGCGGCAGCCAGATCAGTCCGTTCACACCACAAGCTTTGTCTTGGCCGATCCCGAAGCACGTGCGCGGATTAGCCAGCACGACTTAGGCCACGATTGGATGAATGACTCGTGGTGGGCGGAAGCCGAGTCCAGCGGTCTTATGGCGATTGAAAGCCACGGGCTTGATCATCGTCATCCAAGTCTTGCGCCGGAAAGCGAAAGTTATGGTCATTATCGGGCGGTGGCAGATGAGCTCTCGTGTCGCGAGCAGATTGATCATGCCAGCGATCTGATTGCGGCTCGAAGTGGCCGTCGGCCGTCGATTTTTGCCTACCCTTATGGTGAGGCCAGCGACTACCTTCGGCGCGAGTACTTGCCGCGCTTCGAGGCTCGACATGGCATTCGCGCCGCCGTGTCTACGGAGCCTGAGCACTTCCACTGGGCATCTGAGCGCTGGTTCATTCCGCGCTATGTCTCATTGCAGCATTGGAAAAGCCCGGAAGAGTTGGCGCGACTGATCGCCTAAGTCCACGCGGCGGTCCGGCTCAGTGAGTGCGTTGGCGCTCTTGAGTAACGGCGGCGCGTGGTCGCATCAGCCGGAGCTTTACGTCCGACACTCCGGCAGTATCGCGCAGGGCTTCCACCAGAGCCGGTTCGGCACGAAGCTGCAGGGCATCTGTGCTGTCCAGTATTCCGTGCGCATCAGCTGTCAGGACTTCGATGGTGACCGCGGTGTGACCGCCACGCCAAGGTGAAATCACCGAAAGCAGTCGGGAGGTCGCATCGGGAATGGTGCCATCCAAAGTCAGCCGCAGGCGTTGGCCATGGGATGCACAATAGTCAGCGGCTTCCCAAGCACGGTTGAGGCGGAGCATAGTGATGCTATTGAAGCGGTCTTCATAAAGGCTGCCTTCGACCACCAAGAGGGCGTCGGTCTCCAGTAATTGGCCGACCTGCTGAAACACGTCCGAAAATACCACGACTTCAAGACGGCCAAAGCCATCTTCCAAGGCGAAGAAAACCCGACTCTCGTTGCGCCGATTGATGGCAACGATCTGGCCGGCCAGCAATATCTGGCCCTCATTACCGCGCTGGAATCGACGTTGCTCAAAAGCCGCATCAATTTCACCCAGCGAGCAGGTGATCACGCCAGCGACAAACTCTCGTAGCGGATCTAGCGGATGGCCGCTCAGATAATAACCGAGGACATCGCGTTCACTCTTTAGGCGTTCCAGTAAGGGCTGATCGGGCAGTGGCTCGAAGTTCGGCAGTACCGGCGCCGATGGGGCCGCAGCATTGCCGAACAATCCGCCTTGACCCGCTGCCTGGTCGCGCGCCATTTGCTCAACGGCGCGCACGATGTCGGGTAGTTGTGCTCTCATAGTGGCGCGGTTGATGCCCAGCGCGTCGAGTGCGCCGGCACTGAGCAAAGCCTCGTGAACGCGACGGTTGGCCTTCTGACCAAGACGCAGGCAGAAATCGTACAGATCACGATAGGCACCATCGCGTTCGCGCAGCATGGCGATTTCGCAACAGGCATTTTCGCCCACACCTCTGAGTGCGCCCAGACCGTAGTGGAGCGTATCCGACTCGACGGCTTCAAACATATAGGCCGAGCTGTTCACATCGGGTGGCCGCACGCTTAATCCCAGCGCGCGACATTCGTTGATAAAGGTTACAAGTTTGTCCGTGTTGTCCATCTCCGCGGACAACACCGCCGCCATGAACTCGGCAGGGTAATGCGTTTTGAGCCAGGCGGTCTGATAGCTGACCAAGGCGTAAGCGGCGGCGTGCGACTTGTTGAAACCGTAGCCGGCAAACTTCTCCATGTGGTCGAAGATGTCGTTTGCGCGGTTTTCAGTCAGGCCGTTTTTGGCTGCGCCTTCTTGGAAAATGGCTCGGTGCTTGGCCATTTCTTCAGGCTTTTTCTTGCCCATGGCACGCCGTAGAAGGTCGGCACCACCGAGCGAGTAGCCACCGATGATTTGCGCCATCTGCATGACTTGTTCTTGGTAAACCATGATGCCGTAGGTCTGCTTCAGCACGAGTTCCACACGCGCATCGGGGTAGTCGATCGGCTCTTCACCATGCTTGCGCTTGCAGTAGCTTGGAATCAGATCCATCGGCCCGGGTCGGTACAAGGCCACCAGTGCGATCAGGTCTTCGAAACGGTCGGGGCGAGCATCCTTGAGCAAGCGTTGCATGCCGCTGGATTCAAACTGGAACACCGCCACGGTGCGTGCTTTTGAAAATAGGTCGTAGGTTGCCGCGTCGTTGAGCGGGATAGTGGTGATGTCCAGCGCCGCTTCGCCGGATTTCTCGCGCTTGCGATTGATCGCCTTGACCGCCCAATCGATGACGGTCAGTGTTTTCAGGCCAAGGAAGTCGAACTTAACCAAGCCAATGGCTTCAACGTCATCCTTGTCGAACTGAGTCAGGACGCTGCGGCTTTGGTCGAGCTTGTTCGGTGCTTCGGCAAACAGCGGAGAGAACTCGGTCAGCGGCTTCGGCCCGATCACCACGCCACCGGCGTGTTTGCCGGCATTGCGCGTTAGATCCTCGAGTTTCAGTGCCAGATCCAGCAGGTCGCTGACATCGTCTTCGTCCTGATAGCGCTGCATCAGTTCGGGCGAGCACAGATCACTTTTCTCCTGCGCTTTGGCGCTGCGTCCCAAGGCATCGCTCAGGCTTATGCCCAAGGTGTTTGGGATCAGCTTGGCGATGCCGTCGACGAAGCCGTAACCCAAGTCAAGTACTCGGCCGCAGTCACGTACTACGGCCTTGGCCGCCATCGTGCCGTAGGTGATGATCTGGCTGACGTGATCGCGGCCGTATTTGTCGGACACATAGTCGATAACACGATCGCGCTTATCCATACAAAAATCGATGTCGAAGTCCGGCATCGATACGCGCTCAGGGTTGAGAAATCGCTCGAACAGCAGATCGTAGGGCAGGGGATCTATATCGGTAATGCGCAGCGACCAGGCCACCAATGAGCCGGCACCAGAGCCGCGCCCCGGGCCGACCGGGATGTCATTGTTTTTCGCCCAGTTGATGAAATCGGCCACGATTAAGAAATAGCCGGGAAAGCCCATCCGGCAGATGACATCCAGTTCGGTTTCCAGTCGCTGGTCATACTGACCGCGATCAAGGCCCGCGGCGAGCGGATAGCCCTCCAAGCGCTGCTGCAGTCCGCTGCGTGCGTGCTCGCGGATCCATGAGTCGAGATCATGTCCTTCAGGTACGGGGAAGTTGGGTAGGTAGTAGGTGCCAAAACCCAGTTCCAAGTTGCATCGGCGCGCGATCTCGATCGTATTTTCCAGCGCACCCGGCAGATCGGCGAACAGCTCCGCCATTTCGTCGGCGCTCTTGAAATACTGCTCGGCGCTGTAGTTGCGAGGGCGGCGCCGATCGGCGAGCACGCGGCTGCTGGCGATGCAGACGCGGGCTTCATGTGCGTCGAAGTCGTCCGCATCCAGAAAACGCACATCGTTGGTCGCCACCACCGCGCAATCGTGCCGCTGTGCCAGTTCCAGCGCCGCTGCTTCGAATGTTGCTTCACCGTCTCGTCCGGTGCGCGTGAGTTCGAGATAGAAACGATCGCCAAAGCAGTGTTGCCACGCGGTTAGACGATCTTCGGCATCTTGCAGGTTGTTCTCGACGACGCTGCGGCCAATATCACTTTCGCGGCCGGCCAGCACGATCAGTCCCGCATTTTCCTGAATCAACCAGTCCGGCTCGATCACTACGCGCTCGCCACGGTGACCATCCAGATACGCGCGCGACACCAAGCGCGACAGGCTGCGGTAGCCCTCCAAGTTCTGGCATAGAACAGTCAGGCGTATGACGTGTTTGAAGGCGGGATCTTCAACCCACAGGTCACTGCCGACGATCGGTTTGATTCCAGCTTTTTCCGCTGCGCGATAGAACTTCACCAGCGCAAACAAGTTGCTTTGATCGGTCACCGCCACCGCAGGCATCGCTTCGCGCGCGCTCCGCTCGATCAGCTTTCCAATACGAACGGTCGAATCGACCAGCGAGTACTCGGTATGCAGATGAAGATGGACGAAGCGGGGTTGCGTCGAGCCGGTCATGGGTACATCGCAGGGCAAAGTGTCACCGTATTACTAGCGCCGTCAGGCGACAAGGCTTGACGTATGCGAACTGATCACAATACCGGATCACGCACGCAGGAAGGATGCGACAGCAGGAGAAAAGCGGTCAAAGTCGACCAAGAACGCATCGTGACCCTGAGGTGAGGGGAAGGCGATGCACTCGGCCTCTTGTCCGCCAGCACGCAAGCCTTCGGCAACTTGTTCCTGCTGTTGGATTGGGAAAAGTATATCGGTGGTGACCCCGAGCACGCGCGTGCGTGGGATGTGCAGCTGCGACAGCGCAAGCGCCACATCGCCATTAGCGTATTCACCCAGATCGAACCAATCCATGGATCGGCTCAGGTACAGGTAGCAGTTGGGGTCATATCGTCGAATGAAGCGTCGGGCATGGCCTTCCAGATAGGACTCGATTTCAAATTCCAGTCCGAAGGGATCATCCTCGCGCCGCTCGCTGTCCAACCTGACTCGCCCAAAGCGCCCGTCCCACTCCAATGCGGAGCGATAAGTCACCACACCAAGTTTGCGTGCGATGCGCATGCCCGACTCAGGGTAGTTTTCCGCGTCGTAATTGCCTTCATTCCAAGCCGGATCAAGCCGGATAGCCTCGCGTTGCAATGAACGTATCGCGATCGAGAATGGCAGGGCTTGGGCAGCGCCCGATATGCTGATATGACGGGCGGCGCTGTCGGGGAAACGGTGCAAATAAGCCAGTGCGGCCATCGCGCCCATGGAGCAACCGATCAAGCAGTCAAGACGCTTAATGCCCAAGCCAGTCACCAGTGCGTGCGCGGCGCTGGCGATGTCTTCAATGGAAATGTCTGGGAACGAAAGCCGATAGGGCTGGCCGGTGGCTGGGTTGATGGATGCGGCACCCGTTGAACCATTGCAACTGCCCAGCGTATTGCAGCAGATCACCAACCAGCGCGAGGTGTCGATCGCCTTGTCGGGTCCGATCATGGCTTCCCACCAGCCCGGCTCCGCGTTCTCTGGGCTTGAGGCTGCGTGCGCGCTGGGCGACATGCCGGTCAGGATTAAGATGGCGTTGTCGCGTTGGGGGCTGAGTGTGCCCCAGGTTTCATATGCCAAGCGTGCGCCCTCAAGCGCACCGCCACGCTTCATCAGGAATGGAGAGGGCAGCTCGAAAAAACGCGTTCCAGGCGAAATCAGCTCGGTCATGGAACCAAATGATCGA
>CAJDUW010000005.1_pt1 | contig 105391 bp, 94 predicted proteins | sample 7390931 | NCBI WGS metagenome assembly CAJDUW01 (sample SAMEA7055687, study PRJEB34461) | soil metagenome | biome: terrestrial ecosystem; feature: Peninsula; material: soil | place: Antarctica | collected 2016
ACACCATCGCGGCTTGCGCTCAGCGTCAGCCCAGTGCCCAAGGCGCGCGCACGAAGCTCGTCATTGCCACCCTCCGCCATCGGCTGCCAACCATCGACGCCGAAATACCCGAAACGCAGGCCCTCAAGCACTGGGCTAAAGCCGATGTCGCGGCCGCTAAGCACCGCACGTTCACACGCCAACTGGATCAGTGCGCGCGCCCGTTGGGCCGCATCCTCCACTGCACGCTCGCCACTGCTGCGGATCGACAAACTGACGACTGTCGTCATCACTCCGACGATGACCAACACCACCAGAACTTCGATCAGTGAAAAACCGCCACTGCGCTGCAGCAGCGGCTCAATCGTCCCAGTTCGCCACGTCCGCATTCTCACCCTCCCCGCCCGGCTGCCCATCGGCACCCAGTGTGTACAGGTCGAAATCACCGTGCTGACCGGGGCTGAGATAAACGAAATCACGCCCCCAGGGGTCCTTGGGTAAGCGATCCAGATACCCGCCCGCCTTCCAACTACGTGCTTCGGGCAAGCCACTGGGCTTGTTGACCAAGGCTTCCAAGCCCTGATTGGTGCTGGGGTAGTTGAAGTTATCGAGTCGGTACATATTCAGCGCGGTGGACAGCGCTTGAATGTCAGACTTCGCCTTCATCTGACGTGCTTCACCTGGCTTATCCAGAAACTTCGGCGCCACGATGGCAGCAAGAATGCCCAAAATGACAACCACCACCAGCACTTCGATCAAGGTGAATCCGCGCCCTGACCGCAGCGATCGCTGCGCACTCGGATTTACAGCAACATATCGACTCGGAATCATCTGTATTGTCCCAACTGGCAATCAGTCGATTCTAGCGTGATTGGCAAGCCATCGCGCCACGCGCATGTTCAAATCAGGAACGACACGAGCTCAGCCATTCTGCCGGGTAAGATACTTGTGAAGCTTTACACTGCCTCGTCGCGGCGGGTCTACCGCACAGGAGTTTTGTCATGCGTTTGACGCGTTGTTATGTTGAAACACCGCTGACCTTAGGCGAGACGCTTGAGCTACCGACCAGCGTGGCGAGCCATCTGATCCGAGTGCTCCGTCTTGGCGCAGGTGCGCCCATCGTGCTGTTCAACGGCGATGGCAGTGACTACGACGCCGAGCTGCTTGATGTGGAGAAAAACCGGGCGCGGGCGAAGATCACTTCGGTGCGTGTACTGATCACCGAATCCCCATTGCATCTTGTGTTGATACAGGCAGTAGCGCGTGGCGAGAAGATGGATTTCGTGCTGCAAAAAGCAACCGAACTGGGCGTATCCGCGATTGTTCCGGTGATCACCGAGCGCACCGAAGTGCGACTGGATGCCGAGCGCAGCGACAAGCGCCATCAGCACTGGTTGGGCGTTATCGCATCAGCTTGCGGCCAGTGTGGCCGGGCCCGCCTACCGACGTTGGCACGCAGCGTCTCTCTGGCAACTTGGCTGGGGCAAACGCCGCAAGTGGGACTAGGCAATCAGCCGGAGCAAGCTGATCAACGCGTCCCAGTCTTTTATTTGGATCCTGATGCCGACGCGACGCTCGCGTCACTGCGTGCGTCAGTGAATCGGAGCGCCTGCTTTGTGATCGGCCCGGAGGGCGGACTTGGCGAACGCGATCTTGCGCATCTGCAAGCGGCTGGCGCCGTCGGGTTACGAATGGGTCCCCGCGTGCTACGCACGGAAACCGCCGGGCTGGCGCTATTGGCCGCGATGCAAGCCTTGTATGGAGATTTTCAGTGCTGAGCGCGGCTACTAAACTTGGGCTGCACCCACTGGTTACGTGCTGCGGAACACTATGTCTTTGACCACGGCGAAGTCACGCTGGCCAGGAAGCAAAGTCAAAGCAATGGCTTACGCGGCCGGGCGTGTACCCACTTCGACGATCCGTCGCTCAATGTCAGCCAAGTCCGGTATCACTGCGGCATCATCGTTCAGCGTCACACGCATCAGCACACCTTGCGTCGCTTCCGCGTCCTCATCCGCATCCTGATCCTGTGTCAACACCTCCTTTGACACCGTGACCAAGCGGGGGAAGCCTTGCGCCAACATCGCGAAATAGGAGTGCCGAGGATTACCGCCCAGTGCCTTCAGCACCACCACCTTGGCGCCCAGCTCACTTTCGGATTCGGCCGAACCAATCATGCGCGCGTAGGAAATCACGGGCAGACGCCAGCCACGCCATCGGATATGTCCCAGCATCCAGTCAGGAGAGTCGTCAATCGCCTCAGGCGGCGAGTAGGTAATCACTTCAGCGATGGTGGCGTTGGGCAAGAGTGCTCTCGCGCCGGTGACACTGATCACCACGCCGCGGATATCTTGGGAAAGCTGGCTACTCATGAAATGCTCCGTCAACGCATGAACTTGGCGACACAACGCTGCGCCAACTCGCGCGGCGACCCGGTGAACTCGACCACGCCACGAGCACGGGCACCGTCCACCATCGAACTGACGACACAGGACTCAGGATCCTGCGCCCAGACTTCACCACCCTTGGAAGCCAAATACACCGCACCTTCCACAGCATCACCTGCCATACCACTGAAAATGATGCCGGTGGCACGGCTGCCAAATCGATCAGCCACATCGCGCAATACATCATCAATCGAAGGCGTATAGCGCGATGGCTCAGCATAAGGCGTAAACATCATCCGACCGCTCGTTTCAAGGGTGACACGGTGACTGGCCGGAATGACCTGAACTTCCCCCGAGATGGCCACCGCATTGGCGACGGCTACCTTGATCGGCAGAGCCGATGACTTTTGGAGCTGCTGACCGAGACGTTCGAAATACCCCGACTCCAAGTGCTGCACCAATAGGATCACTGCTGGAAAGTTTTGCGGTAACTCGCTGAGGAAGCTGCGTACTGCGTCCGGGCCACCAATCGAGGCACCGAGCACCAACACTTGCTCAACTGAGCTAGTCGGCACTTCGCCTGACCCGACCCGATTGAAATCCTCCAGGCTTGGCGCTTCTGCCAACCCCATCGCAACCAGCAAAGGGTCGACATCTGCCTCAGCCGTATCGTCTGCGTCCAAGGGCTCAAGGCTCAGATTGTCGAGCTTCGAGAAATCAAAAGATGGCTCCCGTTCTGCGCTGGCTGTAGCCACCGCGGGTTCATCCAGAGAGGAAAGCGATAACTCCCCAAAAACGCTAGGCTTCGCCTCTGCCGGTTGTTCTGCGGACGGCTCCGACGTGGCGACCTGGTCCACTGCAGACTGACCCGGCTCGGCAACAACATCGACGAAATCCAGATCTGCCACGACATTACTGCTGCCGGTCTCTACTTCGAAGGCGTCTAGTTGTGCAGCCAGAGCGGCGACATCGTCATCGAGCACGCCATCCTCGTCGACGTGCACATCAGCCATCGTGTCGTCGACTGACCAGCTGACCGATTCAACCGCGATCTCAGTTATTTCGTCAGGCTCATCGCCCAGCGCGACTTCGTGTCCTAGCTCGCCCGCGGCGTCAGTCGCAGCGGTCTCATCAAAGCTCCAATCGAAGTTATCGAAGTCCGTCTCTGCGGCTGCGGAATCAAACGCGCCGCCACTGTCAGGCACCGCAGCAAAAGTCTGCTCGTCCGCTGAAAAGGTGACTTCATACTCGGTGACATCCAGCGAGGCCGCGTCAATGACGTACTCAGCAACCAACTCTGGTGTCGGCGGCACGCGCTCCGGCGCAGCCTCATCTTCGGCATGCAAAGCGTCTTCAATTGAGGACGCATCGAAGTCAAGACCCATATCTTCCAAGTCCGCATCGAGCGAACTCGAAAGCTCTGACTCCGAAACCGCATCGATGCTGTTTGTTGCAGTAGCAGTGAAAATGGGTTCGGCAGCGTCCGGACTGGACTCCGCGAAACTGATGTCGGCAGCTACCGGCGAAGGTGCGTCACTGTCTAGCCCAAACGCAGCATCGAGGAAAGAATGCTCAACTGGCTCTGGCTCTGGCTCTGGTTCTGGCTCTGGTTCTGGCTCTGGTTCTGGTTCTGGTTCTGGTTCTGGTTCCGCCTGAAAACCAGCAGTGGAGGCTTGTTCTGCCATAAGCACACGCGCAGCACCGTCTGGCAGCGGCGGCATCGTCTCATCGTGGCCGAGCACCTTGGCGGCAAGGTGGCGCGCCCAACGCGCTAAATCCCAGCCCTCCAAAGTCCGACTGACATCCGCATCATTAAAAACGACGTTGATGGTGGGGTCGTCGAAGACTGCCTGCAGATGATCCAAGCTGTCGTCCGCGCTCTCCTCCAAATTGAGGATTACAACGTTGGGCGAAATCCCAAGGACACCCTCCTCGGACGCGGTGGCGGGATCGCCCTCGAACGCAACCTGAGCTCCCAAGTCTTGCAGTGCTTGACGCAATTGCTGACGCGCAACGTCGTCACGCCCTAGCAGCGCGACAACACAAGACTCAACCGCGATTGCCACGCTTCACCTCCAAGATTTCCTCGACATTGCGCATCAGATCGCTCTCTTGGTACGGCTTGCCGAGGTAGCGATCGACGCCAATTTCGAAGGCACGCTGGCGATGTTTCTCTCCCGTACGCGAGGTAATCATGATGATCGGGATGTCGCGCAAACGTACATCGTTCTTCATATGCGTCGCCAATTCGTAACCATCCATGCGAGGCATCTCGATGTCCAGCAACATCACATCCGGGACGCGATCGGCGAGCTTCTCGATCGCGTCGACGCCATCCTTTGCGGTAAGCACTTCGTAACCATGGCGCTCGAGTACACGACCAGCAACCTTGCGCATCGTGATCGAATCGTCCACCACCATGACCAGTGGAACATGGCGAGCAGGTGCGGCTGGAGCAATCGGTTCCGGTACACCGCCGACATGCAAGGCGGTATAACGTCGAGCCAGTGGCGCGACGTCAAGGATCACGATGACGCGACCGTCACCCATGATCGTGGCACCAAAAATACCGGGAATTGAACTGACCTGCGAACCGACGGGCTTGACCACGATCTCGCGGCTACCGATGACGTTGTCGACACAAATTGCGACACGCAGATCACCGGAACGAGCCAGCAACAACGGCACCTGGAGGCTGTCTTCCGCACGGGTATCGGCCTGTCCCAGCAGTCGTCCCATATCGTGAATCGCGTAGTCCTCACCGGCATAGACGAAGCGCGGGTCACCCGTCGCAAGCTGTGCATCCAGCTCGGGACGATCGATTCGCGAGACGCCCTGTACTGAAGAAATCGGCACCGCGTAAGAGGTTTCACCCTGCTGCACGAAGACGGCCTGTGTCACCGCCAAGGTGAATGGCAAACGTACCGTAAAGACGGTGCCCTTGCCGCGTTCGGAGTCAATCCAGAGCATGCCGCCAAGCTGACGGATCTCGCTGTGGACCACGTCCATGCCAACGCCGCGACCCGCAACCTTGCTTACGCTGCTCGCGGTCGAAAAGCCGGACTCCAGGATGTAGCCATACAAGGTTTGATCAGAGACTTCGGCATCCGCAGTCAAAAGACCACGATCAATGGCTTTGCGCCTGATCGCTTCACGGTCCAGCCCACGGCCGTCATCAGTGATCTTGATGACAACTTCAGAACCCTCGCGTGACACGATAATCCGGATCGAGCCTTCTTCCGGCTTGCCAAGCGCTCGGCGTTCTTCGGGTATTTCCAGACCATGCGCAATCGCGTTGCGCAACATGTGTTCGAGCGGCGCGGTCATACGATCAAGCACACTGCGGTCCATTTCACCCTGCGTGCCTTCCACGCGAAGTTGGGCCTTTTTACCCAACTCGCTCGAAGTTTGACGGATGATGCGGCGCAGGCGCGGGACGAGTGAGTCGAATGGCACCATGCGGGTGCGCATCAAACCTTCCTGCAAGTCCGAGCTTACGCGCGACTGTTGCAGGAGCAGAGTTTCGTATTGACGTGTGTGGTCTTCCAAGGTGCCCTGAAGGCTGACCAAGTCAGCCGCCGACTCAGACAAGGCTCGAGACAACTGTTGCAAGGTCGAGAATCGATCCAGCTCGAGCGGATCGAAGGCCTCTTCAGCTCCGACTTCTGCTTCGCGCTGGTAGCGTGCGACGATCTGTGCTTCGGTCTCTATTTCCAACTTGCGCAACTGCCCACGCAGGCGCTCGGTGGTCATTTCCAGCTCCGTCAGGTTGCTACGGAACAAGCCCAACTGTTGTTCCAGGCGCGCGCGATAGATCGCGACCTCACCAGCGTAGTTGACCAGACGATCGAGTAAGTCGGCGCGGATACGAACCTGCTCTTGGGGAGCACGAACGGTGATGTCCTCGTCATCCAAAGCTGTCGGAACAAAATCTGGCATGACCGCAGGCGTCGACTCAACCGCGACCGTGGCCACCTCGGCGATCTCAGTCTGATCGGCTTCAGCAACCAACTGATCCACCAACTCCGGCTCATCGCCACGCACCAACATTTCAACGCGCTGGACAAGCAGTGTCGGCATGGCCAATGCCTGGCGTGAAGCGACGCGTGCAGTCAGTCGATTCAGTCGATCAAACGCAACGTCGAGCACGTCGATACCGTACCGCGGCAACTTACGCTTGCCGTCGGCTACGATCTCCAAAAGGCTTTCCATTACGTGCCCGAGATCGCCAATGGCATAAACGCCAGCCATCCGCGCGCCACCCTTCAAGGTGTGCAGGTCACGCTGCAGAGCGACGACCGCCTCACGATCGTCAATGGATCGACGAAGCTGTGTCATCAGGCCATCGGAGTTATCCAAGATGTCGGTCGCTTCCTCGACGAAAATATCGAGTAGCTCCTCGTCCATATCAGCAATTTTGAGCGGTCCATCGGGGTCTGGATCGGCGGCCTCCAAGCCTGAGACGAACCAGTTTGCGATCAGCGCCTCGTGCTCGGTGAGGGGCGGTGCCATGGCCAGCTCAGTGGCAGCCAGCTCATCCTCTGCATCGTCATCTTCTTCGACAGCGACCGCTTCAAAGATTTCGACCGATTCGAGTTCTGCTTCTTGCGCTTCCCGCTCATCTTCAAGCTCGTCTTCGAGGACGACGCTCTCTTCATCCTCGAAACCAGCCTCGGCACTCTCAGCGGCGAGCTCTACGTCCTCTGCCGCTTCTTCTGCGCTTGCGATATCGAGATCAGCATCTGTCTCGGCTAGTGCTTCGACGTCAGAGACTTCGGCCTCATCAGCCACAACGGACGACTCGTCCTCGTCAAGGCCATCGGCAAACGTCTCGAAGAAGGTGTCAGCCGACACCGTGCTGCCAGCATCGGCGAGCTCAGTAGGCTCTTGTTCTTGCGCCTCATCTTCGACTGCACTTGCTTCATCAACACCATCGTGCGCGTCGGACGACTCCAGCGATGGGTCAGCCGTTTCGGGCGCTTCATCGTCTTGCGAATCAGTAGATGCCAGCGCGCCTGCCTTAACTGCCGCGTCGGGGACCTCTTCATCAGCAACACCGGTCTCACTGGCAAGCCAGCCGCGAATCAAGGCGTCGACCTCGGAAGCACCCGACACCGATATCACAGGTTCCTGATGGCTCGGCATGGCCGGCTCGGAACTCGCCTGCTCGATCGCAGAATCGACTTCTTCATCGATCTGAGAAAGGTCATGCTCTACGACATCAAAGAGCGGCTCGTCGGACGCAACGACGATCTCTTCGACTTCCGCGTCTTCCGTCTCAAGCCAATCGACAGACTCGCTCAGCTCAAGCTCATCCGACTCAGCCTCGTCGAGCCTCGTGTCTTCGCGCTCGGCAGCGTCGTACTCTTCGTCGTCTGAAACCGATGAGGTCGGTTCGGTGGCTTCCTCGGCGAGAAGGGCGGCGATGTCATCAAAGTCGGTACTGTCGAGCTCAAGCCAGTCCATAGCCTCGACTACCTCGACTGCCTCGCCTTCGTCCAATTCAGCACTATCAGCCGTCTCGACAGCGTCCTCGGCTGTCTCGAAGGTCTCTGCAACTGGCACCTGCGAAGCCAACGCGTCAGCCTCCGCGGCATGAACGCCTTGGTCTGGCTGATCTTCCATGAACTCACGCGCGAGCAGCGCAGCTGCTTCACCCGCGTGGCCATCCATACCGACGCCACTGAGCGTAATGTCCTGATCGCCCAATGCATCGAGAGCGGCCGTGTCTAGCGAGACCTCCGGAGTTTCTTCAAACGCTTCGAACTCGCTCGTATCGATCTCGTCCTGTGTGGCCGACACAAATTCGTCGTGTGCCGCATCCTCTGCAATATCCAAGGACACCACGGATGTCAGTTCCGGCACCTCGTCCTGCTCGGACGCCGTGTGCACCGGCACCATCGGGCCTGTGGCCTCCGGCAACACATCGCGCTCAGCGAGAATACGCGCAGCCAAGCCGGACAGAGAGGTCAATCGCGGCGATGCGCCGTCGAGTTCAATCAACACATGGCGCAGGGCGTCGGACGCTTCCTGCAGCACCTGAAACCCTTCTGCGCTAGGTGTACCTGACTGCGCAAGCACGCGCTTGAGGTAGTTCTCCAAAGGTGCAGTCAATTCCGTGACTATCGGCACCTCAGTCATCGCAAACGCTCCGTTCATTGTATGAACGGCGCGCACCAACTCATCTGTGACCGGTCCACGTCCAGCAGACAGGTAAGCATCCACGGTATCAAGGTGTCCTGACACCTCGGGCTTGAGTATTTCGAAGAGAACGTTGTCAATGGCTGCAACAGTCGTTCTGTCGCTATCCTCATCGTCGAATTCAAGGTCGGCCGACTCATCAGCCGCCACATCGCCAGCAACAGCTTCGACCGCGAGGTCTTCGTCGAGCGCTGCAGTGTCGACGTGCTCCGCTACCTCTGGGATCTCAACGCTCGTCTCAAGCACCGGCTCAGGCTCAACTGCCGCCACCACAGGGGCATAAATCACCTGCTCGCCCGCAGAAATACGATCTGCGACGTCTTTGATTGCTTCGAGATCCGTGCGCACACTGCGCTCGCCCTTAAGCGCGCCAAGCAACTCTGGCAAGACCTCGTAGGTGCTGCGTATCAGCGTAACAACAGCTTGTGTGGGCTGGATGGTGTGGTCGAGCACTCGGTTGAGCATGTTCTCGACACGCCAACTGAGTTCACCCAACGCCAATGCGCCGACCAAGCGGCCACTGCCCTTGAGCGTGTGGAATACGCGACGAATGGACTTGAGCTGATCAAGGTCACTCGGTGACGCTGCCCATACGGACAGGGCAGTCCCGAGATTCTCAATCTCCTCTTCGACTTCCTCCACAAACACTTCACGGATTTCTTCGTCGATTTCCTCGGACGCTTCCTCGAAGCCGCCGACAACCGGCCCTTGTTCGATGGGTTCTGCGAACGCCGCTTCGGCGCTAATTTCGGGTGTCGGCTCAGCTGCTTCCGCCTGCGGCGCAGTTGCGGCATCACTGACTGACTCGAGAACAACAGGCTCGTCAACCGAAACCACCGCGTCGACCTCGCTGGATGCAGCAGCCTCGGTCGCCTTCACAAACGCGGCGGTCACGTCGAAATCAGTTTCGGCAAACGGATCGGTGGGCGCGAGCGTCGTGGCGGCCAGATCCGACGGCTCTTCTGCGGCGGGAACTGCGTGCGCCATTTGACCCGGCACTGGCCAGTAACCCAGCTTCTCTAAGCCCGCACGCGCAGTGTGCAAGATCCGGTCACGCCCGGCGCGCTGCTCTGCCTGCGCTTCAAGGAAGTACTCGACGCTGGCCAGTGCATCGGCCAGTGCTTCCATTTGCATGACGTCGGGCACGCGTCGACTCTGCAAGAGTTCGCGCTCGGTGAATCGGCCGATCGCTTCCAGATATCCTGCGGCCTCAGGTAATTCAATGATGCGCAAAGCGCCGGACACTTCGTCCAATAACGCAGGCGCATCTTCAAGCTGAGTAGCATCCCAGCTTGATTCGATATAACCGACAAAGCACTGTTTGGCGCGGGTGAAGTTGGTTTGCGCCTCTTTGATCAGCGCCTGCATAACCCGGCGCGTCTCTACTGACGGCAAGGCCCCGGCCTCACCCCGAGCGTGTGTCGCGGGCGCTCCACCGAGATGTTGAACTTGCTCGTCCAATGACGCTTCGACGTAGAGCAGTGCACCTGCGATATCCAGCAAACTGGCTTCATCTGCTGCGCGTGTGCCGGTAACGATGGCCTGCACCCCGTCGCGCTGCTCTTGCACCACACGCCGTGCAACGCTGAGCCCCAACATACCTAAGGTGTCGCCGACCCGATCGAGAACATCCACCTGAGGGGATAGTTCCGCCACATCGATGCCCGGATTTCGCAGATGCAGGTCAAGCGCATCTTTGACCCGCATCAGGTCTTCTTTGATCGCCCCAGACACCGTATCAAGCAGGGATCGATTGTGGCCAGCCAAACTGCCTCGTGCGTGCTCGACCTCTTGCTGGTTCGGCAGCAGTGCGCCGAGGTTGAAAACCTCTCGCAACTCTCCGATGCGCCCATGATCCGTCGGTGCGTGTGCAACGAAGTACAAAAGATTACGCGTTAGTTCGTGTGGCGGATCGGTCCGAAAGCTCTTTTCGCCACCGTCGGCAAGTCGCTTGATCTCCCGCTCAACTTTACCCACGCACTGCTTGAGCTCTTTGCTTGGCTCGAATGCTTTAGCGCGCAAGGCCTCCAGCACACCGCCGGTAACCCAGAAAAGACGGCGCGCCTCGAGCTCGAAGGTCAGCGCAACCAGCTTGTCGCAGGTTTCGGTCAGACGCGCCAGTGTTGCATCGACATCATCGTTGCGGAACCACTTGAGCAAAGACATTTGAAACAGGCTACGCAACTGCTCCGCGCGCTCGGTTAAATCGGACTCTGGCAATGGCTGAGCTGGGCCGCTCGCGTTGGCAGGCAACTCGCGCCCAAGATCGGGCGTGAAAAGCTCAATCTCCGACAGGCCTTTTTCGCCACGCGCCGCACGCAAATCATTGAGCAAGGGCAACAGGACAATAGGAACGTCCTTGTGCCCAGTCTGCAAGCGCTCCAGATAGTCAGGGAGCTGCATGATGCCGCGCATCAATATTGCGTAGGCCTCATCGCGCTCGGCAACATCATTTTCGAGCAATGCACCGGCTAGACGCTCCATTTCCTCGGCAACCATCGCCGCCGCGTAGAGCTCCACCATGCGCAACGTGCCTTGCACCTGGTGCAAATAGGTGGCGCAAAAGCGGATCTGGCTCGCATCTGATGCGTCTTCAACATACGCCTCAAGCGCGTGACGCGCTTGCTTCAGAGTCTCGTCGAGTTCGCCCTTAATCCACGCCAGCGTGGTGTAGTCGATGTCGTCTTGCGCCCTCATGCCCGGATCTCTTCGCTTGTTCTGAGGTAAGCCAGAGTCTGCGGCCCACCCGTCCGGCGCATCTGCGGATGACTCCACCCGGGCGCTTCGCCCGGGCCAAGCACAAGCAGGCCGTTAGGTTGGAGCAAACCCACCAAGGCATCCAGCATTTCGCCCCGGCGTTCACGTGCAAAATAGATCAGCACGTTCTGGCAATAAATGATGTCCAGCTTGCGCAACGGTGCACGCGAGGCGTGCAGCAGGTTGACGCAGGCAAAGCCGAGACGCTTGCGCAAACGTTCGACGATTCGGAAACCGTCACCGCCTGGCAGTTGCTCGACGTTGTCACGATAAGCAATAGGAATTTCGACTAACCGTTGAATCGGATACTCGGCGGCCCTTGCAACCATAATTGCAGCTTGACTCACATCAGTCGCGGTAACACCGAAACGTCGCACCGGCGAAGCACGCGAAAGCTTTGACTCAAGCAGCAACGCGAGTGAGTACGCCTCTTCCCCGGTTGCGCAGCCAACAGAAAGAGCCTGCAGCGAGACATCATCCGCGGTGCTGCGCAGCCACTCTGGCAACCAATTCTGGATCAGCTCGAACGAGGGTGGATGCCGAAAAAAATGAGTTTCATGCACGGTCAGATGGTCGACCAACGAAGCCCACTCGATCGCGCCACGGGCACCGGCCTGCAACTCGTCGTAATAGGTGTCAAATCGGGTGTGCCCAATTTCACGCATACGCCGACGCAAGCCGGTCTCGAGGAACGGTTTGCGCTCAGGCGGCACGATCACGCCGGTGCGGGTTTCGAGCAACCGCACCCAACGCTCGAACTCGACATCGCCCAAAGGACGGATACCGGATTCCGAAATCGATGGCGCCAGAGTAACCATTCCGTCAATAAGCTCCCGAATGTCCCGTTACTCAGCCCGGCAACTTGAAGTCGGCGACCGAGCGACGCAGGTCAGCAGCAAGCTGGGCAAGGTTTCCAATGGATTCAGCCGTCTGGCTGGCACCAACCGAGGTTTGCGTGGTGATTTCCTGAATCACGTTCATCGTGGCAGAGATGTTCGTTGCAGCAGCAGACTGCTGGCGTGACGCCTCGGAGATGTTCTGAATCAAGTCGGCCAAGTCGTTCGAGACCTTCTCAATCTCGCCCAGTGCCAAGCCGGCATCCTCGGCCAAGCGCGCACCGGCGACCACCTCTGCGGTGGTCTGTTCCATTGAGGACACGGCCTCGTTGGTATCGGCCTGAATCGTTTGCACCAGCGTTTCAATTCGTTTGGTCGCGTTGGCGGAACGTTCTGCGAGTCGCTGCACTTCGTCGGCCACGACCGCGAAACCACGACCGGCCTCACCGGCTGATGCGGCCTGAATGGCGGCGTTTAGAGCCAGAATGTTGGTCTGCTCAGCAATGTCGTTAATCAGCTCAACGATGGAACCAATTTCTTGCGAAGATTCACCCAGACGCTTAATTCGCTTCGAGGTTTCCTGAATCTGATCGCGAATCGAGTCCATGCCTTGAATGGTCTGACGCACCACTTCGGCGCCCTTGGCGGCAATCTGCACCGAGCGCTGGGCCACGTCGGCCGATTCGGCCGAGTTCTTCGACACCTCGTCAATGGAGACGGCGATTTCGTTGATCGCAGCCGATGCCGAGGTGATCTGTTGGGCCTGATGCTCAGCGGCTTCGGCCAGGTGCATGGCAGTAGCCTGAGTTTCCTGCGCGGCGGCAGCCACCTGCACGGCGGTTTCGTTAATCGTGGTGACCAGCGAACGCAGCGCTTCAACGGCAAAGTTGATCGAGTCTGCGATCGCGCCAGTGATGTCTTCCGTCACCGTGGCGCGAACCGTCAAGTCACCTTCAGCCAGTGATCCCATCTCGTCCAGCAGGCGCAAAATGGCCTCCTGGTTACGTTGGTTCAGCTCTTGGGTGACGCGGAAGCGCTTGACCTGATCACGGTACAGGGTGAACAGCAAGCCCAAGATCGCGATGATCGCGGCGATACCAGCAGCGACACCGATCCAAACGCGCGGGAACGCACGACTTTCTGGCAGATTGATAAAGGCTTGGTTGAGGTTCACAGCACCTTGGAGCAACTCAACCGAAGACTGCGAAATCTCGTCAGCGGAGTCTTTCACCACAATGAGGTCGGATGAGGTGTCGAGGATGGTGTCGACGTTCTGCTCGATTTCGGCATAAAGCGAGGCGACGCGAGCCAGTGATTGACGTGCTGCGGCACTGTCGACTCGGCGAATATTCTGATCCGGCGCACCATTCAGCAAGCCGTCGAGCACCTGGCTGAACAAGGTTGCGTCACGCGAGAATCGGTCGGCTGCAGAAACCGCTGCGGTGCCGCCCTGACGAATCTGGGTAACGTGGCGCAACATGCGATCGGCCAAAACGATTTGTCGGTTCGCGGTAGATAACTGGGCAAAGGTCGCGTTACCCGCCTCACCCATAGCCCGGACTACTTCGTCCATTTCGGCCTGAATCAGCGGAACGGCGCTGGCGAATTGCTCAGCGGTGTCGGTTAGGCCCAAGACCAGTTCGCGATTTTGCAAAATACGTTGCGACGCCGCGTTCATCGGTGTCCACGTTTCTGTCAAACGCGCTAGGGGCACGCCTACGACCGGACGTCCGGCGTACCCGGGGCTGTCCTCGCCTCCCTTATTGAGCACATCGAGGTTCTTTTGCACGCTGACCCGAGTGCTTTCAAGCTCGTCGAAGGCGTCCACACCACCCGAGGCGGCGTCTTGACCGGCCTTGGCGATCTGCTGTGACAGCACACGAACGTCTGCAATCAGATCACGTGCACTGCCTTCTTCGGTCGAATACTTGGTTGAAAGCACCGCGTTGGCGATCAATGCCAGAAGTGCGATCACCAGCAAGAAGATCCAGAAGTTGATCATCCCGCTACGTTCTTTGCCCGTACCAGCGCCCAATGTGCTCATCGTGAAAACCTCAGCCTGGAATACTGTTTCATGCGCCGCTTCATGCGGCCGTTGCCTGCCGGAACTCCGGCGTACGTGTCAATCGTGCCATGTCGAACACACCCCAAACCACGTCATCGACTTGATAAGCCGTTCGTACGAATGGGATGTATCCACCAGTGCCGATGTCGTGAACTTCCACGATTTGGCCCTGATGAAAGTTGCGCTGCCCAAGCAGCTCATCAATCAACACGGCGACATCGCCACCACTTTGTCTCACCACCAAGGCGCGCGTACCGGCATGTTGCACGGTGCGCTCGCCTTCCAAATACTGCTTGAGATCAACCACCGGCAACAAGTTGCTGCGCAGGTTGGCCACGCCGAGCAACCACACATCCCCGCCCGGCACAGGCGTCAGTGGCGGCACGGAGATGATCTCCACAACCTCATTAAAGCTTGCCGCAAGGCGGCGACTTCCTAGTCGGAACGCGATACCGCGCCATAGGCCTGGTGCATCGATCTGGTCTGGCACGCCGGGCACGTGGCCCAAGCTGCGCTGCTCGTAATCGAGCAGGACATCAAACGGCGCGGACTGGAACGTCATTGACAGTCTCCATTGATCGCTTTTTCCACATCCTCACGGATGTGCATTGACTGGTAACGCAGACAGCAGGCGACCACAGACATTCCGCGCACACAGGCATGTGCCATGTCTCGCCCGCCTGGAATTTTCTGCATCATTGCCATGCTCCCCCCTAAAAGAGTTGGCGGTTAGTTCTGCGGCACGTGCCGCCTAATAGCCGAGAGTAACTCTTCCCGGGTGAAAGGCTTGGTGAGGTACTCCTCAGAACCAACAATCCGTCCCTTGGCTTTGTCAAACAAACCGTCTTTGGAGGAGAGCATGATCACTGGCGTGTTTTTGAAAATTTGGTTGTTCTTGATCAATGAGCAGGTCTGATATCCGTCCAAGCGCGGCATCATGATGTCAACAAAGACGATCTGCGGCCGGTTGTCGGCAATCTTTGCCAGCGCCTCGAAACCGTCCGTGGCGGTAATGACCTCGCACCCTTCCTTTTTCAGGAGGGTTTCGGCCGTACGCCGAATGGTCTTGGAGTCATCAATGACCATGACTCGCACCCCTGCCAGATTATCCGCGTTTGCATCCATCCAATGGTCCCTCTGAGCCACGGCTCACCAATTTCGCCGCGCAATGATTGCTATATCGCAACGGATACCGTCGCCTGTCAAGGCGAACACCCCAAAACGTGATCATCCGCACCGGAATGTTACTATAGCCGTTCGCCCACGAATGTAGGGCATTTGGTTTTGGCGGGTGATTTTGTGGCACTCAATGTCCTTGTAGTGATGGACCCGATCAGATCCATCAAGGTTGCCAAAGACACCAGTTTCGCGCTGTTGTTGGAGGCGCAACGTCGAGGTCACCAGATCCATGTCGCGGATATCGGTGATCTTGGCGCGCGCGATGGAAAGGCATTTGTGCGTGCGACTGCGCTAACGGTGCGCGACGACTCGCGCGACTGGTTCACCGCGCAAGCACCGCAACTGCGTCCCTTTTCCGATTTCGACCTTGCCTTCATGCGCAACGATCCGCCGGTGGATGCGGCCTACGTCCATGCCACTCAAATACTGGGTATGGCACAAAACGACGGGGTGCTAGTCGTCAATGACCCGGCCGGCTTGCGCGATTTGAACGAAAAGCTCGCAGCACTGCTGTTTCCGCACTGCTGTCCGCCCACCGTGGTGTCTTCTGACTCGAGTGTGCTCAAGGCCTTTGTTGCCGAGCACGGTGACTGTGTACTCAAACCGTTAGACGGCATGGGCGGGCGCTCGATCTTTCGTGCGCACGCCGGCGACGCGAACATCAACGTTATTTTGGAAACCCTCACTGACGAGGGCCGCAACTTCGCGATGGCGCAAACGTATCTGCCAGAAATCGTGGATGGCGACAAACGTATTCTGTTGATCGATGGCGAGCCCGTGCCTTATTGCTTGGCACGCATCCCCCAAGGCGACGATTTTCGCGGCAATCTGGCAGCCGGCGGACGTGGCGAAGGACGGCCATTGAGCGAACGCGATCGCTGGATCGCCGCACAAGTCGGCCCTGAACTACGCCGGCGCGGCATGCGCTTGGTCGGGCTTGACGTGATCGGCGACTGGCTGACCGAGGTCAACGTCACCAGCCCTACCTGCGTTCGCGAATTGGATGAAGAATTCGGCCTCAATATCGCGGGAGACCTCTTCGATCGGATTGAGGCTTCGCGCGCGTGAGTTCCGCGCCACGCATCACCAGTGGCGACCGCTTGTCGGCCACCTTGGTGTTCTCCCTTATCGCGCATGGTGTGGTGGCCTTGGGTATCGGCTTTTCGATCGACGACCCGGCCCCGGTGATGTCTACGCTCGACGTCATCCTGGTACAGACGCATTCCGACAATGAACCGGACAAAGCAGACTTTCTCGCACAAGTGAGCCAATCTGGCGGCGGTGAGGCGGATTCAGTAGAGCGTCCGAGTGAGATGCAGCCGGCGCCGGCGCCCAATCCTGCGCCAGGCATTGCGCCGGTGCCAATGGAAGCCGGTGCGCCGAAACCGCGAACTCAGACGCGCGAAGCAATGATCACCAGCACCGAAGCCTCGCCACAGCAGGCTGACGACCGCAAAGATCTGGAGACGCCGACTGCGCCATTGCCAACCAGCCGCGAATTGATCGAGCGCAGCCTCGAGATGGCGCGACTTGCAGCCTCTGTGGATCGACGCGAGCAACAGTATGCCAAACGCCCTAAACGCAAGTTTGTCTCTGCCAATACCAGAGAGTACGCCTACGCCGCCTACTTGCGCGCGTGGCAGGCGCGGGTTGAACGCATCGGCAATCTCAACTACCCAGACGAGGCCCGTCGCCGCAGCTTGGTGGGGCAACTGGTGCTAACTGTGGCGGTGCGGCGTGACGGCAGCATCGAAGGCGTCACGATCGTGCAACCCAGTGGTATCGCTGTATTGGACGAGGCAGCACAGCGCACAGTGCGCTTGGCCGAGCCGTTTGGTCCGCTGCCTGATGCGGGTGATGGCACCGACATCCTGCACATTACGCGCACGTGGCACTACCTGCCCGGCAACACCATGCAAAGCCGCTGATCCGGACGGGTCACGCAGCACGACGCAGAGGACTACAATGCAGCCATGCACACTCCCGCCTCGCTAGCCAACCATTTTTTGATCGCCATGCCGGGCTTGAACGACCCGAACTTCAGTCGCGGCGTCACCTTGTTGTGCCACCACGGCGAGGAAGGCGCGATGGGCTTGATGCTCAGCCGCAACTCGGACTTCATTCTGGGTGAGGTTCTGGCACAGATTGGCATCCAAGATGTGGACGCGAGCGTAGCGGAGCGGCCAGTTCTTTCCGGCGGTCCGGTCGAACCTGAGCGTGGCTTTGTTCTGCACAGCCCGGATGCGGGTCCCTACGAGTCCAGCCATCGGGTGTCGGACCAGATTTTTCTGACCACGTCTCGCGATGTGCTTGAAGCCTTGGCTCGCGGCAACGGCCCCACTCAGGCCATCGTTGCGCTTGGCTACGCCGGCTGGGGCGCACAGCAACTGGAACGAGAACTGCAAGAACACGTCTGGCTGGCGGTCGGCGCTTCACCCGACGTTGTCTTCGACGTGCCCATGCTGCAACGCTGGGACGCCGCCACGCGATTGATCGGCATCGACCCAAACGCTTTGGCCAGCTACAGCGGCCACGCATGAGCATCGGGACAGACACTGCCATCTGCGTGCTGGGCTTCGATGTCGGAGCGCGTCGAATTGGCGTGGCCGTGGGCAACACGCTCTCACGCACCGCACGTGCCATCGCAATGGTCGCGGCACATGATGAGGGTCCTGATTGGGACGCTGTGGCCGCGTTGGTGCGCGAATGGCGACCAAATCGATTGGTTGTGGGCGAGCCATTGACGCTGGAGGGTGAAACCCAATTCGCCACCCACCTGTCGCGCCGTTTCGCACGTGAAGCCGCTGAGCGCTTCGACTTGCCAATCGACATGGTCGACGAACGCTCCAGCACACGCGAAGCAGATCGGCTTTTCGCCGAGCGTCGCCGCGCGGGTCAAGCCCGTCGTCGCGACGCGCGGGCGCTGGACGCACTGGCAGCGCAGATCATCGTCGAACGCTGGCTCGACGAACCCACCCTGCCCTCGGCCTGAACTTACAGCAGCCACACGGACACGCCATGCGTCACCTGCTTGCCCTCGAAGACCTTGAACCCGAAACCCTGCGGCAGTTGCTGGATGAAGCGCAAGCTCTGCGACCGAATGCATTGCGCCGCAGTCGGCACCGCCCGCTCCGCGGACGCACCGTCGCCAATCTTTTTTTTGAACCGTCCACACGCACACGTGCGTCATTCCAACTGGCGGCCGAACGTCTAGGTGCGGACGTACTGAGCTTTGAGGCCGAAAGCTCATCGACCCGTAAGGGCGAAACGCTGGTTGATACCCTGCGTAATCTGGAGGCCATGGGTGCCAGCCTGTTCGTCGTTCGCCACGCCCACAGCAATGTACTGGCCGCCCTCGCGGCAGCCGCAGCGCCGGGTCACAGCGTGGTCAGTGCCGGCGACGGACAGCACTCGCATCCAACTCAGGGCTTGCTCGACATGCTCACCATCCGCCAGCACAAGGGTGAAGACTTCTCGCGGCTGTCGGTCGCCATCGTGGGTGATATTCGCCACTCGCGTGTAGCGCGCTCAGACGCACACGCGCTGCGAATGCTGGGTGTAAGCGATCTACGCCTGTGTGGACCCCAGACGCTGCTTCCCGGCGACGAACCCTGCTTCGCCAACGCTCACATGACCGAGAGCTTGGACCACGCCCTTGAGGGCTGTGACGTAGTGATGATGTTGCGTCTGCAACGTGAGCGCATGGACGAAGGTTTGGTGAGCTCGCTGGAGGAGTATTACCGCGACTGGGGCCTGTCGCCAGAGCGCCTAAGTTTGGCTCGTCCGGACGCTATTGTGATGCACCCGGGCCCGATGAACCGCGGCGTAGAGATTGCCGACAGCGTGGCCGATGGCCCGCAATCAGTCATCTTGGAACAGGTTTCCAACGGTGTCGCCGTGCGGATGGCTGTGCTCGAGCGATTGTCACGATCCGGCGTCAGCGCGTTATCGACACCGTAGATCAAACTGCACGGACGGCGATGCCGTCCTGCATCGTTTGAGCCGCGCCTTAGCGCGACTCCACCACCTCTACACCATCCATGCCTTGGCTCAGGCTGTGCATATCCCCACCTTGCGCGAGTTTGATGCGCAGGCGCACTTCGTTGGTCGAGTCGGCATAACGCAAGGCGTCCTCGTAGGTGATCTCTCCTGCCTGATACAGCTCAAACAAGCTCTGATCGAAGGTCTTCATACCAAGCTGGACAGATTCCTTCATGACTTCCTTGAGCTTATGGACTTCTCCGTCACGGATGTAGTCCTGCACCAAGGGTGTACCAAGCAACACTTCCATCGCAACGCGACGCGCCTTGCCATCCGGTGTCGGGATGAGTTGCTGGGCCACAACACCTTTGAGGTTGAGCGAGAGATCCATCAGCAGCTGGCTGCGACGGTCCTCTGGGAAAAAGTTGATGATGCGATCCATCGCCTGGTTAGCGTTGTTGGCGTGAAGGGTGCACAGGCACAGGTGTCCGGTTTCGGCAAAGGCGATGGCATGATCCATGCCTTCGCGCGTGCGCACCTCGCCAATCATGATTACATCTGGTGCTTGGCGCAGGGTGTTCTTAAGTGCATTTTCCCAGCTGTCCGTGTCGATACCGACCTCGCGTTGGGTAACGATGCAACCCTCGTGCCGGTGCACGTACTCAATCGGATCCTCAATCGTGATGATGTGCCCGGTCGAGTTCTGATTTCGGTAGCCAATCATGGCTGCGAGAGATGTCGATTTACCTGTACCGGTGGCGCCGACGAAGATGATCAGGCCACGCTTGGTCATGGCAAGAGTTTTAATGATCGGGGGCAGACTCAATTCATCAATCGTCGGAATCCGGGTCTCGATTCGACGCAACACCATGCCAACCTGATTGCGCTGGTAGAAACAGGACACGCGGAAGCGACCCACACCTGACACACCGATTGCAAAGTTGCATTCGTGGGTTTTCTCGAACTCCTCACGCTGGCTGGGCGTCATCACGTTCAACACTAAGTCGCGGCTCTGCTGTGGCGTCAAAGGCTCCTGCGTGATTGGCATGATCTTGCCATGCACCTTGATAGAAGGCGCGGCCCCGGCCGTGATGAACAAATCTGACGCCTTTTTGTGCGCCATCAGCTTGAGAAACGAGGTGAAGTCGATGGTGCTCATTGCGGACCTCTTCGGAGCCGGAATTGAAGTTCGAGAACCCTAGTGTGCCATTGGCTGCCGTGCGGAAGATCTGCCAACAAGGCACCCATACTGAACCCTAATCGTAAACCGCCCTTCCAGGCATCATTCAAACAAACGTTTATCTTTCGCGTAATCACGCGCCGATGCACGAGTAATAAGCCCACGCTTGACCAGATCCTGTAAGCATTGATCCAGCGTCTGCATGCCCACGTTTTGACCCGTTTGGATCGCCGAATACATCTGAGCGACCTTATCTTCGCGGATCAGGTTACGAATGGCTGGCACCGCCACCATGATCTCGTGCGCGGCGACACGCCCTCCACCCACACGCTTGAGCAGGGTCTGGGAAATCACCGCGCGCAAGCTCTCGGACAACATCGAGCGCACCATTGCTTTTTCGCCGCCGGGGAACACGTCGATCACGCGGTCGATGGTCTTAGCAGCGGAACTGGTATGCAACGTGGCAAAAACCAAGTGACCTGTCTCTGCTGCCGTCAGCGCCAAACGGACTGTTTCCAGATCGCGCAACTCGCCTACCAGAATGTAGTCCGGGTCTTCGCGCAAAGCCGAGCGCAGCGCCTCATTGAAACCGTGCGTATCGCGGTGCACTTCACGCTGGTTGATCAGGCACTTATTGGAGGTGTGTACAAATTCGATTGGATCCTCGACCGTGAGGATATGTCCGTATTCGTTCTTGTTGACATGATCAACCATCGCCGCCAGCGTCGTCGACTTGCCCGAACCGGTTGGCCCGGTGACAAGGATTAGCCCTTGCGGTTGATCAATCAGTTCGCGGAAGACCTTGGGCGCGGCCAAATCATCGAGGGTAAGAACTTCGGACGGAATCGTACGAAATACAGCGCCGGCGCCCCGATTCTGGGTAAACGCGTTCACACGGAAGCGCGCCAATCCACCGATCTCAAAAGAGAAGTCGACTTCCAGAAACTCTTCGTAATCGCGCCGTGCCTTGTCCGACATGATGTCGTAGACCAGCGCATGAACCTGTTTGTGTTCCAGTGCCGGAATATTGATGCGACGTACGTCGCCATCGACCCGGATCATAGGTGGCAGGCCCGCCGAAAGATGCAGGTCAGAGGCCTTGTTCTTGACTGAAAAAGCCAGTAGTTCCGCAATGTCCACGTTGTAATCCCCGTGCCGTGGTGTATTGGTTCAGACGGCATTTCAGCGTCACTGCTGAAACACCGAGTTTCCGCTACTTACGGCCCGAGTATAGCGCCGAAGCCGCAGGCTGACAGCTGGCAAGCTGACTCAGCAAATTAGTGCTCACCGAAGCTGAAAAGACCAATTCGGAACAGTATTCCACATTCCGGCGCCGGCTATCGAATCCAGCGGTTTGTCAGCCACCTTCCAGCATTTTAAGCTCACTGATGAGACGGCTGGCTGCTTCCTTGCCATCGGCGTAGAGCATACGGGTATTGTCGGCGTAGAACAGCGCGTTCTCGATGCCAGCAAAACCCGCACCCTTGCCGCGCTTGATAACGATGGTTTGGCGTGCATCGATGACATCCAAAATCGGCATGCCATAGATCGGTGAGCCCTTGTCGGTCTTGGCGGCAGGATTCACCACGTCGTTTGCACCGATCACGATGGCCACGTCGCAGGTCTTGAACTCGGGGTTGATCTCATCCATGTCACCAATGAGGTCGTAGGGCACGCCGGCCTCTGCCAAGAGCACGTTCATATGCCCAGGCATGCGTCCGGCAACCGGGTGGATGGCAAACATCACTTCCTTGTCGGCCTTGATCAGCGCTTGCGAAAGCTCCCAAATCTTGTGCTGAGCCTGCGCTACGGCCATGCCATAGCCCGGTACGATGATGACCTTCTCCGCCATATAAAGCAGTGACGCCGCGTCGGCCGCATCGATGGGCTTCTGCGCACCAGCGATTTCGGACGATTCTCCACCGCCACCGAAATTCGAAAACAACACGCCACTGATCGGGCGATTCATCGCCTTGGCCATCAACTGGGTAAGGAACAGACCCGCCGCACCCACCACCATGCCGGCAATGATCAGCGCTGGGTTCTGCATCACATAGCCTTCGAAGGCCACAGCCAGTCCGGTCAAGGCGTTGAACAGTGAAATTACCACCGGCATGTCAGCGCCACCGATCGGCAAGGTCATCAACACGCCAAACACCAATGCCAGCGCGAAGAAAGCAACGATCAGCACGGGCTGCACTTGCCACACGATCAGACCGACCCCAAGCGCGATGGCTGCTGCCAGTACGAGGAAATTGAAGCCTTGCTGGCCGGGGAAATTGAATCGACGATCCATGCGGCCGTCCAGCTTGGCCCAAGCGATCAGTGACCCGGTCATAGAGATCGAGCCGATCAGCGCACCGAGTACAGCCAGACTGACAAAATCCAGACGCGGAGCGCTTGCGCCGGGATCGGTCAGTTTGAACAACTCAATCGCGCCGATGGCTGCGGCCGAGCCACCACCCATGCCGTTGAACAGGGCCACCATTTGCGGCATGTCGGTCATCGCGACCTTCTTGCCCCAGAGCCAAGTCGGCACGACACCTATCGTGAGCGCCACCAAAATCCAGCCAAGATTGTTCCAGCCGGTGATCGCAAAAGTCGCGACCGTTGCGATCACCATGCCGATACCGGCCCACTTGATCCCGGCGCGCGCGGTCACTGGCGACGACATGGCTTTGATGCCAAGAATGAACAGGAGTGCCGCCAGCAGGTAGCTAGCCTTGGCCGAAAAAATCAGAAGAGTATGCATATCCATAGCCATCAACCCTTCTTGCCTTTACTCGACTTGAACATCTCAAGCATGCGCTCGGTGACTACGTAGCCACCGGCGGCATTACCCGCGCCCAAGGCTACACCGATGAAGCCGATGCCAATTTCAAGCGGTGTCGTGGCATGTGCGAGGGCAATCATCGCGCCCACCAGCACGATGCCGTGCACGAAGTTTGAGCCCGACATGAGCGGGGTATGAAGGATCACCGGAACACGGCCGATGATCTCCTTGCCAGTAAAGGCGGCAAGCATGAAGACGTATAACGCCAAAAAACCGTCCATCAGATCATTTCTCCGCTGAAAACCAGATTCGACCGGCAGACATCACGCCCCGGCCTCAATCTTCTGCCGGGTGGCCTCGTGTCGAATCGCGCCGTCATGAGTCAGGCAGGTCTGGGCGACCAATTCATCGTCCCAGTCCAGTGCCAGTTCGCCATCCTTGATCGACAGCGAAAGGAAATTGTAAAGATTGCGCGCATACATCTCACTGGCATGGATCGCGCCCATGCTCGGCAAGTTGAGGGGCCCGGCAATGGTGACGGCGTTGTGAACATAGGTTTCGCCTGGGCGCGTCAACTCGCAGTTGCCGCCGGTCTCGGCCGCTAGGTCAACAATCACAGCGCCGGGCTTCATACCCTCGACCATCGCTGCGCTCAATATTTTCGGCGCCGGCCGACCCGGAACCGCTGCCGTGGTGACCACGGCATCGATACCCTTGAGATGCTCGGCTAAGCGACGCTGCTGCTCGGCTCTTTCTTCGACGGTCAGTTCACGGGCATAGCCGCCAGAGCCAGCCGCCGACACACCCAGATCCAAGAATTTACCGCCGAGTGATTCAATTTGCTCACGGGTCTCAGGCCGCACATCGAAACCTTCGACCTGCGCACCCAAACGGCGCGCGGTCGCAATCGCCTGCAAACCGGCGACACCGGCTCCGATCACCAGCACTTTAGAAGGACGAATGGTGCCCGCCGCCGTGGTCAACATCGGGAAGAACTTGCCGATTAACTCGGCCGCGATCAATACCGCCTTGTAGCCGGCCATGCCCGCCTGCGAACTGAGCACATCCATGCTCTGAGCGCGCGTGGTGCGGGGCAACAGTTCCATCGCGAACGCGGTGATCTTACGGTCACGCATGGCCTTGATTCGCTCGGGATCAGCGTGCGGCTGCATGAAGCCAATGACCACCGCTCCCTCGCGTAAACCCGCGATTTGCTCGATGGTGGGCGGCTGCACCGCCAACAATACGTCGGCACGAGCCAAGGCAGCCATCGCATCAGCTTCGACTTGGGTCTCGGGAAACAGGGCGTCCGGCTGATTGGCACCTTGGCCAGCGCCGGTTTCGATGACGATACGAGCGCCGAGATTGTGAAGTTTCTTCGCCACTTCAGGCGAGAGCGCCACGCGCCGTTCATTGGGCGCACGCTCACGCAGCACGACTACGGTAACCGCCATGTATCCCTCTCCGGTGGATGCGCTGGATGTCAGCAAGCCTGTCGATGCTACCGCAATGCAAGCCCAATCGTCAGGGGTTCATCGCATCTTTTCATTGCGACGCAGCCTTGGCACCTGAGCGCAACTTACCCAAGACTTGGCTCATAGCGTGCTCGAAAGCAGCATCGTTGGGACGGATATTGAGTTTGCCCTCGCGCATCATCGCGGCCAGTTCCTCGGGTGATGCGACGCAATAGCGCAGGCCACGGCGATTGACGAACAGCATCCGGTTCGAAATCGGACTGACCCAAGACAGCTTGACCGGAACCACCGTACCGTTGTCCTCGGTGAACTGGATCCAGCCGCCGATAGCGATCTGACGAACCCGCTCCGCGTCAGCCTCATCGTATTCCAGCGCTTTTTCGTCGTCTTCCTCGGCTGTTTCGGCTTGGGTTTCGGTCTCAACGACCGGGACCTGACCAACCGGCGGCGCATTGCGCTCCAGCGTGATGACGACCTCTTCCGGGGCCACCGTCTCGGCATCTCCATCGGTCCGCCCCAAAGCCTGACCAAGAGAGTCAAACACATCTTTCGCGGCGCTGCCGGTGCAACCCGCACTGGTCAGGATCGGTTCGATTCGTGGACGCAGAGCCTCAAGCCGCTCCATGCGATCAAACACATTGTCCAAGCCGGCCAACACCGCCAGTTCGGTGCCAGCATGGACCGCATCAGCACGTTTACCGCCATCATCACCATCATCGCGCAGTGCACACAGCGTCAAATGATGCGCCCAATAACGCCGCAAGAAGGCATCGATACCGGGCGGCAAGTCGGGGTACTGCTCCAAAATCTTTCGCAAATCATCCAGCGAGGTTGCGCGCGCTTGCTCCAGACGCTCCTTGCCGCGTTGAGCCTCTGTCGCACGTTTTTCCTGAAGCTCCGCGCGCCGACGATGCTGTTCGATAAACTCTCGAAACTCCTGTTCGAGGGTTTCGAAAATTGCGATGTCCTCATTGAACTCGGCAACTAAGCGATCAATCGTGCGCTCAGCGCGGGTCATGAGTTCGCGTTCCTGCGGAGCGGTGCCCGTATTACCCTCGCAAGCCTCGGCCAAGGCATTGAGCAAGCGTCGTGCTGGATGGCTCTTCTGCAAAAACATGCGCCGATCCAGCATCGCGACCTTGACGAAGGGCACCACCAGCCGGCTGATCAACTGACGCGAATCCGTGTTGAAGTCGCGTTCGTCCAACATCACGTCAAACAGCATGCCCACCAAATCAATCGAATCTTCATCCGCCATCGCCATGCGCGAGGCTGGATCGAGACCCAACTGAGCCGCGCCCTTGAGCAACTCCTGCTTGAGGTTGTGCGTGATTGACGAGCTGGGATCGTTGACGGCCGCCTGTAGGCCTTCCGGCATTTCATTTTGAAGCAGACTTAATACCGAGAGCACCTCGTTGGCGCTCATCTGCGGTACCGACTCGGCACTCGATGTGGCTTGAGCGGCTGCGATCCCCACTTCGCGCTGCTGAATTCGACGATAGCCACTCAACAGCTCATGCAAGCTGGCGAACACCGACTGTTCGGCTGGCGTTTCCGGCCCTGGGCTGTAGCGAGCACCGGCAGGTACCTGCACATAGCCAGCGGCAGTGCCGGAACCGCCTTCATAGCCGGAACCGCCGCCCGAATCGGCCATATCCGCATCATCGCTGGCCTGTGGCTCACGCTGCCTCACGGGTGCATGTGCGACCTTCGCAGTGCGTGCGTATGCCGGCTTAATCTCTGGCGCAATGCCCGCCTCGACCAGAAGGCGGTTGGTTTCGTTGTACAGGGCGGAAAGCCCATTCACCATCTCGCGCTCGTACAGCTTGAAAAGCAAGACCTTGATACGAATAGAAATTTCGCACGGCTGCATCGCATAGCGAAACGCGTAAGCAATATGCGCCGGCGCGATTGGATTGCCCTTGCCGTCCAGGTTATCGATGCCCACCACAATGCCGATGCGGTAGTTCAGCTGACCCAAAATCGGGCCAAGATGACGCGTCAACGTGGTCGCGATCATGCTGGTGCCGAGTTGCTCCTCGAGCTGATCCTCGGAAACCAGACTGAGCTCACGCGACTCAGACGCCGAACGCTCCAGATCGACTTCCAGTGGGTTACGTCGCTCCAATGCCGCGAATGCGGCGTTCAGGTGCTCGATGTAGCGCTGCTCGATCACCGTGTGCTGACGGCGCAACTCACGCATGGCATCAAAGTAGTCTTGATTGCTGACAGAGCCATCGGCGCGCTGGACAAAGTCGAAGAGCGTGTCGTCAGCCTTTTCCAGCACCTCGGCCACGAGGGTGCCCAGACGCTTGAGCGTGCGCGCACGAATATTGGCCAACAATGGGTTGGAATCCGCGCGGCCGGCACCAGAACGGCTACTGAGGTCGATAACCTTGTCTGTCGGTGATGGCGAGGTCATAGTGGGTGTCTCCAACGCGTTGAATAGGCCACGCTTTTACGCGCGCTTAGCAGCTGTCCTGCTGCAATCGTCAGCCCGGGATTCCCTGTGCTCGACTATACGGCAATAGCTTACTCGAACGCTGTGATGTTGCTCTCTATTTACTGCCGACCCAGATAATGCCAATGCTTGATCTTCTTAATCAACGCCGATCCACACCCTCGCGCCTGCTCAGCGAGCCAGCCCCTTCGCCCACTCAATTGGAAGCGATATTGACGGCCGCCATGCGTGTACCCGATCACGGCGCCCTCACGCCTTGGCGGATCCTGATGATCAAAGGCGATTCACGGCTTCGTTTAGGCGAATTTCTGGCTAAGCGCGCTTTGGCACTTAACCCTGAGGCAAGCGCGGCCGCACTGGAAAAGGAGCGTATGCGATTTGCCTCTGCACCCTTGATCCTGACCGTCATTGCAAGTCTCACACCCAGCACGAAGGTGCCGGACATCGAGCAGATCCTCAGCGCTGGAAACCTTTGCTTCACCCTACTGCAGGCCGCTCAAGCACTTGAGTTTGGCGCCCAATGGCTAAGCGCCTGGGCTGCCTATGACGCGGCCGTGATGGCGCACCTAGGCTTGCATGAAAACGAACGTATCGTCGGCTTCATCCATATCGGCACGCCACAGCAACTCGTGCCGGAACGTCGACGTCCAGACTGGAAAGCCCACGTTTCCGTCTGGGAAGGCTGAGTTTTCAATGCGCCTGTATCTGGTTGACGCCAGTCTCTACGTGTTCAGAGCCTGGCACTCTTTGCCAGCCGAGCAGTTCACTGCCAGTGATGGTTGGCCGGCCAATGCGGTGCATGGTTTCGCTCGGTTTCTATTGGAACTGCTGGAGCGCGAAAAACCAGACCACATCGCAGTTGCCTTTGATCACGCGCTGGAAACTTCGTTTCGCAACGATATCTACCCAGCCTACAAAGCTAATCGGGAGCCGGCGCCTGCAGAACTCAAACGGCAATTTGCACTGTGCGAGAGCTTTGCCACAGCACTCGGCCTTGCAACGCTGAAAGACGAGCGTTTTGAGGCCGACGATCTGATCGGCGCACTTTTGACACGCCAACGCGAACAGGGATTTTCCGGCGTGGTGGTTTCAGCAGACAAGGATCTTTCACAACTGCTCGTAGCGGGCGACATCCAATGGGACTACGCCCGTCAGCAACGCTGGGACGCAGTCGGTGTCAAAGAGCGTCATGGCGTGCATGCTCACCAGATTGCAGACTTTCTCGGATTGGCAGGCGACGCAGTCGACAATATTCCCGGCGTCCCCGGTGTTGGGGTCAAGACCGCCGCCGCCCTGCTCGAGCATTTTGATACCCTCGACGGCCTGCTCGATCGATTGGATGAACTACCTTTCCTGCGCTTGCGTGGGGCGCGTTCTCATGCTGAGCGGCTGCGTGAACATGCTGATCTTGCGAGGTTGTCGCGGCGCCTAGCTACGATTGCGTGTGACGCGCCGATTCCGGAGAGGATCGGCAACGCTACGCGCTTGGGCGGCGATGTGGCCGCCCTGCAAAACCTGATGGATTACCTGCAATTTGGTCCAATGACACGACGTCGTGTGATGGAACAGGTGCGCTGAATGCGTTAGCGCGACCGGCTCACTCTTCGAACTGACTAAAATCGATCGGGCCGAGTTTGTTGGGGTCGGCAGCTTCGAACTTCGCGTTGATCCTGACGATGCGCGTCGACTCAAGCTTGTCTTTGCTTCGCAGCAGGCCAAAACGGTCGTAATTATCTTTTTGGTCGTTCGCGACGAGGTAAATCATCGGGCCGTTCATGGTAATCAAGCCGGGCTTGCCGAAATCGGCATTGTTGGCTTCCAGTGGTTGAATTTTGGCTATGGTGCCGCCGTCCGACGACAGCTCAAATCGCATCACGCGCCGCGGCTCCATGCCGCTTTGCACCGCGATCAAACTATTGCCGTACCAAGCCAGCGCGCCTATCCCCTCGAGCGTCAACTTCGGCGGCACTCGCACATCGAAAGGTTTGAGCGTAGCCAGTTCCACACCCAACAAGCCAAGCTGGGGGTCGGCGAGGTAGAGCTTGCTGCCGTCGCCAGACACGGTCATGGCAGAAATCGACGTCAGCATCGGCATGTGTAGGATGCGCCGGAATTGGTCGTCACGCACCTGATAGATCGCGCGATTCACCCCGTCGGCTGCATAGACTTCACCGTCCTTGCCCAAGGTGATCGACGAGAGGAAGAACGGCTGACCGGCCTCCATTGGCGGTGAAAGGAAGTGCTTGATGAACTTGCCAGTCTTGAGATCAAACTTAAAAATACCGGCGCGCCCGAGGTCTTTTTCCGCATCGTAATTCTTGTAGTGCGGGACCGCAGTCGATGCGACCCAAAGGACACCTCGCTGCGCATCAACCGCCATGTCGAATACCGACCACATCCCGTTTTCAGCATCCGCCGTGGCCAAGGGCTTGATCGTGCCGTCGGCTGCGACGATGTAAACCTTGCCCTCGCGCGCACTGCCCACCAGAAGCTTTTCACGGGTCGCGTCCCACGCCAGGCTTTCGAGCAGCAGATCTTCACGCGGCAGGGTGTATTCCAGACTGCCGCTACCAAAGGGAGCACGATTGGTATCGAAGTTCTCGAGAATGTAATTCCAGACCTCGGTCGTCGCAATCTTGGCAAAGCGCGGATCTTCGTGAAGGTCGTAGCCATACCCGGCATTCTGCAGTTCGATCAAAACCGTATAGGCCTCGCTTTTTCTGTCGTCGCGCGCCAGCGTTGAGGCTTTGTCGAGTTGATAAAGACCGATGTGCGGACGCAGTGCGATACGCCGATCCAGCGCCGCCATCTCGGCGATTTTGTCTCCGTTCCCCCGATATTGTGCGATCAGGCGCGTCAAGATGGATGGATCCTTGACCTCAGCGATACGCGATTCCAATGCTTTGCCCGTCGGGAGTTCGGCTGACGCCACAGCGGCTGTCGTCGGCGCCGTATCCTCGGCTTGGGCAAAACTCATGAAAGCAGCTAGAAGCGCTGCGGGGAAGAAAACATGCTTCATCGAGAGAACCTTGGGTTATGAACTTGATTTTGACCTGCGCCACGGCATTTGGTTCCAACAGCAGCCGATTGATCCTGCCCAGCTTCGGGCACAATGCCCCAATATGGACAAATCAGGGGCGGGAACAATGGAGCATACCGACACGCTTTTCAATGGCAGCTATCTGCGCATGTGTCGCCGCAACGGATGGGAATACGCTGAGCGCACCAACGCCAGCGCCGCCGTCATCATCGTTGCGGTGACTCCAGAGAACAAACTTTTACTGGTCGAACAGTTTCGGATTCCGGTGAACAAGACCAGTATCGAAATGCCGGCCGGACTAGTTGGGGATCTGGGTGACGACGAATCGGTCGAAACCGCTGCGGTACGCGAGCTGGAGGAAGAAACCGGTTGGCGTGCAGCTCACATCGAATACCTGATGACCGGGCCTTCCTCATCTGGCATGAGCAATGAGCAGGTGGCCTTCGTGCGGGCGCACGATCTGGTGCGAGTGGGAGCAGGTGGCGGCGACGAGAGTGAGAGCATCACCGTGCATGAGGTTGCGGTCAACGAGGCAGCGGCTTGGCTCGATGCACGACGACGCGAGGGTTACTCCATCGACCCCAAGCTCTACGCTGGCCTTTATTTCATAGACCGCAACCCAGACGGCAGCGCGGCCGCCTAAAACACCCGTGTAAGCGCAGCCGCTGCGAGCACAGCCGCCACCGCGACCCAAATTGATAGCGACAACACCGCGATAGCGGGAAGGCGCTGGAGCCAACTATCAGCGGCAGCAAGCCGTGACGCGCCACGAAAAACCAAGCCGGCACCGAGTGTGGCAAGGATGAACGCTGCGGCACGTGCAATCCACACCAAGGCCTCAGTGACAGGATCAGTCGTGGGCGCACTGGCCTCGGCTGCAGACTCATTGTCAGACACAGAGCCTGACGATGCAGGTAAAAGTTCAAATCGAACACGCAGGTCACCCGCCTGGGGCAACTCGCCTTCTGCCATCGTCACCAACCACGCACCTTCAGCCCGAAACACCGCCATCAGGTTATCTGGCAGACGTACTTGGTTGGTTGGCACCTGCTGCCATGCTGCGGCGCTTCCCGAGTCCACTCGGGTCGAGGACTGCGCACCTGCACTCCAACTGCGATACGGTGGTGCAGGTGGATTGATGTGCTTTTGTGGCTCGGCAAACCGGCTGGAATCTATCAGCCGCTCACTCCAGAGCAGCTGATAATCGCCGTGATCAATCACCACTTCATCACCGACAGCCAGCGGCACACTGGCGACCTCGCGCCACTGCAATATCTGCACAATGCGGCGCAAGGCTCGCCCAGACATAGCGACGCCGAATGCCTCGTCGACCAACGCCGACTCAGCCTCAGCCGCGTCCTCGATCAAGCCCTCATCGGCAACAACGGGCGCCACTGGTGTTGGCGTGGCGACCGCGGCGCCGATCAAATGCGTGAACCAATAAACCGACAACACCAGCAAGAGCGCGCCGAATGCGAGCAAGCCAACATCGAGCCAGCGCGAAGCGGAGGATGCAGACGGAGTGCGAGTTGGATTCATGCTTGCACGGTCAGCGGTAGATCGCGGCCGGCGCGCTCAGCGCACCTTTGCCAACACTCTTCCAACGCCCGTCGCTGCCAGCCTGCGCTTCACCCGTTCGCTGGTTCCAAAGCACCGCCTGCATGTTGCCCCACGTCGAATCGGACAACTTCACGGTGTGACCCATCGCTTCGAGCGCGCTCACCTGCTCAGGCGAAATCGCACCTTCCTCCATCAGAATTTCGTCGGGCAGATACTGGTGATGAAAACGCGGACGATCGACCGCTGCCTGCGCACTGCCGCCATCCATCAACTCCATCAAGCTCAGCATCACCATTGTGATGATGCGACTACCACCCGGCGTGCCGATCGCTGCAAAACGTCCGTCACCAATCAGGAACGTCGGCGACATCGACGACAATGGACGCTTGCCTGGCGCAATCTCGTTGGCTTCGTCGCCGACCAGACCGAATGCATTGGGTACGCCCGGCGCGGCGGAGAAGTCATCCATTTCGTTGTTGAGCAGAAAACCTGTGCCCGGAACCACAAACGCATTGCCGAAGCTCAGGTTGACCGTCTGGGTCACCGCGATCACGTTGCCCGCGGTATCCAGAACGGAAAAATGCGTAGTCTCGGGCCGTTCGATCTTACGACCGACCGGCGGCAGCAGATCGCTTGGGGTGGCTCGCGACGGATGAATGCTGGCACGCAGACCAGCGGCATAGTCCAAACTCAGCATGCGCTCTACGGGCACGGTGACAAAATCCGGATCACCCAGATACTCCGCACGGTCGCGATACGCGCGACGCATAGCCTCGACCGTCAAGTGAATGCGCTCAACCGAATCCAGCGCCGGATAATCCCAGCCGGACAGGATGTTAAACATCTCGGCTAAAGCAATACCACCGGAAGACGGCGGTGGTGCAGTGACCAGTTGAAAGCCGCGGTGCTCGATACGCAAAGGCTCGCGCTCCACCACTTTATACTCGGCAAAGTCCTGCACACTCCAGATGCCGCCTGCCTTTTTCACCCCATCCGCTAAACGGCGGGCCAAGGGGCCCGCATAAAACCCATCATGGCCTTCCTGCGCAAGGCGCTCCAGCGTCGCCGCATAGTCAGGGTTTTTCAGGGTTTGACCGGCTGCAACAGGTTTTCCAGACGGGAAAAACAGCGCTTTGGCGCCCGCCGAGCGAAGCATCACCTCGCTGCGCCAAGGCAGCATATTGGCGGTCTTGGGATTCATCACCCAGCCCTGCCGCGCTAGACGAATGGCGGGTGCAAGCGAAACAGACAAGGGCACCTGCCCGTACTTTTCCGACAAATGAGCAAGACCCGCGGGTAAGCCTGGAATCGCAGCGGCCAAGGGGCCATCGGTCGAACTGCGTGGTCGAACTTTTCCGTGCTCATCCAAGTACATGTCGCGAGTAGCGGCTAAAGGTGCGCGCTCACGGGCGTCGATAAACACATCGCGCCCGTCCGCAGCCAGATGCAACATCATTAAGCCACCACCGCCGATGCCCGAACTCTCCGGCTCGACCAGCCCCAGCGTGGCGCTGACGGCAATGGCTGCATCGAAGGCGTTACCGCCCTTGGAAAGCACTTCCATGCCCGCGTCAGTTGCGTAACTGTTGGCGCTCGCAATCGCTGCCTGACGCGGCGATTGGGGCGTCTGTGCATCACGCGCGTGAAGCGGCGCGAAAGCCAGCAGCAGTAACAGCGCAAAGCCGAATTGATGAAACTTCATCGCTTGTCTCCAAGAGTAAGTGGGCAAACCACACGGCCGGTACTGAAACCACAGGCGTCGCTGCCGGCGATTGCCCGCGCGTATAAACGCCAGCTCGGGTGGCGCGGCCGTGCCAATCGCCACCACTCATGGCAACCACGCAGCGGCCAGACGCAGGGTCTGGCCACCTCACGAGATCACATCAGCACAAGGTTACTTGACCTCGTGGAAGACCACATTGGCACCGGTAGGCTCGATTGCTGCCTTGACGCGGTCCAGATCATCAGCCGCGCCGATGAACAAGACTCTTACATCCTTCATCGAACCGGGTGATACACCCTCGAAGGCATCGACGATCAGATCAGCCATGTGATTAGATTCAGGCGAACCGAAGGCGAGCATATTGCCCGGCAAAACGCCACGGTATACGGCACCGGCGACATTGTCGCGCTGGCTTTCATATTGCTCTTGGAAGTCGTCCGCCCCTGCGGCGGGCAGGTAGTACATGTAGGGGCTGGAGCGGATGCCATCCATATTCCGCTTTGCCACATTCACCAGATAGAGCTTCCAAGCGCGCGAGTCGTCCGCGGGCGGCACTGCAAGGTCCGCAACCGGAGCTGCAACTTGGGTCGCAGGGGTTTTCGCGGCATCTTCCTTGCCTTGCTGATTGCAGCCGGTGGCCAACAACGCCCCAGCCATGATTGCCACGACAGCGATCTTCTTGTTCATCTTTTTACTTACCTCGATTTTTCGGCTAGCCAAGCCGTGTCCATGCGATACGTTCAAATGCTGAACGCGACCCTCATCCGCCCCACTTTCGCTTCAACGCCGCCAGCACTGCCGGATGCACGAAGCCTGACACATCTCCCCCAAGGCGTGCGATTTCACGCACCAGCGAAGATGAAATAAAACCGTATTTTTCCGCCGGGGTGAGAAACAGCGTCTCCACCTCAGGAATCAGGTGCCGATTCATGCTGGCCAGTTGGAACTCGTACTCGAAGTCCGATACGGCCCGCAAACCACGCAACAGGACTCCGCCACCCACTTCTTTGACGAAGTGTGCGAGCAGGATTGAAAAACCTTGCACTTCCACGTTCGGCAGGTCTGCCAGCCCTAAACGAGCCAGTTCAATCCGCTCTTCAAACGGGAACCCCGGGCCTTTGGACGGACTCTCGGCTACCCCAACCACGATCTTCTCAAATAAAGGCGAGGCGCGGGCAACCAGGTCAATATGACCATTGGTGATCGGGTCAAACGTGCCCGGATAGACGGCGATGCGTTGCCTTGCGAGAGTCATACTCAGGATGTCGTAGCGGCACCGGAAGATGACTCGAGTGTAGCAGGCGCACCGGCCACCGGAAGCCCTTTGTTGCGACGCAGCACGCAAAAATGTGAATCGCGGGTATTACCTGTCCGCCACAGCTCAAATCCCGGCAGTTCAGGCTGCGCAGAATCTGGACCGTACTCGATATAAACCAATGCCATATCACTCAGCCATGGCAGCACCGCATCCAGCGCGCGCTGTTGCAAGTCCGCAGAAAATGGCGGGTCGACAAAGACCACATCAAAGCGGCGATCCGGGCAACGTTCCAGCCAGTCCAGCGCGTCGCACGCGACGAGCTCGACCTGCGTCGCCTTAAGTCGCTCTACGGTCGAACGCAGATTGGCAACGGCCCGCCTGTCGGTCTCGATCATCACCACCTCACTCGCGCCGCGCGAGGCAGCCTCCAAACCGAGCGCGCCACTGCCAGCAAACATGTCCAAACAACGCGCACCGGCAACATATCCCTGTAGCCAGTTGAACAGGGTTTCACGCACCCGGTCAGAACTGGGGCGCAATCCATCCACATCGGGCACATCCAGACGAGAGCCTCGCCAATGGCCCGCAATGATGCGCACCGTGCCGCTGCGCGGTGATGTCGAGCTACGTCTCATGAGCCGCTCCCAAGCCAGCAGCACGCTTCATCTGAGGGATTGCAAGCGAGTGATACCATGCCTGCATTCTCCAACATTATGTCTTTCGGATGCTCCGTCTTTTTCGCAAAAAGCCAACCACCCCCGATTCGAACACACCTGCTAAGGAGTCTTCGACGCCTGCGCTGACGCCGGAAACTGCGGTGCCCTTGGGGGAAATAACCGATACCGGAACGAGCAGTGTTGTCGGCGGGACTGACCCAGCCGCATCCAGCACCGATACCCCATTCGAGTCCGCGTCAACAACCACAGCAGCTAGTAGCCCTGCAAGTTGGCGCGAGCGTTTGCGTGGCAGTGGTTTTGCGAAAGGCTTTTCGACGCTGTTTTCGAGTCAGGTCAAGCTCGACGAGGACTTTCTCGAGGACTTGGAAACCTGCTTACTGACCGGCGACGTCGGCGTCACCGCCACGACCATCATCATTGACGACCTGCGTCAGCGCATCGCGCGCAAGGAGTTCATCGACGCCCGCGGCCTACTCGATGCCCTGCGCGGTGAGCTGATCGCCTTGTTGGTACCGGTGGCCGAGCCACTCAACATCTATACCGGCGCCAAGCCATTCGTGATCCTGACGGTAGGCGTCAATGGCGTCGGCAAAACCACCACCATCGGCAAGCTGGCGCGACGCTATCTGGACGAGCGCAAAAAAATCATGCTCGCCGCTGGCGACACCTTCCGCGCTGCGGCAGTCGAGCAACTGCGCACGTGGGGCGAGCGCAACGGTGTCCATGTCGTGGCGCAAAGCGGTGGTGCTGACCCGGCTGCGGTGGTGTATGACGCACTGCAAACGGCCAAGGCGCGTGATATCGATCTGCTGATCGCCGACACCGCCGGTCGCCTGCACACCCAGAAAGGCTTGATGGACGAACTCGGCAAAATTCGCCGCGTCTTGGGAAAACTCGACCCTACAGCGCCGCACGAAGTCTTACAGGTGATCGATGGCACGACCGGCCAGAACGCGATCAATCAGGTTCGCGAGTTCCAGAAGGCAGCTGGAGTCACTGGCCTGATCGTAACCAAACTCGATGGCAGCGCCAAAGGTGGCGTCGTGTTCGCGCTGGCACGCGAGTTCGGCCTACCAATCCGCTATGTCGGCTTGGGTGAAGGTGTGCACGACTTGCGTGCGTTTGATCCTTACGCCTTTGTCGATGCTTTGTTGCCCGACTCCTTACTTTCACACTGACCTCCGGTGTTTGCCATGGTCCGCACGAGCTTGAGCGGCACCTGAGCCATGACAGTTCGAATTCGCCGCCGTTGGATCGTACTTTTGGTGTTTGGCGGATTGCTATTGGCTGGCTTTTTCACTCTGCGCTTTTTTCTGCAGCCAGATCGAATTAGCGCGCTACTGCTGAAACGAATTGAGGCCAGCACGGGGCTGGAAGTGCGTCTTCAACGGCCAGCCGACATCGGCCTGTGGCCAGATCTGCATGTTGAGCTGGCTGGGTTGGACGTTCGCGCCCCCGATGCCGAAAGCGGCTTCCTGCACGTTGAACGTGTTGAGCTGGCGTTGCCTTGGTCAACGTTGCGCAGCGGCAAAGACCTGCACGTTGGACGACTGCGCCTGATCAAGCCGGACTTGGACATTCCGGCGCTGAATCAGTTTCTTGCTGGGCGTATGGTTGACGGCCCTCCTGCGCCCTTACAAATTCCCAATCTTGATGCACCACTGGAAATCCGTGATGGCCGCATCCGCGGTGACGGCTGGCGGCTCGAAAAGCTTCTGTTCAAACTGCCCTTCCTGCGTGAAGGGATGCCGCTGCTACTGGATACCGGCGGCGTACTCGCACTGGATGCAAGCGAGCACCGATTTGCACTGCAACTCGCGACTACACCAACGATCCAGGGCAGTGCTGTGCGGCTGGAACCGCTGTCGTTGGATCTCGTTATCGACAGCCTGTCGTCGTGGCGCCCACACATTGAGGGCAGCGTACTGTGGTATTCAGCCGGCGCGCTTGATCTGGACCTGCAAAGCCAGATCCCAAGCTGGAGCACCGATTGGCCAGCGCTTCCCTTACCTCTTGAAAGCGAAGCCGCGCCGGTAGCGATCACCCTTCGTTATAAAGGCGACACCGCCCTGCGAGGGGAGGCAGAGTTTACCTTGGTGCGCGGTGAAGACGGCGTGCGCGGTCAGCTCAAACTCAATGACACCTTGGAATGGCTCGGCACCGATCACCCCTCGCCCTTACCACCGATGGAGGGTGAAATAGAAATCCCACGACTGCACTACGAGGGCATCGAGGCCACCGGAGTACGAGTTCGCCTCCAGCCCGGCGATGCACAGCCCTGACATGAAGCGCGACTCGTTGCATGAGGACGATGTGGACTTTGCTGCTCGGCTGTTGGCGTGGTTCGATCAGCACGGGCGCCACAACCTGCCCTGGCAACATCCACGCAGCGCGTATCGGGTCTGGCTGTCGGAGATCATGTTGCAGCAGACGCAGGTGCAGACAGTCATCGGCTACTTCGAGCGTTTTGTCGCTGCCCTGCCCGACCTGCCGGCGCTGGCGCACGCGCCGCGTGAACAGGTGATGGCCTTGTGGTCGGGGCTGGGTTATTACGCCCGCGCCCGTCACCTGCATGCAGCGGCGAACATCTGCATGGAACAGCACGATGGCGCGCTACCTGACAACTTGGACGAACTCATCGCCCTACCCGGCATTGGCCGTTCCACCGCCGGCGCTATTCTGGCTCAAGCTCACGGCATGGCGTTTCCGATTTTGGATGGCAACGTCAAGCGCGTGCTCACGCGCTGGCGCGGCATCGAGGGCTGGCCCGGTGGCAGCGCCGTCCAAAAGCATTTGTGGAGCGTGAGTGAAGCTCTTTTGCCGCGTACGCGCTTAGCCGATTACACCCAGGCCTTGATGGACCTTGGGGCAACGGTCTGCACGCGCAGCCGGCCAGACTGCGAGAACTGCCCGTTGCACCGCGACTGCGTCGCCTACCGCGAGGATCGTGTCACCAGTATTCCCACACCCCGCGCTGCGAAGACAATTCCCCTGCGTCACTGCGTCATGCTGATTGCATTTGATCAGCACGACAGGGTGCTGTTGCAGCATCGCCAAGGCGCTGGCGTTTGGCAGGGTCTATGGAGTTTGCCGGAAGCAGCGGATCAGAAGCTGTTGGAAGCGATTGCCACGCAGCAGCTCGAACATACCGGCGAATGGCATGAATTGGCGGCCTTTGAACACGTCTTTAGCCACTACCGTTTGCGCATTGCACCGTGGTCGCTGCGCGCCGTCATGCCACGCCGTCTAATCGCTGACGACGAACAATGGCGTTGGGTCGCTGTTGACGAATTACCAACCATCGGCCTACCCGCTCCCGTGCGCAAGTTACTGTTCTCGCTGTTCTCGGATTGATCCGCGAGACGACTCAGTCGGGTTCGCGCACGTAGACCATGCCCTGCTCAACCTTGAGCGGATATTTGCGCACCGGCTCATAGGCCGGCGCACACAGCGCTTCGCCGCTGCGCACATCAAAGCGCGCCCCGTGCAACACACATTCGATCTCACCTTTCTCTGGGTCAAACGCACCGGCCGACAACTCGAAATCCTCGTGGCTGCATTTATCCTCAAGTGCATAGAACTGACCGTCGTAGTTCACCACCAACAGCGGCACTTCACCGAACCAAGAAACCTGGCTCTCACCCGGCAATACCTCTGCGGTCGTACACAAGAGAGTCCAATCATCACTCACAGCGACTTCTCCAAAATCTCAAAACGCAGATCATCGCGCCGCGGTAAGCCGAAGCGGTCATCACCATACGGGAACGGCGCTTTTATCCCTGTGCGCCGATAGCCGCGACGCTGGTAAAAAGCGATGAGCTCGTCGCGCACATCGATCACACCCATGCGCATCGCCGACAAGCCCCAGTCCTCATGCACGATGCGCTCGGCATCCGCCAGCATCACTTTGCCAAGGCCCGCGCCCTGCAGATCCGGCCGCACTGAAAACATGCCGAAATGGCCCGCTCTGTCCTCAATAGCCACATGTGCACACGCGACAAGATCGCCCGTGCGGAACGCAAGCCGAATGCGACTTTGCGGGCGCGCGAGATCAGCCGCAACCGCTTCCGCATCGATCCGCTGCCCATCCAGCAGATCGGCCTCAGTTGTCCAACCTTTACGGCTCGACTCGCCGCGATAGCTTGATTGCACCAAGGCCACGATCGCGGGGATATCGGTCACTTCGGCGTCGCGCAGGCTCAGTTCTGAAAGTGTCTCGATCATACCTTCATTTTAACCATCTCCAGCAGCTGTTTTCTGCCGGAATACCCGCGCCGTGCATCAAGGCAATCGGTGCCAGCCGCGCTCATAGGCGACCGTACCCCAAAGGGCGTGCATGCGCGCCTGTCGAATCTGATCGGCACTGGGTGCCGGCATCGGTATCAAAGGGAGTCCGGGGCTGTAACGGAACTGCACTGGCGATTGCTCTGGCTGCAAGATCACCACCAAATCATTGGTCATCAGGGCGAAGTTGTTGTCGTATTGCATCAACGCGCGGCCACCGTTGGTCTGGCGATTCAGGTCCTGACCGATCATGGGCGTTGGGTCCTCCACTCCTATGAGCGAGAGCAAAGTCGGAGCCAAATCGATCTGGCTCACCAGCCGATCGTCACGCCGTATCGGCACGTCAGCGCCCAGAATCAATCCCGGAATGTGAAAATTGTCGACCGGCACCAGAGACTGACCCAGCACGCGCGAATCATGGTCCGCAACCACGAGGAACACCGTGTCCTTCCAGTAATCGGACGCCATCGCGCGCTCGAAAAACACCCCGAGGGCATGGTCCGCGTACTTGGCAGCGTTGTCGCGGGTAGCCTTAGGTTCCTCGTACAGCGCAATGCGGCCATCCGGGAACTCAAACGGGTCATGGTTACTGGAGGTGAATACGAACCCGAAAAACGGCGTGCCCTCGGCATACATGCGACGAAACTCTTCGTCCGCGCGGATGAAAAGATCCTCGTCAGACACGCCCCAAGAACCACTAAAATCCGGGTCGGGATAGTCACCCTCGTCAATCACGCGGGTGAAGCCGTTACCTAGAAAGAAGCCGCGCATGTTGTCGAAGTGTCCCTCACCGCCGTAGTAGAAGGTGGCGTCGTAGCCACGATCTCGCAACAATTGGGCGATGCTGAAGAAGCCCTGCTGTGCTTTGGGCCGTTTCACAACAGCCAGCGACGGCGTAGGGGGATAACCGCTGACCACAGCCTCGATGCCGCGAACCGAACGCGTGCCGGTGGCGAACAGCCGATCAAACGCCCATCCTTGCTGAGCAAGGCGGTCGAAGTTCGGACTGAGCGGCCTGCCGCCCAAGCTCCCAATAAACTGCGCGCCGAGACTCTCCTCTAGGACGATCACCAGATTACGTGGTGCGCCTTGGTACACCGCCGCTCGTCGGCTCAGCACCGGAAGCTCGGCAGTCACAAGCTCACCGCCGCCCGCCACGACCTCATCGCGCATGGCAGCGGCGACGTCTTCATCAGTTATGGAAGTGTCGTAGATGCGGGAGCCTGGGTCCTGACGCAACCAGTCGCGCACGGCGTAGGCCACCGAATAAAACGAATTGAGTGGCAGGCTGTTGACGGTGGCATTGCTGGAAAAGGCCACCATCGCCGGATTCATCGGACGATGACCCAAGGTGGAGCGTGCCCCCAAAGCCGCCAATACGATCACGATGCAGGCCAAGCTGATCCGCCACAACCATTGCCCCGAAACCGGCGGGTGTCGGCGCAAAGCTGCGCGCAGCCAGCGGAACCCAAACCACAACACCAGACCATCGAGAACCAATGCCAAAACGACACTGAGCAGATGCCCCTTGAGCAGAGTCGCAGCCACTTCCTTGGGATAGATCAGGTACTCGATAAACAAGCGATTCGGACGCAGGCCGTATTCGGTCATAAAGGCCGGAGTGGCGACTTCGAGCATAAACGGCACAGCCAACGCCAGTGTCAGCCATATGGAAAAGATCCATCGGCTCAGAGGCTTACGCGCGATTCCGGCGGGAAGCAGTAGATAAACGGGCGCAACCAAACCCAGCAGCAGGCACATCGTTGCCACATCGACCCGCAGACCAAAACCAAAAACCTGGCCCCAACCTTGAGCGGCGGTTACCGCGTCCGCCTGCCAAAGTGACAAGCCCAGTCGCGCCAGTGACAGATGCGCAAGCCCCATCAGAAAGACCCATCCGAAGGGCAGCAACATGGCCGAACTGGAGAGTAAAGAACTGCGTTTCAATACGTGGATCCGATTACGTGTGATTGACGCTCATGATAACCGTCCATGATCGCTAACCAATGTCGGGGGAATGTCGGAAAAAATTATGGTGCGGAAACCGCTGACGGCTGGACTCAGCCGTGGCTCACCAACCGTGAGCGTGACAGATCGAGGCAGGCTCGTGTCCCGCGATCTTGCCGCGATGATATTTCCAGTTTCCAGCCCATATGCTCGCTAATGCGCGCGATCAGAGCTAGGCCAATCCCTGAACCATTTACAGCACCACGAGCAAAGCGCGTATACAGCTCGCTAATCTGCTCAGGTGTCATGCCATGCCCCGGGTCCTGAATGCAAATGCACCCCGTACGATCGAGACCGATGCGAATCTGCCCTTGGTCGCTGCTTTCGATCGCATTTCGCAACAGGTTCCCGATAGCAATCCGCACAATGCGCTCAGGGGCCACGACGGTACACACCGGCATGCGGTCGATCACGATGTCGAGCTGTTTGCCCTCACACAGCTGCTGATGGTCGCGCACTAGCTCCGGAATCAGCTCATCCAGACGGAATTGTTCGGCCATTCCGATTATTTTTTCCGGATCTCGCGCCAGTATAAGCAGCATGGTGATCAGCTCTTCGATCTCGCTGGTTGTCTGGGCGATGCGTTCAAGCTGACGCGCGGCCAATAGCGGCACGTCAGGAACATCCCTAGCTACCTGCACTGCACTCCGAATCACGCTAATCGGCGTTCGCAATTCGTGGCTAGCAGTATTGATGAAAGCGCGCTCGCGCTCGACAAAGCGATCATGGCGATCAAGATAGTCATTGAGCGCTTCGGCGATGACCTCCAGCTCTGAACTAGCACGTGCCGGGATTTCGATACGCTGCTCTTGCCGATCTGGAGAGAGCGCGCTGATTCGTGTCGCGATCTGGCGCAGTGGCCGCACGAGCAACCCAACACTGAAATAAACGCCGACGCTCAGGAGCAGCATGAGGATCGTCGAGGAAATAATAACCGGCTGGATCAAACGCCATTCGAGAGCCTCGAATCCATCGATATCCAAGGCTAAGGCGTAGCGCGTTCCTCGATCGCCATCATGGATCAGCACCACCCACTCGTTATCGTCAAAAAACACATTGTCGTGCACGCCTGGCGACAGCGCTTCCAACTCGGTGGGCGAAACATTGCCCGCGCCGAGCCGATACAAATCGAGTTTTCCACGATTTTCCCAGTGGAAATCTGGCTCATCGCGCTCACGCTCCAAAACGTCACTCATTCTGGTTTGGAGCATCGCTTCCCAGACCATTTGCTCGGCGTGCTCGTTGACCAGCCAGCCGTGCGCGAAAAGCGCCACGCTGAGCGCCAATCCATAGAGGATTAGGCCAAGCGAAACCTGCCTTGCAAGACTAAGGCGTGTCCAGCTCATCCGGCACCATGATGCGATACCCCACCCGAGGCAGGGTTTGAATCAGTTTGATGGACTCATCGCCGTCCACACTGCGACGAAGCTCATAGATATGAGATCGCAGCATATCGCCATCTGGCGGCTCGTCGCCCCACAACGCGTATTCCAGTTGCTGCCGACTGACTGCGACTGGACTGGCCGTCATCAAGACGCGCAGCAGCTTTCTTGATGCCGGAAACAAGTGCAGCCGACGCGCGCCACGGAAAACCTCGAGCGTTGCCAGATCGAAGCGTAAATCGCCTACGACCAGCTCCCTGTTTGTCACTCGCCCTTGACTTCGAACGACCAAGGCCATGAGTCGCATTTCCAGCTCGGATAAATCGAAAGGTTTGGTCAAATAATCGTCCGTGCCAGCACGAAAGCCGTCCAGCTTGTCCGAAAGCTGGTCGCGCGCAGTCAACATCATCACCGGCGTATCCACGCCCTGCCTGCGCATTTGCTCCAGCACTTGTTTGCCCTCCATGCGCGGCAGCATCCAATCCAGCACGATCGCGTCATAGCTCTGATTTTGTGCCAAATGCAGGCCGATCAGCCCGTCCGGCGCGGCATCCAGTTGCCAGCCACGCGCCTCGAAGTACAAAAACAGACTGGTCACCAAAGCCTGATTGTCTTCAACCACAAGTAGGCGCAAGGGTGCTGAATCGGAGGAAGAATACACGGCCATATGCAAGAGATCAGTCTAAGACTCGGGCGGCTGCCAGTGTCGATGAAGTTTGGCACGACTTCGGCAAAAAGGTCCGCCGATGCATTTTTGAGTGCAGCCCAACACTAGGCGGAAGCGCGACAAGCAAGAGCCCCAGCGGTCTCCTCTTAACCCAATGCCAACATTTTTCCGACGCCTTTACGACACCTCAAAACCCATGATTTCGCCCACGGAATCGTGATTCCCAACAAGGTCGAAACATGGTGTCAGAAGTGATAAATGGGCTGGCTACCGTGCAAGGTAACGCTAAACGGTCCATGTTTGGAACACGTTGGCACGAAATGCTGCTGATTCTGGCAGTGGCCGCCGCGCTTACTTGGCCATTACAGCGTGCCGGAGGTGATTTTTGGTTTGCCGATCAAATATTCCGCTGGGAAGGCGGTCACTGGGCTTTGCGCGATGCATGGTGGACCTCAACACTTCTGCACACAGCGGGGCGCCAGCTCGGCATCCTCTTGTGGTTGCTGCTTGCCCTTGCGTGGGGAGCCAGCCGACACGGACGAATCTCACGGACCTGGCAAGCGCCACTGGCCTACCTTCTGACCTCTTTGGCGCTCACCAGCCTGCTGATCAGTTTGCTCAAACGCAGCAGCGGCGTGGATTGCCCTTGGGACCTCTTACGCTACGGCGGTGAATATGCCTACCTAGCCCCTTTCTCTTCTTTTGGCGCAGGCACCGGCGCCTGTTTTCCGGCGGCTCACGCGGCAGTGGGATATGCGTGGGTGGCGCTCGCTTTTGCAATGAGTCATGTCAGGACGCGTTGGCGTCTGCTCGCCCTAGCGATAGCGCTGTCAATCGGAATCATCTTCGGCATTACCCAGCAACTGCGCGGCGCGCACTTTCTTTCTCATGACGTTTGGGCGCTGACAATCTGTTGGCTGGTGGCCGCGTTATTGGCTCGGTTCTGGCCGTGGCAAAAGACCGTGGAATCATCACATCACGGGGCGCGTCGATGAACAGCATCCGCTTGGACCCTGCAGCAGACTTGCCGACACCCCTATTGAAACTGCGCCGTCCCACCGTGTCTGCCGAAATGCTGATCAGCGTGACCAGCCTCTATTTTGTGCTCGTGTGCAATCACGCTTTCTGGGGCACGGCACTTAATGCCGGTGCGGGATTCGGAGTCTGCCTGGGGCTGGGGCTGGCCATCACCGCCTTGCACAGCCTGTTGTTCGGGCTTTTCCTATGGGGGCCCACTATTCGTCCACTTCTGGCCGTGTTGTTGCTGGTCACATCGCTTGTCTCTTGGCACATGGATCAATACGGAATCGTGTTCGACACCGACATGATTCATAACGTGCTCGAGACCGACCCGGCTGAAGTGCGCGAGTTGATCAGTTCAGAGCTGTTACTGCATTTACTGCTGACCGGCCTGATTCCTGCCCTGCTGGTGCTGGCTGTCCGCGTCCGCGTGTTGACGTGGCGTCGTACGCTCAGGAATCGACTGTTGTTCGTGCTGGCAATGTTCCTACTCAGCGCCGCGGCCATCGTGCCGGTTTCGCGGGATGTTTTTGCACTGTTTCGTAACGAGCGTGCTCTTCGCTACCAGATCGCGCCAGGTAATTATCTAATTGGAGTGGCTCGTGCCACGGTCACCCAAAGCAACGCATCGGCGGGGCCAAAAAAACCCGTGGCCGCCGACGCACGACAGGTTTCCGCGCCACCCTCGCGCAGGTCGCGTGTGTTGATACTCGTCGTCGGTGAAACCGTGCGTGGTGATCACTGGGGTCTCAACGGCTATGAGCGCCAAACTACCCCGCTGCTGGCTGCACGCAATGACGTGGTCAACTTTCCTGACGTGACCGCCTGTGGCACCAGCACAGCCATCTCGCTGCCGTGCATATTTTCCCCCTTCGGACGCGAGAACTATGACCGTGAAGCGATCCTGAGTCACGAATCCTTGATAGACGTGCTCGCTCGAGTCGGAGTCGGCGTTCTGTGGCGCGACAATCAGGCAGGGTGCAAGAGCGTGTGCACTGGCGTGGAGATGGAAACCATAGCGGCACCCGGAGAACCGGAACTGTGCCGCGACGGACGCTGCTTCGATGAACTATTGCTTCGCGGACTGGAGGCACGCATTGATGCCGTTTCAGGCGACCTAATGGTGGTTCTGCATCCGATCGGCAATCATGGGCCGAATTATTTCGAGCGCTATCCGAGCGAATACGATCACTTTCAGCCTTCCTGCCACAGTGCTGAACTCAGCCGCTGCAGCCGGGAAGAAATCATCAATGCCTACGACAACGCTGTGCTGTACGCCGACAGCGTGCTTAACGACTTGATCGAACTTCTCTATGCGCAGCAAGACCGTGACATTGCCATGCTGTATGTGTCCGATCACGGAGAATCTCTGGGCGAATATGGCGTCTATTTGCACGGAGCACCTTACGCGCTGGCGCCCAAGGCGCAACTGCACGTACCGATGGTGCTATGGATGTCACCTAGCTTTGTACAGACTTCCGGGATCGACGAGAGCTGCCTGTTGAACAGCGCTTCCCAACCACATAGCCACGACGACGTGTTCGACTCGATCCTAGGCCTGTTCGATGTCACGACCAGCCAATACCAACTCAACAAAGACATTCTCGGGCCTTGCCGCCAAAGTCGCGAGCTTACCCAAGAGGACTAGCCCAGCAGCTTGCGCACCTTGTTGAGCGCAACAATGAACGCCTCGATCTCTTCGTGGGTGTTGTAGAACGCCAGCGAGGCGCGCAGGGTGCCCGAAATACCGAAGTACTGCAGCAGTGGATGGGCGCAATGTTGGCCTGAGCGCACCGCCACACCTTCAAAATCCAACAACGTGGCGAGGTCGTGTGCGTGTACGCCGTCGATCAGGAAGGAAATCACCGCCGCCTTGTCCGGAGCTTGGCCAAAGATGCGCAAACCCTGGATTTTTTCTAACTCTTCGGTCGCATGCACCAGCAATTCAGCTTCGCGTGCATGGATCGCGTCCATACCGATGGCCTGGAGGAAATCCACCGCGGCGCCCAAGCCAACGAAACCAGCGATATTGGGTGTGCCTGCTTCGAACTTGTGTGGCGGATCATTGAAGACCGTGCCCTCGAAGCTGACCTCTTTGATCATCTCGCCACCACCCAGAAAGGGTTGCATGACGCGCAGATGTTCAGCCCGTGCCCACAGCACGCCAGTGCCGGTCGGCCCCAGCATCTTGTGGCCCGTGAAGGCGTAAAAATCACAGCCAATCGCGGAAATATCAACCGCGCGATGGGGCACCGCCTGCGAACCATCGATGACCGTCACGATGCCGCGTCGACGCGCTTCCTGACAAATCTCGCGCACCGGATTCACCGTACCAAGTACGTTCGAGGTGTGGGTCAGCGCGAGCAACTTGACCTCGCCGGTCATCGCGGCACGCAGCGCCTCTAAGTCAAGTGAACCATCAGGCTTGATTTCGGCGACTCTGATGCTCGCGCCAGTGCGCTCTGCCACCAGCTGCCAAGGCACTATGTTGGCATGGTGCTCCATCCGCGAAATCAGAATCACATCACCCGACTTCAACCGTGGCAACGCCCAACTGTAGGCCACCAGATTGATCGCAAAGGTGGTGCCGCTGCACAGCACCAGATCCACCGGCCGGACATTGAGAAAACGCGCCAATTTTCCGCGTGCGGATTCGTAGGCCTCGGTCGCTTCGTTGCCGAGCGCATGCACAGCACGGCTGACGTTGGCGTTGTGATGACGGTAGAAGTTATCGGTCGCCTCTATCACTGCATCCGGCTTTTGCGAGGTGTTAGCCGAATCGAAATAGATCAGCGGCTTGCCGTGAACACGGCGATCAAGCAAGGGGAAGCAGCTGCGAATTGCAGCCCAGTCAGTCCCGATCTCACTCATGCGAGGGATTCCAGACGCGCATCCAGCGCACGCTCGGCGGCCTGACGCAACTCTGCACTTTTGAACACGCCAAGCACTTCGCGACAGAATGCCGCGGTCAACAGTGCATTGGCCTGTGCCTCGGACAAGCCGCGCGAGCGCAGATAGAACAACGCCATCGGATCGATATTGCCCACCGTGGCGCCGTGCGCTGCTTTGACCTCATCAGCATAGATTTCCAGCACCGGCTGGGTATCGATCGCAGCTTGATCAGACAGAAGCAGGTTTTTGTTGGACAGCTTCGCATCGGTGCCATCAGCACCTTGGCGAATCTGAATCCCGCCGTGGAAAACCACGTGCGACGACTCTCCGGCCAATCCGCGCCACTCCAGCAGGCAGGACGTGTCGCGGGCGATATGGTCTATCCCAAGGCGCGTGTCCAGATGTCGGCGGCTGTCACCAAACAACACGCCATTCGCATGAAGATGCGTATCCTCGCCATGCAGTGCGACATTAAGCTCATGCCGAGACAGGCCGGCGCCCAGCTCCAGATCAAGCCGTTGATAACGCGCATTGCTGGCCATGCCCGCGTCAGTGCGCAGGATTGAGGTCGCGCCCTCGGCTTCTTGTTGGATACGCAGATGCGACAGCACAGCGCCCTCGCCCAACTGCACCTGCATCAAGGTATTGCCCAAATTGGCGTGTGCGTGCATTGCGATGTGGTGCTCGATCACCGACAGCTGAGCCCCATCGCCGAGTTCGATCAGATGACGCTGCGCCCAAGAACAATCCTGCGCTGCAGGCGCACCGATGAACACTAGGTGCAACGGTGTTTCGCAGTGCAGACCGGCCTCAACACGCAAGACCGAACCCTCGACCGCAAGCGCAACATTGAGGCGGGCGAATACCTCATCGTCAGCATCGAAACGCCTCGCGAGAAAACTAAGCTCCTGCGGTGCGGCATGTTTCAGCACATCCGAAAGCGGGCCGAACTGGACACCCTCAGGCAAACCAGAACGATCTGACAGGCTCTCGACGTAATGACCGTTCGCAAAGACCAGTCGCGCACCTGACGGCAGTACAAGCTGGTCGAGATCAGACGCCGGCACTACGTCGGCCGGGATGAAGCTGCGTCGTTCGAGATTGCGCAGCGAGGTGTATTTCCAACGCTCAACACGTGGGCCGGGCAATCCGGTTTCACGCGAACGATCCAGCGCACTGCGTCGCAGCGTTTCGAGTCCACCGGCGTCGCGCAACGTGAGTTGATCGAAACCGCCGAGCAGTGAATCCAGCAAGGCGCTCATATCACGCCGCCTCCGGCCCGATCCGCTGACGGATCCAATCGTAACCGTGGGCTTCCAACTCCAGCGCCAACTCCGGCCCGCCGCTTTCGACAATGCGACCCTCGGCTAAAACGTGCACAAAGTCCGGTTTGATGTAATCAAGCAAACGCTGGTAGTGGGTAATGACAACGAAAGCGCGATCAGGCGACCGCAGCGTATTGACGCCATCAGCCACACTTTTGAGCGCATCGATATCAAGGCCGGAATCGGTCTCGTCCAAGACGGCCAGTTTCGGTTCCAGCACGGCGAGCTGGAAGATTTCGTTGCGCTTTTTTTCGCCGCCAGAAAAACCTTCATTGACGCCCCGATGCAACAAGTCGTCGTTGAGATGCAGGACCGCCAGCTTCTGCCGCACCAGCTTGATGAACTGCATCGAGTCCAGCTCGGGTTCGCCGCGCGCCTTGCGCTGGGCATTGAACGCAGAGCGCAGGAAGTAGGTGTTGTTTACTCCAGGGATCTCAACCGGATATTGGAAAGCTAGAAACAAGCCCGCAGCGGCGCGCTCTTCCGGTGCTAATTCCAGCAAAGACTTGCCTTCAAACTCGACGGTGCCATCGGTGATTTCGTAACCATCGCGCCCAGCCAGTACGTTGCCCAAGGTCGACTTGCCGGCGCCGTTGGGCCCCATGATCGCGTGCACCTCGCCCGGATTCACGTTCAAGCTCAGTCCCTTCAGGATTTCCTTGCCCGCAATGGTGACGTGGAGGTTTTCTATCTTCAGCATGATGTTCTCCGGGCCGAACCGATCGGCTCCATCAAATGTTCCAGATCAGTCGGCCTTCGCAGAGCCGACACGCATAGTTGATATCTAAGAGGCCTGGGGCACGGTGACGGCTTAGCCGACCGCCCCTTCGAGCGAGAGATCGAGCAGTTTTTTGGCCTCTACCGCAAACTCCATCGGAAGCTCCCGAAATACCTGTTTGCAGAAGCCGTCGACGATCATCGAGACCGCATCCTCCTCACTAATCCCACGCGAGCGGCAGTAATAGAGTTGGTCATCGGAAATCTTCGAGGTTGTGGCCTCGTGCTCAACGATGGCGCCCGGGTTCTTCACCTCAATATAGGGAAAGGTGTGAGCCCCACATTTTTTGCCGATCAGGAGTGAATCACACTGACTGTGGTTGCGCGCACCCGTAGCACCACGGCCAATGCGAACCAAACCACGGTAGGTATTCTGGCCACGACCGGCACTGATGCCTTTGGACACAATCTTGGACTTGGTGTTCTTGCCGATATGTATCATTTTCGTACCGGTGTCGGCCTGCTGAGCGTGATGAGTGAGCGCCACGGAGTGGAATTCGCCCACTGAATCGTCGCCACGCAACACGCAACTGGGATACTTCCAGGTAATCGCCGAACCGGTTTCAACTTGAGTCCACGTGACCTTGCTGCGTTGGCCACGACATTCAGCACGCTTGGTGACGAAGTTATAGATGCCACCAACACCGTTTTCGTCACCCGGATACCAGTTTTGAACCGTCGAATATTTGATGTTCGCGTCGTCCAGCGCTACCAACTCAACCACTGCCGCGTGTAGCTGATTTTCGTCTCGCATGGGCGCGGTGCAGCCCTCCAGATAAGACACACTGGCGCCTTCTTCGGCGATGATCAGGGTGCGTTCGAACTGGCCGGTGTGCCCAGCATTGATGCGGAAGTAAGTGGACAACTCCATCGGACAACGCACGCCCTTCGGGATGAACACGAAGGACCCGTCGGAGAACACCGCCGAATTGAGCGCGGCGAAGTAGTTGTCGCCCTGTGGCACCACGGTGCCCAGATACTTGCGCACCAAATCGGGGTAGTCCTGAATCGCCGCCGACATCGAGCAGAAGATGACACCCGCATCGACCAGCTGCTTGTGCACCGTGGTGTGCACGGACACCGAATCAAACACCACATCGACCGCGACCCCAGCCAGCTTGGCGCGCTCATGCAGTGGCACCCCAAGCTTGTCGTAAGCGTCAATCAGCTCCTGCGGCACGTCAGCGAGCGACTTGTACTTGGGACCCTTGGGCGCCGAGTAATAACTGATCGCCTGTAAATCGATCGGAGCGATACGCAACTTCGCCCAGTCCGGCATCGCCATGGTCAGCCAGCGCCGGTACGCCGCGAGACGCCACTCGACCATCCATTCCGGCTCGTCTTTCTTGGCCGCAAGCGCGCGGATGATGTTCTCATCCAGTCCTGCCGGCAGAGATTCCGTTTCAATCTCGGTGATGAAGCCAGCATCGTAGCGCCGAGCTAATGCCTGTTCTATGTCGTTTCGTTCAGTGGACATGATTTATGACTTTCCAAGTTCATTTAGCAAGCTGCGAACCGGGAGCCGGCCGCGCGCGTGAAATCAGGGCCGAGGGCCCAAGCATCTGCCTCAAGCTCACGTTGCGTAGCGCATCGGCAACGATGTCGTTGATCTGACGCCAGTGCGGCGAGACACCGCACCAAGGCTGGTACTCACAACGAGAGTGATCGCTGCTGCACTCGGTCAGTTCGATCGGCCCTTCGATAGATTCGACGATCTCGAACAGGCTCACGTCTTCGGGTGGTCGTGCAAGACGATAGCCGCCATTAACACCACGAAAGCCGATGACCAGTTCGCGCTGAGCCAGCAATTTGAGCACCTTGCTCACGGTGGTCAACTCCAGACGCGTACGTTCGGCCAAGGCCGTGGCGCTGTGTACGGCATCCGGCGTTGCGGCTAATGCAGTCAGCAACAAGGTGGCGTAGTCAGTCAGACGCGTCACGCGCAGCATGTGAAACCTCAAATAACACTAGCGAGAGGCGCGCGAACAACAGCACGCCGCTGGATATAGGACGGAAATTGTACGCTTTCTGCCGCAGCGCAACAAGAGGGCGCCCTAGAAAGTGCCCTCAGCAGACCTCAATTTGACGCCAGCGTTGCCGTTCGCCCCACAGTTACGGCAAGCTGACGATCATTTCCTCCAGACACCTGTCCCGTGCCCCGCAATCACCTTGTCCGTCTACTGACCACCGCACTGGTAGCCAGCGTGCTTGCCACGTCGGCAAACGCTGGCTCACGCCGCAACGTGGACCCTGCGCAGTGGTCGTTGTGCCGGCCCAATAGCTTGTTGGAGTTCTACCGCCCAATCACTGCTGCAGAGGGCGATCGCGAGATCACGCCAACGACCTTGTACGCGCACACCATTGATATCCAGGATGAGCGCAGCTACGTGCTTAGCGGCGATGTGGAGATCTTGCGTGCTGACCAGCGCGTGGCCGCCGCACTGATGCGTTTCGACCCCGAAGAAGAGACCTGGAGCGCCGAGGGTCCGGTGCAATATCAAGATAGCGGCATGCTGATGGAAGCCGAGCGCGCGTCCGGCGAGTTGGAGAAGGAGCACGCGGAACTGGAGTCTCTTCGCTACCAGCTCATCAGCCTTCGCGGCAACGGCCAAGCGGCGCGTGCGGTCAACGAGGGCCAGCGCAGCCGCTTGGACAGCGTGAGCTACTCGACGTGTGATCCGGGCGACCACAAATGGGAAATCCGATCTGCACGGCTGGACATCAATCAGGAAAGTGGAATGGCGACCGTACGCCACGCAACCTTGCGACTAGGCAAAGTGCCGGTGCTGTATTTGCCGATCGCCAGTTTCCCAATCGATGAGCGGCGTAAAAGTGGGTTTCTGTTTCCCTCGCTCGGCGCGTCCCGCACGCGCGGCACCGACATCACCGTGCCGTACTACTTCAACCTCGCACCCAATTACGACGCCACCGTCAGTACCCGCCTGATGACTAAGCGCGGCGCCATGCTCGGTGCGCAGTTTCGATACCTCACGGAAAACCATCGCGGCGAGGTTTATGGCACGTGGCTGCCCAATGATCTCGAAGCCGACCGCGACCGCAGCACGCTCACGTGGGAGCACCGCGGGCGTCTTGGCCGTAACTGGCAAGTTGTTACTGATATTCACCATATCTCCGACAACCGCTATTTCGAGGATTTTGGCGACTCGCTCTCAATGGCCGCCACCAGCCTGCTGGAAAGCCGCGCCGCTTTACTCGGACGTGGGCGCTACTGGACCGCAAGCCTTGCCCTTCAGGACTGGACCATCGCCGATCCCTATATGCCCAGCAGCGCCGAGCCGTATCGGCGCCTGCCACGTGCTCAGTTTTCGTTGGAGCGTCCTGTCTTAGGCGATCTCTCTGCTGGCCTGAAAAGTGAAGGAGTCTTGTTCGAGCACAGTGATCGTCCGGGCGCGACGCGTGTAGATGTCTACCCTTACTTGGCATATCGGCACGAACGCGCGGCTGGGTTCTTTCGCTCGGAACTCGGCGTGCGCCACACCCGCTACGATCTGGACCACGACTTTCTGACCAGCGTTCCGGAGAGCTCTCCATCGCGTACCACGCCCATTCTTGCCGTGGATACTGGCTTGGTCTTCGAACGACCCTTGCAGTGGCGGTCCACGGCCATGCTGCAAACCTTGGAACCGCGGCTCTATTACCTGAACGTGCCTTACCGCGACCAAAGCGCGCTGCCGATCTTTGACACCCAGGAATTGGGTTTCAGTTGGGGCCAATTGTTCCGCCCAAATCGGTTTTCCGGCGCAGATCGCCAGTCTGATGCCAATCAGGCGACGCTGGCCGTAACCAGCCGCTTCTTTGAAGAACAAAGCGGGCGTGAGCGGCTGGCCATCAGTCTCGGACAAATTCGCTACTTCGACCCACAGCGCGTGCAAATGCCCGGCATCGCTGCACAAGATCAGAACGGCTCTGCTTTCGTCGCCGACGTGGAGTGGTCACTGGACGACCGCTGGACCATGGCGGTCAGCCAGCAATGGGACCCAGATCGCGAGTTGTCGCAACTGTCTTCGCTGCGCACCCAATATCGCTGGGGCGAGGCCGGTGGCGTATTCAACTTCGCTTACCGTTTCCGTCGTGACGCCCGCACCGGCAGTAGCAGCGCGCCGATGCTGGAGCAGATCGACACATCAGCCCTGATCCCGCTGAACGAACGCTGGCGTCTGGTTGGACGCTTGAACTATTCCCTGTTCGACAAATCCACGCTGGAAGGCTTCGCGGGCGTGGAATGGGAGAGTTGCTGCATCGCCATGCGGGTATTGGCACGACGCTACATCCGCAACTTCGAGGGTGAGCGCAATACCAGCCTGTATATCGAAATTGAACTGAAGGGCCTATCGACACTCGGCCGCAAGTCCGGAGAGTTCTTGGAGCATGCTATTCTCGGCTACTCGGATTGACCCCTCTTTTTGCCTATTTGCCACGGTCCGCCATAAGTACGCTCTGGATGGAACCCTGTCAGAATCGGCTCGATCTTTCGCCGCCTAATCATTGATTCCTCGACCATGACTCGACTTCTTGCCCGTCTCTTTACCCTCACCCTGCTCTCCAGCTTCGCCCCGCTGGTACTCGCGCAGGCACTTCCCACCACATCAATTGACAGCATCGTTGCCGTGGTGGAAGAGGACGTCATCTTGCGCTCGGAACTGGATTTGGCCATGCGCAATCTGCGCGTGCGTTATGCCGACCGCGCCGAACAGCTGCCACCAGAAAACATTCTTGAGAAGCAGTTGCTCGAGCGGCTGGTGATCATGCGCTTACAGTTGCAACGTGCCGAAGATATGGGCTTGCGCGTCGGCGACGTTGAGCTGGACGAAACCATGGCGCGTATTGCGCAGCAGCAAGGTGCCACTCTGGAGCAAATGCGTGCTCAGCTGGCAGGGGACGGCATCGGCTATCGCGAATTCCGTGAGCAGGTGCGCGATGAAATCATCACTTCGCGTCTGCAGCAAAACTTCGTCCAAAGCCGCGTCAACGTCAGTGAATCCGAAATCGACAACGCCTTGGCGGCACGCGGTGATCAACAGGGTCAGATCCACTTGGGCTATCTCTTGGTATTGCTGCCCGATGGCGCCACGCCGGAACAAATTGAACTGGCACGCACCAAGATCGAGGGCATCCACGACCTGATCAAGCGCGGTGAAATGGAGTTTTCGGCGGCAGCCATGCGTTACTCCGATCACCAGACCGCGCTTGAAGGCGGTGACATGGGCTGGCGCAGCGCAGACGAAATTCCGCCTCTGTTTGTCGATGCACTGAGCTCAATGAAGCCCGGTGATGTCTCCATGCCGCTGCGCGGCCCCAGTGGATTCAGCTTGGTCAAACTTGTTGATCAACGCGATCAAGCGCGAGAAGTGGTGACTGAATACAACGCGCGTAGCCTTCTGGTGCGCAAGTCCGACGTGATGAGCATGGAGCAGGCGCGAAAGAAGATCGATAAGCTTTTGGCACGTATCCGCGGTGGCGAAGCATTTGCCGACGTCGCGCGTGAAGCGTCTGACGATCGAATTACCCGTGCCCAAGGCGGCGAGATGGGCTGGTTCCAGCCGGAGGCTTGGGGCTCAGGTGTGGCGACTGCCGTAAAAGGGCTCAAGGACGGCGAAATTTCCGAGCCTTTTGCCAGCGATGTCGGCTGGCACGTGATCCAACGTATCGGCTCACGTGAGCAGGACATCACGCGCGAAAGCGAGCGCAATCGCATGCGCGAAACGCTCGTGCGGCGAAAGGCCGACGAAGAGTTCGAGCGCTACTTGCGCGAACTTCGCGATGAGGCTTACGTTGACGAGCGTCTGGGTGGCAGCAGTTCCTGACGCTGGGCCGATAAACGACGATCCATTCCACCGTCATGTCTAGCTTCTCTGCACGCTTGCTGGGGCTGATTCCAGGCGAGCCGGCTGGAGTCGGCCCGGAGTTGGCCGTTCGTTTGGCCCACACCACACTCACCGACACCGTGGTGGCACTTGCCGACATGCATGTGATGGAGGCAGCAGCAGCGACATTGAAGCTGCCCTTGCAAATATTGCCGCCTGACGCGACCAGTGCCAAGCCCGGCCAACTCCGCGTTCTACATCTGCCGTGCGCAGTAAACAGTACATTCGGAAAACTTGAGTCGCGGAACGCCGCGCATGTGCACGAATGCCTGTTGGAAGGCGCACGCATGGCCCGTGTTGGCGCACTGTCGGGCTTGGTGACCGGGCCGGTCCACAAGGGCGTGCTGAATGAGGCTGGGATCGCCTTCACTGGCACCACCGAGCTTTTGGCAGCCGATGCCGGCTGCGAAGTCGTCATGATGCTGGCCTCGGATCAGCTACGCGTCGCGCTCGCCACGACCCACCTGCCGCTGCGTGCAGTTCCTGATGCCATCACCTCGGCGCAACTGACCGAAACAATTGAAATCCTGCACGCGGCACTGCTGGCTGACTTTGCCTTGCCCAGTCCGCGCATAGCCGTGCTCGGTCTCAATCCACATGCGGGCGAAGGCGGCTGGCTCGGACGTGAGGAAATCGAGGTCATCAATCCTGTTCTCGAGCGTCTGCGTGCGCGCGGTATGCACTTGGAAGGTCCGCTGCCAGCCGACACCGCGTTCCTGCCGCAGAAACTCTTGGGGTTTGACGCGGTGCTAGCGATGTATCACGACCAAGGTTTGCCTGTAGTCAAGCACGCGGGCTTTGAGCGCGCTGTCAACATCACGTTGGGGCTACCCTACGTTCGCGTCGCTGTCGATCACGGCACAGCCTTGGAACTGGCTGGACAAGGCCGTGCCGATGCCTCGAGCTTGCTCATGGCGGCCCGACTGGCTAGTCACTTTGCCAGCCGTCGTGCCGCACTCGCCCCGCGTCTACTGGCCTGAAATCTGTGTCCAACACCTCTTTCCATCGCACCAAAAAACAGCTCGGTCAGCATTTTCTGCACGACATCAGCGTTGTAGATCGAATCGTGCGGGCGATTGATCCCAAACCCGGCGATCGATTAGTCGAGATCGGCCCTGGCCAAGGTGCACTGACTGTGCCCCTGCTGCGCCGCATTCTGGATGTGGCCACAACGCCTTTCAATCCGGAGCAAGCTGCCCTCACCGTGATCGAATTTGACCGCGATCTGGTGACGGCGCTGGAACGCATCCACACCGATGTCGCGCCGCTTGAGATCATTCGCGCCGATGTTCTTACCGTGGATCTTGCGAGCTTGGCCGCTCAAGGCCCGATCCGGCTAGTCGGAAACCTGCCCTACAACATCTCCTCGCCGATCCTGTTCCACGCACTCGAATACACCGGAGCCATCATCGACATGCACTTCATGCTGCAGAAAGAAGTCGTCGATCGCATGGCCGCAGAGCCCGGCAGCAAGGTCTACGGCCGGCTTTCGGTGATGTTGCAGGCACAGGCGCGGGTAGTGCCCTTGTTCGAAGTCGGTCCGGGCGCGTTTCGACCGCCACCCAAGGTCGATTCGGCAGTCGTGCGCATCATTCCGCGCCCTGCCGGCGAGATTGGTATCAGGGATGCTGCCATCTTCTCGCGGGTCGTGCGGGCCGCCTTTGGCCAACGCCGGAAAACGCTGCGCAACGCGCTGCAAGAAGTGTGTACAAACGACCAAATGGCGGCCGCAGGCATTGACCCGACCGATCGTGCCGAACGCGTTGCGGTGGCTCAATATATCGCCCTAGCAAATCTGCTGACGGAATAGCTGCGCGCCGTTAGGCTTGTCCGCCCCGGCCGACTTTGTACACTGCAAGCTATGGAACGCCCTCCCCGTCACGCCATCACCATCCAAATTCGCACCCGCTACCTCGATGACCAATCGATACCGGAGCAGAACCGCTATGTGTTTGCTTACACCATTCGGCTTTCCAATCATGGTGAACAACCGGCGCAGCTGATTTCTCGGCACTGGGTCATCACCGATGCCAACGGCAAGGTTGAGGAAGTGCGTGGCGACGGTGTGGTCGGCGAGCAGCCGTGGCTGCGCCCCGGCGAGAACTTTGAATACACCTCCGGTGCGGTTTTGGAAACCGTCATGGGTACGATGCATGGCGCCTTTTCGTGGGTTGCCGACGATGACGCCACGTTTGATTCGCCCATACCGCGCTTCACCCTCTCGATACCGCGAACCCTGCACTGATGACGACTTGGGCCATCGGGGATTTGCAGGGGTGCCATGACGTCACTCTTCGCCTACTGGACGCGATCAACTTCGATCCGGCGCAGGATCGACTGTGGTTCTGCGGTGACTTGGTCAATCGTGGTGGACAGTCGCTAGAAACCTTGCGACTGGTGAAATCACTTGAAGCCAACAGCGTGGTCGTACTGGGAAACCACGACCTGTCGCTTTTGGCCATCGCCTTGCGACGCGAGGAAGATCAAGCCCGGGTCAATCCTGATCTGCGTGCCGTGCTATTCGCACCGGACCGTGACGAATTGTTGGACTGGCTGCGACAACAGCCGCTGCTGCATGTCGATCGTGAACTGGGCTGGACCATGGTGCACGCGGGTCTGTCCCCGCGCTGGACCATTCCAATGGCCGAACGGCACGCCGCCGAGGTGCACCAGCGCTTGCACGGCAAGCAATACCACCGGCTACTCGGCGCCATGTACGGTAACAAGCCCGATACCTTCCATCCGCGTTTGAATGGATTGGATCGGATGCGCGCCATCATCAACGTTTTCACCCGCATGCGCTTTTGCTCACCGCGCGGCACGATTTCCTTTGATGACAAGGGCGCTCCTGGATCGCAGAAACCCGGCGCATATCCATGGTTTTCAGTACCCGGTGTGGTGCAGCGCGATACCCGCGTCGTTTTCGGTCATTGGTCCACCCTTGGACTCAGTATCAGCCAAGGCGTGCATTGCATCGATACGGGCGCAGTCTGGGGCGGCAAGCTCACCGCGATGGCACTGAACGAGGAAACACCACGGTTTGTACAAGTCGACGGTATGGGCACACCGCCACCGGTTAGACGCCGAACCTGATCTGACTGGCTCGCTCAGGCCAAGCTCAGGGCGAGCGCACGCACTCTACAAAATGCATCGCAAAAGCATGGCGTGCGTCCGCCGCGTGCTTTTCATTGCGAATGCAACGCCAGCCCATAGGATCCAGCGGCGGGAAGTGCACGTCCGCGCCCTCGATTGCGGTGTCGACATGGGTCAGGTACAGCACATCCGCTGCAGCCAGCGTCAGCGCATAGATCTCGGCCCCGCCGATCACGCATAACTCGTTCGCGCCGATGGCCACGGTTCGCGCTAGGGCTTCTTCGAACGAAGCGACTGCCTCCATGCCGTCAAATGGCACACGTCCGCTGCGCGTCAATACCAGATTGTCACGCCCGGGTAGAGCACGACCAAGCGACTCTGCGGTCTTGCGGCCCATGAGCATGGGCTTGCACAAGGTCAGCGCTTTGAAACGTTTGAGGTCGTCGGGTAGATGCCAAGGCAGACGATTGTCTTTGCCGATGGCACCATTACGATCCATCGCTGCAATGACCGCGATGCGTGGTGTTTTCATCAAGCGGCTCCCCCTGTTCCAAGCATCCAAGCTGATTATCATGCCAGAGCACCGCCGAGCACGTTGACTGGCAGTCGACGGGCTTTACTTCAGCTGCACATCACACAGCGACGGGTGCGCGTATCGCAGGCCAGGGATCGTAAGCTTCCACGCCAACATCCTCGTAGCGAAAGGCGAATAGATCACGGACAGCGGCGTTTAGGCTCAGGCGCGGAAGTGCGCGCGGGGTGCGCGTGAGCTGCTCGCGGGCCTGTTCCAGATGATTGGAATACAGGTGGGCATCGCCGAGCGTGTGCACAAAATCGCCTACGCCTAAATCGCAGGCTTGGGCCACCATATGGGTGAGCAAGGCATAGCTGGCGATGTTGAATGGCACGCCAAGAAAAATGTCGGCACTGCGCTGATACAGCTGACAGGACAACTTGCCGTCCGCGACATAAAACTGGAACAAGGCGTGACACGGTTGCAGCGCCATCTTCGGCAAGTCGGCCACGTTCCAAGCACTGATCACCAAACGGCGTGAATCCGGGTTGCGCCGGATTTCATCCAGCAGCCATTGCATCTGATCGAATTCCTGCCCGTTCGCGCCTTGCCAGCGACGCCACTGATGACCGTAGACCGGACCAAGATTGCCCTCGGCATCGGCCCACTCATCCCAAATCGAGACTTTGTTGTCGCGCAGATAAGCGATGTTGGTGTCACCGCGCAAAAACCACAGCAGTTCATGCACGATCGAGCGTAAATGCAATTTCTTCGTGGTGACGAGCGGGAAACCCGCGGACAGATCAAACCGCATCTGTCGACCGAACACACTGCGAGTGCCGGTACCGGTGCGGTCGGCCTTGCTGGCTCCGTGTTCGAGCACATCAGACAGCAGATCCAGATATTGCCGCACCTCAGGTAGCCTCCCTGCGTGTAGACACCACAGGCGCACCGCGTGAGCGCCACAAAAGCCACAACCCAACCAGTACCAGCGGCAGCGATAACACCTGCCCCATCGTTAACCAGCCGAAGGCCAGATAGCCGAGGTGGGCATCGGGTTCACGCACAAACTCGACAGCAAATCGAAACAGGCCATAAAGCAGCGCAAACAGGCCGGAAACAGCATAACGCGGCCGTGGTTTTGAGGAGAACCACCACAGTACGACAAACAGCGTCAAACCTTCCAGCAAAGCCTGATACAACTGTGATGGGTGACGGGCATAGGCTTCCAGCAAACCTGCATCATGCGCGCGGCGCAGAGCGTCTACGGGCATGAGAGCATATTCCGACGGCAATGCATTGCGGAACACCACGGCCCAAGGAACCTCGGTGGTATGACCCCATAATTCCCCGCCAATGTAGTTGCCCAGTCGTCCGAAGCCGAGACCGGGCGCCACCAGTGGCGCGATGAAATCTACGGTGTCGAACACATGCAGTCGCTGCTTGCGTGACCACCACGCCAGCGCCACCAGGACGCCGAGCAGGCCGCCGTGGAAACTCATCCCTCCTTCCCACACCCGGAACACCGATACCGGATCAGCCAGAACCTGCTCCATGCCGTAAAACAACAGGTACCCGATGCGGCCACCAAGCAGGACGCCGAGCATGCCGTAAAACAGCAGATCCGAGAAAGCCTGCTCGTCCACCGGCAACCGACCCGCACGAATACGCCGCCGTCCCAACCACCAGGCCAGTGCAAAGCCGGCCAAATACATCAGGCCGTACCAGTGCACCGCAACAGGCCCCAATTGGATGGCGACCGGATCGATGGTTTGCAGGATGCTCATGCTTCAGCTCGGCAGGATGCGGCAGACAAAACCCTTGAGGTATTCGGTTTCAGCAATGGCGGCTTGTATCGGGTGATCCGGGCCTTGGTGCAGATGTTGCAACACTTGAACCTGTCGATCCAAATGCCGGCCGGCCTGATTGATCGCGCCGAGCAAGCTCTCGCGTGACATATGATGGCTGCACGAGGAAGTCACTAGGATTCCTTCAGGCTCGAGCACCTGCATCGCCATAGTGTTGATGCGTTGGTAAGCCAGTGACCCTTGTTTGAAATCTTTGCGTCGTTTGATGAACGCCGGTGGGTCGACGATGACGACGTCCCATTTGTGTCGTTCTGCGCGCGCATCTCGCAAGAACTCAAAGGCGTCCGAACAGGCCGTCGCAACGCGCTCAGACATACCATTGAGCGCCGCGTTCTTCTCCACTGCCGCAACCGCCGCGGCCGATGAATCGACACAGGTGACGTGCGAAGCACCCAGTCCCGCCGCACGCAAACCCCACGCACCGACGTAGCTGAAAAGATCCAACACTCGGGCGCCATCGCGCACCCAAGGTGCAAGCAAATCGCGATTGAAATGCTGATCGAAGAACCAACCGGTTTTCTGCCCGGCCAGCACGTCGACCTCAAAGCTCACGCCGCCCTCTTCGATCCGCACCGGGCCTTCAATCTGACCAAATGCAAGCTCGACTTCTTTCGGCAAACTTTCTAAGTCCCGCGCACCGCCATCGTTTTTCCACACCATCGCTGACGGTGTCAGCACTTGGCGGACTGCGGCCGCAACCTCGGCCTTCAATCGCTCCATACCAGCTGTTGTGGTTTGTCCGACCACCACATCGCCAAAACGATCCAATACCAGGCCCGGCAAACCATCAGCTTCGCCAAACACCAATCGATAATAGGGCGCACCCGGATACAAGCGCTCACGCAAGGCCAGTGCGGTCTGAATGCGACGTGCGAACAGCTTGGCATCCAGCGCATGACCGCCGCGATCAACCAGTCGCGCCGAGATCAGCGTGCCGGGATTGACATAGCCGGTGCCCAACAATCGGCCCGTGGACGTTTGAATACCCACCACATCGCCCGGAGTGAAAGCCGTCAAAGGAGTGCGGACAATATCGACCTCGTTACTGAACACCCAGGCATGTCCGGCGCGCAAGCGTCGATCCTCGCCTCGTTTAAGTACGAGTGCGGGCAAGGTCTGTTCGTTCATCGGGTGTCCTTAGTTGAGTTTCAGGCAAATCAAAATCTGGCCGCGATCACGACCAGAAACGTGGAACCAGCAGCAGGCCCCACGTCAGCAATACATTCATTATGAAGACGAAAACGGCGGCCGAACCCATGTCCTTGGCGCGACCGATCAATTCGTGTTGCTCCGGACCGAAGCGATCGACCGCCGCTTCCAGCGCCGAGTTGACGACCTCCACGCCGATCACAGCCAGCAGGCTGGATACCAACAACACCCGCTCCACCATTGTCTGTCCGAGCCATAAACCCACCGGCGCGAATACAACAAACAAGGCGACCTCGAGCCGGAATGAAGACTCATGCCGCCAGCACGCCGCCAAACCCTGCAGCGACCAGCGCAAGGCACGCCAAACCTGGGTCGGGCTGCGCAGTAATCGCTGCTCGTTGTCAGCCATGTCGCCACCTCAGTGACGACGCTAAAATCCAAGAGCAACTGTTAGCCATGATGACGTGCATGATGCTTATTTTCCCGCGGTACCAGTGGCCGGCACATTCCATTTGCTAAAGCGCGTGTAACGCGCCAAGTCTTCGGGCTCGAGCACACCGACATAGCGTTGGCCGCGAATAATCCAGGTCGGATATTGCTCGATACCCGCCTGCGCACACTCATAGGCCATGGGGCCGTTTCGTCCGTTGGCACCACATTCCACATAGGGTAATTCGTCTGCAGAACGCCCAAAACGGCGCTTTTGCTTCGAACATTCTGGACACCAGAACGTGCCATAGAACTTGGCATCGCTATTCCCCAAATGTTCCGCTAGGGATTCCAAACGAGGATCATCTGGCGGCGAGAGCCACCCCGCCTGTGCCGCCGCGATAAGGCCGAGTGCCGGCAGCAACACCATGGCGTGCATCGCCAACCAACGAGACCAGCCACTGGCCGGTGTTTGAGTTGGACGTCGCAACACAACCAACACGAAAATCACCAGCAACAAGACCAGCGAGACCATGCACCAACCGCAAAACGCTTCCAGCGCGACCCACGCTACGGTGGTCAAATAGACACTGATCAGAACTCCGATCAGAGAAAAGCTGAACAGGCGACGCCAGCGTGTGGCTAAACTCGAACCAGTACTGGCGACGACCGCCAAAATCACGTACAGCCCCATGCCCCAGAGTGCCATCGGCAGACCAAACAGGGTGGACCAACGGCTCTCTTGCACGATGTCGCACGATGAGCCTTCGGTACAGAACACCGTGTCGCCGCCGGAAAGATGTATCACGAGCAGGTAGGCGGTCAGCAGTACGCCCAGTCCCGCCAAACCCACTACCCACCAATCGGGTGCAGGTTTTACCCTGACACTGCCAGCGGATCCCACAACGTTCCGTTTGACCTGCGGTTTTTTACGCGCCTTGGCCATGCCCTGCCACTCCCTGTAATTCCATCGCCGGTGCGCCGTCGTGGCGCAACACGCAAGAGTAACAGGCCGCGCCTCAGACTGTCTTGGCCGCGCACGTCGGTGTGAACGCTTAAATGAGAATGTAAACAATTGAACAAAGCGACGTGACCACTGCGTTTTGTCGTATGCTTTGGAGATCCCGTAGTCGAAATGACACCGTGTAGCTATGTCTTCGACCCGCACACTGACGATCATCGGCGCCTCCGAAGACAGCGTGGCGCATATCCGCCTGTTGCTCCGCATCGCCGGCACGCGCTTGCAGCACCGCTGGGAGCTACGCGACGGTGACGACGCTGACTTGCTGGTGATTGAGTCAGGCGGCGATATCGCCACCAGCGCCATCCAGACCCGTTGCGCAGCGACCGGCGTGCCCTACGCTGTGCTGTGTGATCAGGACGATCTGATCGTGCACGGCATGGCTTTGCGGCGCCCGCTGAAACTCGACCAATTGGTCGCGATTCTCAACACTGCTGGTGCCATGCGATCGGATGCCGATGTGATGCCCGGCTTGAACGCAGACTTCTACAGCAGCGAGTTCAGTGACCAAATCCCACAAGGTCGCCGCGGGACTGCTTGGGACCAACCGGATCACGCAGCGCCGGATGTGTCACACGCACCGGCTCCTAGTAAATCCGATGCGGTGGATGCGTTCGATCTGCTCATTCACGGCGACCCCCTAGAAGAGCCGCTACCGCAGAAACCGCTGATTGATGAGCGCACCGCACTGGAGGGACGAAAAGGCGGCGCAACCCAGCGTTCTGAGCTCCAGCGCGATGCCGGGACCCGTGCCGCAGCCAGCCTGATCGGCGTGTCGCCTATCGATCTTGAACCTATTTCTTTGGGGCCGCAGGTCGCCCAACCGCAGGCAAAGCAAAAGACGATTGAAGGCGAATTAGCTCCGGCGCTAGTACCCAGCTTGCTGCGCGAAGGGATGCTGCTCAGCCCAGTCCGTATCAGCGCCGAAGGCCTGCCCAACATCGTGCTTGATCCGAAAGATCGTCGCTTTTACAGCGACAGCCCTCTGCAGGAACTCGCCGCCTACTTGAGCCTTGGCCAAGAAAGCGTGCAGCGTGTGGCCGTGGTCGGGGCCGAGTTGCAGCGCGTTCGCAATACCCAAATCTCGCACTCCTTCGATGAATTGCGCTGGCTGTTCGCCCTAGCCGCATCGAACGGACGCCTCGATAGCAAGCTCGACCCCGGTGGTCGTTATGCTATTAATCAGCCATTCGCGGCCGCAGCAGAATTGCGCTCACACGCCAGCATCACCGCGCTGATGACCACGCCGATAGCCTTGAACGAAGTGGCACGTGCCAGTGGCGCACGGATGGAGGATGTCTTCGACGTCGTCAATGCGTATGCGGCGATCGGGCGGATCGATTATGTGCCACGCCAAAGTCTGCAATCCACGCCGCCCAAAGATACAAAAGCTGGCTTCTGGCGTATGTTCTCTCGCAAGTAGACCGGCCGCACAGCAAAACCAGCTGGCATCAGGGGTAAAGCAGGCCTTCGGTCCATATGCCATCAACACGGCGGTGCACATGGCGGTCGTGCAAGCGGTAGGCCATTCCATACCAGAACTCAACGGCATTGGGCACTAATCGATAGCCTGACCAGTGCGGTGGCCGCGGCACTTCGCGCCCGTCGTACTCCTGCTCGAATTGGGCATAGCGCGTGTCAAAGCTGGCGCGATCGGGCAAAGGCTCGGATTGCAAGGAAGCCCAGGCCCCTAATTGGCTGCCTCGTGGTCGCGACGCAAAATAGGTGTCAGCTTCTTCTGTGCTGACGGGCTCGACGTGTCCCTCGATCCGTACTTGCACCTGATCCCGCAACGTCTTCCAGTGAAACAACACCGCCGCGGTCGAATGCGCCGCCAGTGCGCGACCTTTTCGGCTGAGCGTATTGGTGTAAAACACAAAGCCACGCGAATCGAAGGCTTTCAACAAGACGATGCGCGCGGACAAACGCCCATCCGCATCGGTGGTTGCCAGCGTCATCGCAGTCGGCTCTCTGTCATCGGCCGCACGCGCTTCATCCAGCAATTGCGTGAATGTCGACAACACCGCCGGCGGCAGGCCCGCACTCATAGCATCGATGTTACTGCCCACATCGCACCTCCAACTCAACAGCGTTCCAAGCGGTAACCATGCTGATACACCGCGTTGAGGCGCCAGCCATTCTCGCCATCGAGACCCAGCTTCTTGCGCAGGCGGCTGACGTGCGTATCCACGGTGCGCGTTGCGACGTCACCGCGCATGTTCCAGATGCTCTCCAGCAGCATTTCACGGCTGACGACCCGTCCATGACGACGAAATAGAAACAAGGCCAGATCAAACTCGCGCTCGGTCAACACAAGCTCGTTGCCTGCCAACTCGATCCGGCGACGCGCCAGATCAATGCGATATGGCTCCAAGCCTTCTTCTTCTAGTGCATCACCGCGCGGGTGCGCGCGCCGCAAAATTGCGGCCACCCGGGCCAACAACTCGCCGCGGGTCGCTGGTTTACTGACGTAATCATCAGCGCCTTCACGCAGGCCAGCGACGATATCTTCCTCATCGCTGCGCGCTGTCAAAAATAGCACCGGCAAGGTAGAACCAGCCTCACGCAAAGAACGCAATATCGACAAGCCACTTTCGCCCGGCAAGTTCCAATCCAAGATCAAAAGATCAATCGACACCGCGCCCTGACGACGGCGAAACTCGGCGCCCGCCGGATACACCCGCACGATGTATCCCGCATCGGCCAGCCAGAGTTCGAGCAGTTGGCTAAGGTCCTCGTCGTCTTCAAGCAATCCAATCTGGTGTTGCTGGCTCATCGGCTTAGTGTTTCCGCAGTGAAATGTTGAGTTCGCTCATCACCGATCACACTGCCGCCATTGACGGATGATCCTGACCACTCGGCGTACCCGAATGCGGAGGGCCCGCTTGTGGGCGACCAGAGCGCGGCAGATAGCGCAACCAAACCAACCAGACGCCGAGCGCGTCCAGCATGATCAGCGCCTGCCACAGATACAGATGAAACCAGTCAAACATCATCTGGTTCCACTGACCAAGATAAAACAGGCTGATGATGCGCACCAGATTGAGCGTTTGGATCGCAACAAAGCCCAAGCCAATACCAACCAGCTTGTGTTTCCACGGCGAAGGGAATGCCACAATCGCCGCTATCAAGATAATGACGGCCTCGATGCCATCGCAACCTGGCGCGATCCCCACGCCAAAATCACCGGCAGCGTTCCAAATCTCAACGCCGTGCGAAACCACGCCTTTATCCCAGAGCTTGATGAGGAAGGCACTGGCGTTCGCCAAAAGCGCGGTAAAGGGCTCGGTCACCCAATCATGGCCCCACTTGCTGATTCGAAATGAGAACATCGCAACCAGCAATGCGACGAAAATGGAGAAAAAGCGGATCATCCTGATCGTTACCCACAAAGCCCTGATGGGCACCAAGGCGCAATGCTAGCATCGGACCCATGAAAACCGCCCCCAATCTCATTTTGGTCGGCCCGATGGGGTCAGGCAAAACCTCACTAGGAAAGCGTCTCGCGGCCCGCTTAGACCTGCCCTTCGTGGATGCCGACCGCGAAATTGAGAAAATGACCGGAGCCACCATTACCTTGATTTTCGAGTTGGAAGGTGAGGAGGGTTTCCGTGCGCGCGAACACGAAACACTCAAGCAGCTGTGCGATGGCGAAGGTCAAGTGATCGCTACCGGTGGCGGTGCGGTGTTACACCCGGCAACACGGCTATTACTGCCGACACGGGGCTTTGTGCTGTATCTGGCCGCCGATCCGGATACGCAACTGGATCGGCTGCGTCACGATCGCAGCCGCCCGCTTCTGCAAGGCACGGATCGACGCGCTGTTCTGCAGCGCATCAGCGAAGAACGCAACCCGCTGTATGAAAGCGTGGCCGACTTGCACCACGATACCGCCCGGAGCGGGCTGCGTCGTGGACTCGAACAAATCCTGATCCACCTGCAACAGCAGTGGCAGATGCCAAAACACTCAAGTCTGGATGCCTCCGCGTGACCGATAAATCTATTCGCCGCCTTGATGTCGAGCTCGGCAGCCGCCGTTATCCCATCCACATTGGCCCTAATCTGCTGCAAGACGATGACTGGCCACAGCGTTTGCATGGTCGCCATGTGCTGCTGATAAGCGATGAGAACGTCGCGCCGCACTACCTCGATCGCGTTATGGCGCGCTTAGGCGACAAGATCGTTGTCAGCCGCATCCTGCCGCCTGGTGAGCGGGAAAAGAATCTATCCCGATTCGGCCAGGCTTTGGGCGATCTGGCACAGATCAAAGCCAGTCGCGACGCCACCGTGGTGGCACTTGGCGGCGGAGTCGTCGGTGATCTGTCCGGCTTTGTCGCGTCCTGCTGGATGCGCGGCATCGCCTTTATCCAGTTACCCACCACTCTCTTGGCCATGGTTGATTCTTCGGTCGGTGGCAAGACCGCCGTCGATCTTCCTGAAGGAAAGAATCTCGTTGGCGCCTTTCACCAGCCTGTCGCTGTGATCGCTGATACCGAGGTACTGGCCACGCTGCCCGAACGAGAGCTAGCCGCAGGTTTGGCCGAAGTGGTCAAGTACGGCGCACTGGGCGATCCCGACTTCTTTGCGTGGCTGGAAACCCACGCGAAGGCCTTATTGGCCCGCAAGCCGCACATCCTTGGCGAAGCGATTGAGCGCAGCTGCCGACACAAGGCGGCAATCGTTGCGCGTGACGAAACTGAGCAAGGCGATCGCGCTCTGCTGAACTTCGGCCACACCTTTGGCCACGCTCTGGAAACCGCCGATGACTACGGCACGTTGCTGCACGGCGAAGCGGTTGCGATCGGCATGGTCATGGCCGCGCAATTATCCTCGCGGATCGGGCTGGCGGCGGTTCCCGACGCTGAGCGCTTGGCCGCGTTGCTAGCTCGAATGGGCTTACCGACCAGAGCGCCTGCGGGTGCTGACCCGGCACGTCTGCTTGAGCTGATGCGGCTGGACAAGAAAAATATCTCCGGCCGCCTTCGCCTTATTCTCTGGCACGGGCTGGGACAGGCCGTGATCGTTCCCGACGTGGACGAGGCTGCCGTGCTCAGCAGTCTTATCGCGGCAACCGAGAAGAGCAACTGAGCCGCATCCGTGCGACAGCGGACACGCATCCAGACGGTTACAATATCGCCATGCGCCTATTCATGCAGCAACCCGCCGCCAGCCCAATTCCTCCCCGCTATATACGTCTTGCGGTCGGGCAGGACTTGCTCGGCAGTTGGGAGCTGGTCCGGGAAACCGGGCAAATCGGAGGTCGCAGTCAGGTTCGCCGAGAGATATTTACCGATTGTGACTTGGCATTGAACGCGTTTGAAGCTCTCCGCGCACAATTCGCCAAGCGCGGTTACGTGGTGCCAGAGAGCACCCCACTCACTTCTAAAATGTGACACCCACACCATGAAGAACGATCGTTTTTTGCGCGCCCTGCGGCGCGAGCCTGTAGATTGCAACGCGCGCCCGCGCTGGCAGTTTCTTGGCCTTGGCAAAAACCCCGGAGCTGGCCTGCGAAGTCACGTTGCAGCCGCTGGAACGCTTCGAGCTCGATGCAGCAATCTTGTTTTCTGACATCCTCACTATTCCAGATGCCATGGGTCTTGGTCTGTATTTCGCGGACGGCGAAGGACCTAAGTTTGAGCGCCCAATTCGTTCGGCAGCCGATGTGGCAAAGCTCTCCATGCCCGACATTGGCACCGACCTGCGCTATGTCACCGACGCAGTCTCTTTGATCCGCCGCGAATTGGCCGGGCGTGTACCGCTGATTGGATTCTCCGGTAGCCCATGGACGCTGGCCTGCTACATGATCGAAGGCGGTGGCAGCAGCAACTTCGCGCGCACCAAAGCGATGATGTACAACGAGCCACAGACCTTGCATCGTCTGCTCGAACTGCTTACCGACACCGTGATCGCCTATCTGGCGGCGCAGCGCGAAGCCGGCGCGCAAGTCTTGCAGGTGTTCGACTCGTGGGGCGGTGTGTTGTCGCCCGATACCTATCGGGAATTCTCCCTGCGGTATCTCAACCGCATCGCACAGGAATTGCCACGCGGTGACGGTGCCGAGCGCACACCATTGATCCTGTTTGGTCGCGGCAGTGCCCTACATCTGGGAGAACTGGCCGACAGCGGCGCGGAAGGCGTCGGCGTCGACTGGCTGATCAGCATGGAAGAAGCACGTCGCCGCACCGGCGGCAAGGTCGCCCTGCAAGGCAACCTCGACCCTTCGGTGTTGCTTGCCTCGCCGGAACGCATTCGGGTCGAAGTGGCGCGTGTACTGCAAAGCTATGGTGACGGCCCTGGTCACGTCTTCAATCTCGGCCACGGCATCACGCCTGAGGTACCACCGGAACACCTCAAGGTTCTGGTCGATACCGTGCACGAATTGAGCCGAAGCAACGCGCCGACCTGAGTTCAGCGCGTCTCAGTGATGGGAGTGGGGATGGCCCGGCGCAGCCGCTGATTCGAGCACGCAGCCGTCTCCCTCATCCCAGACGATTTCCACCGTGCTATGGCTGATGCCGAAGTGCTCGGCAAGCGTCTGCTTGATGGCCCGCGTCACCGCACGCGGATCAGCGTCGTGCAGGATGTGGGCCTCCAGCGTGGCGGCTGGCTGGCCGGAGGTGATCGACCACACATGTACATGGTCGACACAGTGCAGACCCTCGACACCCGTAACCAAATGCGACTCCAGCTGCGTGATATCCACGCTTGCGGGTGTGCCTTCGAGCAGGATATGCAGAGAGTTCTTGAGCAGCGCCCACGCGCTGCGCAAGATCAAGCCAAGAATCAGCACTGACAGTATCGGGTCAATCGGCGTCCAGCCGGTGAAGTGGATGACGATGGCCGCAATGATCGCCGCGACCGAGCCCAACAGATCACCCAACACATGCAACATCGCACCCTGAATATTGACGTGTGAGCTATCGGCCCGGTGCAGGATTCGGAACACCACGAGGTTGACGCACAGGCCGATCACGGCCACCACCAACATCGGCCCGGCTAGCACCGACTCGGGCGCAAACAAACGCGCAACGGCCTCCCACGCAATCCATGCCACCAGCAAGAGCAACATCCAAGCGTTGACGAAGCCGGCCAACACTTCCAGCCGCAGATACCCGTACGTGCGACGCGCATTCGCCGCCCGTTTGCCGAAGTGGAAGCCAGCCCAAGCCAGCAATAGTGCTGCCGTGTCGGTCAGCATATGGCCCGCATCAGCAATCAAGGCAAGCGAGCCGGACAGCCAACCGCCCACCACTTCCACACCCATGAAGCTGCCAGTCAACACCAGCGCCAGCAGCACACTGCGCTGGTTGTCCGCGCTCAGCGTCGGAACGTGCTCGTGCGCATGATCGTGCTCGTGGCTGTGTGCCGACAATTCTGGATCACTCTGCGACCGCACTGCTGACCTCTTAGTCATTGCCCGTTGCATGTCCACAACGACGCACTCGATGTGTCCATTCTGTCATGCCGAGGACAATCGATTGCGATTTCAATAGGCAGCGGCCTGAACCGCTGGCTCAGGCGATTCTAAGACGCCTGATAATGCTATCGTCACTGGCCAACACAATTAAGTGGCCAAGGCACACGATGTAAGGCCCGATGCCGAGTTCTTCCGATACAATTTTCTCCAAATCTGAGGGTGATATGGCCACGCATACCAATACTTCGAGTTGGTTTGAAATACCGGTGATCGACTTCGCCCGAGCCAAGCTTTTCTACGAAGCTGTACTCGGAATTAGCATCGAAACGATGCCAATGGGCGCAACCATGATGGGCTTTCTATCGTCCGATCCCAGTGCCTGTAGCGGTGCGATCGTGCAAGGCGATGGCGGCACGCCATCCACGACTGGCACTCTTGTCTATCTCAACGGCGGCGACGACTTAACGCCGATGCTTGCGAGGGTCGAACAAGCCGGCGGTGTGATCGTCGTGCCCAAGACCGAAATTGGTGCTGAATTCGGATTCTTCGCACATTTCATCGATACCGAGGGCAATAAGCTAGGCCTCCATTCAACACGTTGATCTGATGAGGTACGTTGTGACCTGATGGTGATGGCATCGTTCTCATCCACATCTGCTAAATCGTTTAATCACAACGTCGGGCCATAGTGCCCATCACCGCTCTATCGCCGTGGTTAAAGAGTGCCATCACCGACTTATCCCGGAAGGAACATCGCTTGCGCCCTGACATACCCATCACCCGCTGGTTTTCCGCTGCGCAGGCCTTGGTTTGCGCACTGACGCTGGCCTCATGCGCCGGACATCGCCCACACCCGCTCACAAGCGTGGATACCGTCGGCGATGGTGTAGCCACCACGCGAATCACCGAGTCCTTCATTGCCGGCGCACCTGATGGTGCGGAAGTGGACTCGATCACTACCTGGTTGACGCCAGACGGTGAAATCCGCGTCATTGCCAGCGCTAAAAAGGCCGGCAATCTACTGGTGTACGACGGCACCAACGGTGATTTGCTGGCCGAACCTCTGCCACCAGGCGGATTGGCCTATCCCAATGGCGTCGCTACCTATGGCGACACCCTGTTTGTAGTTGAGCGCGATGCCGGTTGGGTTCAAGCCTTTGCCTTGCCTGAATTTTTCTCATTGGGCCGCTTCGGTGAGGGTGAACTCACCACTCCCTACGGCCTGTGGCTGTACGAAAGTGCGCCCGATGAATTAGAGATATTCGTTACGGACAGCTATCAAGATGATGGCGAATTGCCCGCCGTGTCGGATATGGATCGACGCGTACATCACTATCGTATTCAGCTTGGTGCGGGCTCGATTCAAGCGTCACCGCAAACTGTATTTGGCGGAACTGACGATGTCAGCGCACTGCGATGGGTCGAATCGATTCACGGTGACGTCGCATTTGACCGCTTGGCCATCGCCGAGGAGCACCCCGACTATCGCAAAGACGGCATCGCGATTTACAGCCTCGACGGCCGCTACAGCGGACAGCGCATGGGCAAGGATTTATTCCAGGGAGATCCCGAAGGCATCGCGCTGTATGAGTGCCCTAATGGTGAAGGCTACTGGATCGCCACGGATCAAGACGAAAACGATAATCGCTTCCATGTTTTCGATCGTGCCAGCCTCGACTACCTCGGCAGTTTCAGTGGCGAACACACGCGTAATACCGACGGCATCGCGCTGTACCCCGTCGCCAGCGAGCGATTCCCCTACGGCGTGCTCTACGCAGTCCATGACGACAGTGGCATTAGTGCCTTCGATTGGCGCGATATAGCCGGCGCTCTGAACCTCTGGTTGGATTGCTTGGACTGATCCGCCGACGACACACGGGCTTCAAGCCATTTACGGATGGCGATGCAGAAGGTCTGTCAGCACATCCATTTCTTCGTCATCAAACCCCGCCTCACGGCGCGCCTCAAGGTTAAACGGACCGCGCAGGAAACCGAGGGCGTAGCGCTCCAACAGGTCACGGAAGGTCGCACGAGGCTCGCGCTCCTCACGCTCGCACAAATAGAAGAACCAGCGCGAGCCGGCGGCAACGTGCGCCACTTCTTCACGCAGGATCACGTCCAGAATCGCCACGCTGGCATGGTCTCCGAGCCCGCTTAAACGTTCAATCATGGCCGGCGTCACATCCAAGCCGCGCGCCTCCAGCACACGCGGCACCAGCGCCATGCGTGCAAGGCAGGAGTCTGCCGTTTTTTCAGCCATTTCCCACAGACCATTATGGGCATCGAAGTCCCCATAGGCGTAGCCGAAATCGGCCAATCGTTCGACCAGTAGCAGGTAATGCCGAGCCTCGTCGTCGGCACATATGGCCCAGTCGCGGTAGTACTCGGCAGGCATGTCAGGAAAACGCAACACGGCATCCCAGGCCAGATTGATGGCATTGAATTCGATATGCGCAATGGCATGCAAAAATGCGGCGCGACCCGCCTCAGAGCCCAAGCCGCGAGAGGCCAGCTGACGTGGTGGCACCAAGGTCGGGCGCAGAGGTTGTCCAACCTCTTGCGCGGCTGGAATCACAGGCCAGTGAGCAGGTGCGGCCAATGGCAGCTGTGCAGCATGGAACGCTGTGACCGCAGCGCGCGTAGCGGCCACTTTGGCAACAGGATCACGCAAGGCCAAACAGTGAGCGGCGGCGTGTTGCAGGCTGGGCCAGTGCGGCTCGGGTGACATCATCCCGTGCGCAGTCGTTGCCGGACATCGTCCGCGCGCTGCGCATAGAGCCGTTCAAAGTAATCCGGCTCAACACCGGTCACGTACTCGCCGGTGAAACAGGAGGAATCAAAGCCAGTCAGCGCGTCGTTACCCTCGGCCACGGCCCATTCTAGGTCGGCCAGATCCTGATAGATCAGCCAATCCACGCCGAGCGCAGCCTCCACTTCGGCCTCACTCCGATCGTGCGCAATCAATTCATTCGCGGCGGGCATGTCGATACCGTAAATATTGGGGTAGCGCACCGGCGGTGCTGCCGACGCCAGATACACTTTGCGCGCTCCCGCATCCCGCGCCATCTGCACGATCTGGCGACTGGTGGTGCCACGCACGATGGAGTCATCCACCAGCAGCACCACGCGATTACGGAACTCCAGCGGAATAGCATTGAGCTTGCGCCGCACCGATTTCACGCGCTCGCCCTGCCCCGGCATGATGAAGGTGCGCCCCACGTAACGGTTCTTGATGAAGCCCTCGCGATATTTCACGCCGAGCACATTCGCCACTTCCAAGGCTGCGTCGCGCGCAGAATCCGGAATCGGAATGATGGTGTCAATGTCGTGATCGGGCCGCAGACGCAGGATCTTTTCGCCCAGCTTCACACCCATACGCATACGCGCCTTGTGCACCGAGACATTTTCGATCATCGAGTCCGGGCGGGCGAAATAGACATATTCGAAGATGCAGGGAGCATGCGGCATTTTCTCCCCACACTGGCGCGCGTAAATGTCGCCGTCAGGTGTAATCACAACCGCCTCGCCGGGCTCGATGTCACGCAAGCGGGTGAAGCCCAAAAGATCCAGCGCCACGCTCTCGGAAACGACCGCATACTCGGTTGCATCACCATTTTCGCGGCGCCCCAATACCAGCGGCCGAATACCGTGCGGATCGCGAAAGGCCACCAGCCCTAGCCCGAGTATCAAGCTGACGATGGCATACCCACCGCGACAACGCCGATGCACCGCTGATACGGCTTCAAAGACCGCCTCAGGACCAAGCTCCTGATGGCGCGAAACCTCATGTGCCAGCACGTTCAACAGCACCTCGGAATCCGACGGGGTGTTGACGTGACGGCGATCAGCTTCGAATACGTCACGGCGCAGAGTTTCGGTATTGGTGAGATTCCCGTTGTGCGCCAGCGCGATGCCGTAAGGGGAGTTCACATAGAACGGCTGAGCTTCATCCGAGCCCTCCGAGCCCGCGGTTGGATAACGGCAGTGCCCAATGCCGATGCGACCGGCAAGCTGGCGCATGTGATCATCATCAAACACTTCGCTGACTAGACCATTGGCTTTATGGATATGAATCCGAGTTCCGTCTGCGGTGGCGATGCCAGCAGCATCCTGGCCACGATGCTGCAACACGGTCAAACCGTCATACAGTGACGCGGCCACTGGCCCGGCGCCAACTATGCCTATGATTCCACACATGAAGTTCGAACCTCGTCAGGTGCCCGGCTGGTGCTGAATCGGTCGGGTCGGATCAGGTGACGGCGAAGGGGGCAGCTCCAAGGGCTGCGCACCAGAGCCATCATTGTCCTGCGGGAAGGGCGCAATGTGGAGTTTTTCCACCATTGCATCCAGAGAAATCTGTTCGGCGACCATTTCCGGTAGCCAGCCTTTCATCCACTCTGCGCCGCGCTCAAAGCCCGGAACCACCTGTGCTTGCTGCCAAGCGGCTTCCTGTGGCAGCGGCGTAAAACCAGCCACCAGCACCAGCACCGAGGCCACGGCGGCGCCACGCAAGACACCAAAGCCGAGGCCAAGAATGCGATCACTGCCAGAAAGCCCACTGCCTTTAACAAGTTTACGCAACAGCCAAGTCATCAGGCTGCCCACGGTCAAAACCAGCAAAAACACCATGGCATAGCCCAACAACCAACGTGCGGTGGGTGAGTCAACGCTGGTTTCGAACAGCCCGGAGACTTCTAATCCAAACGTCACGGCTAGCCAGAACGCAGCGACCCACACCACCAGCGCCATAACCTCACCGACAAATCCACGCAATAAACCGATTACCGCAGATCCGGCGACGATCACCAGCAATACGATGTCCAGCCAGGTGAGCATGCTGAGTGAAATCAGGGATGAGCGACGACGTTACCGTCGATGCCAAGCTTGGTCTTGATTTCAGTTTTCAGCTGATCTGCCTTGGCCCGGTGCAGCTCTGGTCCGATCCGGACCCGCCACAGGACACCGGCATCCGTTGGTGCGCGCTCCACATAGCTCGAAAAACCGGCCGCACGGGCACGATCACGGAGGGCGTTGGCATCGTTCTGTACACGCAAAGCACCAATCTGCACCGCAAAACCCTGTGCGACAGCTGGCTTGACCGCTGCCGGTGCACTCTCACCTTCCAAGGAGATCACCCCAGTGGGCACGTCATTGCGAACCTTAAGCACCGATAGACGTGCCGATTCAGCCTCCGAACGCTGCGCAAATGGCCCCACACGCACGCGCTGGACCGGCTTGCGCTCCAAGGTGACCGTTTCACTGTAAGCGGGCAGCTTCTGAGCCCGCAATTGCGCCACGAGCGCGGTGGCATTGGCGGCATTGGCGTAGCTGCCAAGATTCACAGCCCATTGTCCAGCCACGGTTTCTCTGGGCTGGGCAGGCGGCGAAGTCGGTGCAGTGACCGCGGCTGGCGTGACGGGTTGGGCAGCAGGTGCTGGTGTTGTTGCAGGTGCAACGATGGCCGGCGCGGTAGCGACTGGCTCATCAGACAGCGCATCGACCCGCGGCGGCGCATCAGTTTGATCCACCGTCACCACACGACCGTAGTCGGGCGTCGCATTCGCAGTATCAGCAGACGGCGGCGCTGGCAGTGCCAATGACACCTGGCGCGTCTCCAAAGGATGACCAGTTGGATGCGCTGTGCGATCCGGTATCTCCGTGGAAACCGTCGCCTCACCCGCATCAGTGCCCGGCCCACCAATCAGCATTGGCAGGAAAATAACGGCTAGTGCCACCAGCACGGCGGCACCAACGAGACGTTGTTTCAAGCTGGCGTCCATACGACATCGCCCGAGTAGGTTCGCGCCAAAGTATACCGGCCCTTTGCCACGCAAGCGCGGTGGTGGCAGTGCCCGTCAGTCAGGTGGCGTCAAGCGCCGCCATCGCCTCGGCGATGGTATGAAAGGAACCAAAGACCACGATACGGTCGCCCGTTTGAGCAGTCCGACGGGCTTCGCCCAGAGCAAGCGCGACCGTTGCATGTCGCGCTGTGAGTGAACGTGAAAGCAAGGCTCCCACTTTCTGCCACAGCAGATCCACTGACTGGCCTCGCCCACCCACATCGGCCAAACCAGCAAGGTGCCAGATATCAATGTGCCCCATGAGCGCGGCGACCTCGTTCGCCACGTCTTTGTCGGCCAAGGCTGCGAACACTCCGAGTGTCGCTCCGCGCGCCGGGTTACTTTGGAGCCAGCTCGCCAGTTGCTGTGCAGACTGCGGGTTGTGTGCGACATCGAGCACGATCTCTACCGGCCCCGGGATCACCTGCATGCGCGCCAACAACACGGCCGAGGCGACGCCATCGGCGATCGCGCTGGCATTCAGTGGAAGAGCCGGAACCAAGGCGCGCAGCGCGGCGATAGCACTAGCCGCATTGTCCATCTGCGCCGGCGCTTTCAGGCCAGGATTGGGCAGCTGTAGACGCTCGTTGTCGCTGCTCCAAGACCAGCCCTCGCCATTCCTCTCATGTCGAAAATTACGACCGGCACGCAGCACCGGCGCACCCAGCCGATCAGCTTCGCGCAGCAGGCTATCGGGCGGATCGAGTTCGCCGATCACCGCGGGTTTGCCGGTTCTGAAGATGCCCGCCTTTTCGCGTGCAATGGATTCACGGTCATTGCCAAGATAATCGGTGTGATCAAGCGCGATGGTTGTCACCACGGCGACATCGGCATCGACGATATTGACCGCATCGAGTCGCCCACCCATACCCACCTCGAGCACGACCAGATCCAACGATTCCCGTGCGAACAGCCACAGTGCCGCGAGCGTGCCGAATTCAAAAAAGGTCAGGCCGGTGTCGGCGCGCGCCGCTTCAACCGCTTCGAACGCGTCGATCAATGCCTCGTCCGACACTTCGGCACCATCAATGCGGACACGCTCGTTGTAGCGCTTCAGGTGCGGCGAGGTGTACGCGGCGACCCGATACCCACCGGCACGCGCAATGGCTTCGATGAAGGCCACCGTAGACCCCTTGCCATTGGTACCCGCCACCGTAATGACACGAGGCGCCGGCTTTGTAAGTCCGAGCCGCTTGGCGACCTCGTTCACTCGCTCTAGGCCCAGCTCAATCGTCTTGGAGTGGATCGACTGTTGGTATTCCAGCCATTGTGAGAGATTCATTACGGTATTCGTTTGTGTAGGCGATCGCACACTGTAACCCGATGTTTCAGCGTCTGGCGCTGAAGATGCCATGACCGCCAATGACGGAATGGTTCACGCATGAAATGCTGCCAGAACTGCCCTCGTCCATCGGTATCTAAACTTGGACGAGGACAGACTCTAGGCAGATCTGAGCAGTTCTTTACTGTGAGCTTTTTGGCGTGACCCCAAGCTCCTGCAAAATCGCAGGTGCCGGATAGACTTTATCCATGATCCACAGCATGTAGCGCGAATCAACGTGGATGGTGCGGGTGATGGTCGGATCGAACACCCAGTTCGAGGCTACCGATTCCCAAATGCCGTCGAAAATCAGGCCCACCAACTCACCTTTCGCGTTCAAGGTAGGCGAGCCGGAGTTACCACCGGTCACGTCCAAGTCGGCCAGATAGTTCACCGGCACGTCACCCAACTTTGCCACTTCCCACGCGCCAAACCGGCGTGCAGCGATGGCATCGAGCTGCACTTGGGTGGCATCGAAGGGATCTGCGCCAGTGTGTTTTTCTACCAGTCCGCGCGTGGTGGTGAAGGGCAAGTACTCCAGACCATCGCGGGGGGACACGCCCATGACGTTGCCGAACGTGATACGCAGACTGGAGTTGGCGTCTGGATAAGTGGCCTTGTTCTGGCTCTTGCGGTAGTCGATCAGGGCCTGCATATAGCCCGGCTGCAAACGTGCGATGCCGCCGCTGAACGTTTTGTAATCTTCACGCATCGCTTCCAGCGTCGGAGCCAGCAGCTCCGCCAACTTCAAAAACTCATCGTCGCTGGCTTGCAGCGTAGCCAAGTCGGCTTCGAAAGCCTCCATGCGCGCATCGACATGGGTCAAACGGGTGTTGGTATACAGCACATCCAGTTTCTTACTCAACGCGGCCTTGGTGTCGCCACCATCATTCAGCCCTGCCCACTCATCCAACTCAGCAATACGCTGGTCGGCCGGCAAGGCCGCATACGTGTCGAACCAATAGCCAAGCAACTGGCGATCAACGTCTGCGTCCAAGCGCCGATCCAGTTGTCGCTGCCCCGCTTCCAAGCTCGGCCAATCACGTTCTTGGAAACCCATTGGGCGTTGCACATCCGGCTTTACACGCTCCTGCGCGAGTTGATACAGGGTGTTGGCGGAACCCAAAAGGCCGCTGCGCGTCAGACCACCGATAACACGCTCACGCTCGCGCGTGGCGCGCTGGGAATCGCTCAGCGCGAGATAGGCACGGTAGTTATCCAATGCTGCCTTGCCACTGCGACCCTGTTTTTCCAACCATGCCACCAGATCGGCTTCTTCACGGTGTTTGAAACCTGAGGCATCACTGCGACGGAAGCCATCCAGCATGCCCGCCATGTTCTTGCTGGCGTTATTCAAACCCGCGAGCATCGAGGCGTACTTGATTGCGACGGCAGGGTCATCCTTGCCGGCAGTCTCGGCAATCTCAATCAAGTCCTTGTAGGTCTCGATCTGAGTCGGATAGTTCCACGCGATGGCGTCATCAATCTGGCTCGCCAATTGGTAACGCTGGGTGCGGCCCGGGTAGCCAGCCACCATCACAAAGTCGCCCTCGGATAAGCCTTGGGCTGCGAACTTCAGATAATGCTGCGGCTGATACGGAACATTGTCTTCGGCGTAAGGCGCGGGCTTGCCGTCGGGGCCGACGTAGGCGCGATAAAAGGTGAAATCACCGGTGTGGCGCGGCCACTGCCAGTTATCAATGTCACCACCAAACTTGCCGATGGCCGCAGGCGGTGCATAGGCAATGCGTACGTCGCGAATCTCGAACTGACGGAACAAGCGGTACTGCACGCCACCAAAGTGTGCAAACACGCGGCAGCGATAGCCGTCTTCGGCTTCACACTCGGCGACCAGCCTCTTCTGGGCCGCATCAATCGCATCATTGCGAGCACGATCAGTCGCACGTTTAGAAATCCCGGCGAGCACCTGATCGGTGACATCGGTGATGTCCTCGGTCACCCAGATGCGCGCAGCGGGACCGGCTGAGGGCTCATCGGCCAATGATGACGCGATAAAACCGTCGCGCAGCATGTGGTGCTCGGGCGTCGAGTTGAGTTGCAGCGAGCCGTAGGCGCAGTGGTGATTGGTCACCACCAAGCCATTGCCCGAAACAAACGAGGCAGTGCAACCTGGCAAGGCCACTACTGCGCCCATCGGATGCCCGCGCAGATCGCTCAGCGTGGCGGGATCCAAGGCCAGCCCGGCACGGGTCATGGCATCGGCGATTTCTGGCAGTTGCTCGGGTGTCCACATGCCTTCGACGGCAAGGGCAGGCATCGCAACCATCAGGCCAATGCAAAGGAGGGATAGGCGCATGGGAAGTTTCCCTTATTCATGGGTTAAACGCTCAAGTATAGGAGCGCCATCCAAATGTCGGATGCGCCATTGGTCACGCCATGCCTACGCCCGTGCCGTCCTATAATGATTACCCCAACCCTGAGAAACCATGGAACGGCTTATGTCCAAAACCATGCGAGCACTGGTCAAGCGCGAAGCCACGCGCGGCATCTGGATGGAAGAGGTGCCAGTTCCTCAAGTCGGCCCGAACGAAGTGCTAATCCGGGTCGAGAAAACTGCAATTTGCGGCACCGATCTGCACATCTACCTCTGGGACGACTGGAGCCAACGCACCATCAAGCCGGGTTTGGTGATCGGGCATGAATTCGTCGGACGCATTGTCACGATTGGCGAAGGCGTGACGGGCTACAAGATCGGCGATCGCGTTTCAGCCGAAGGCCACATCGTCTGCGGCCACTGCCGCAACTGCCGTGCAGGACGGCAACACCTGTGCCCGAACACAATCGGAATTGGTGTCAATCGGCATGGCGCGTTTGCTGAATACATCACGATGCCCGCCTCCAATCTATGGCCGATACCGGATCAAATCCCTTCCGAGTTGGCAGCTTTCTTCGACCCTTACGGCAATGCCGCGCATTGTGCGCTAGAGTTTGACGTGATCGGCGAGGACGTGCTGATCACTGGCGCCGGCCCGATCGGCATCATCGCCGCTGGCATCTGCAAGCACATCGGCGCACGCAACGTAGTGGTCACTGACGTCAACGATTACCGCCTGAAGCTGGCGGCAGACATGGGTGCAACGCGAGTGGTCAACGTGGCCCAGCAGTCGCTGCGCGACGTCACCCGCGACCTCCATATCGAAGGCTTCGATGTCGGCCTTGAAATGAGTGGCAATCCTCGTGCCTTCGCCGACATGCTCGAATGCATGTACCACGGTGGACGCGTCGCCATGCTCGGCATCATGCCGCGCGGTGCCGGCATCGATTGGGACAAAGTGATCTTCAAAGGCCTCACACTGCACGGAATCTACGGCCGAAAGATGTACGAGACTTGGTACAAGATGACGCAGATGGTGCTGACCGGCTTCCCTCTACAAAAAGCACTGACACACCAGATCCATATCGACGACTTCCAGAAAGGTTTTGACCTGATGGAGTCCGGCCAATGCGGAAAAATCGTGTGCAATTGGACATGATCAACCGCTCGTGCCGGCGTCTGTAGGCCCGGCGGCACTTGCCGCTGCACACCGACCCGTTTGCCACGCATTTGTCGGCACTTTGCCGCACCCACCACGGAGAATCGTGACATGAGATTGCAACGAACCCTGATCGGCAGCGCGATCGCTACCGCCATGCTGGCACTGGCCGCCTGCGGCTCTTCGCCCGAGCCCAGCGCAACCCAACAAAACGCAGACAGGCCGGTCAGTGAAAGCGCCGACGCCTTCATCGCGCGGGTCAATCGCAGTCTGGTAGAAAACACCCCCGAGATGACCGCCGCAGAGTGGCTCTCCAACACCTACATCAATGACGACAGTCAGCGTGTCGCTGCCGCAGCCAACGAGCGCTGGCTGACCGCTTGGAACGCCTATATCGAACAGGCCAAAACCTACGACGAAGCGGCCCAATCACCGGCCACTGCACGCGCCTTGCACCTACTCAAGAGCGGCTCCTCGATGCCGGCTCCAAAAGACCCAGCCAAGCTCAAGGAATTGACCGAAATCGCCACGCGCATGGGTGCAACCTATGGCGCGGGTGAATGGTGTCGGGACGCGGTCGCCGGTAAAGACTGTCTCGACATCGGCCAGATTTCAGAAATCGTTGCCGACACCGCCAACAGCAGCTACGAGCAGCAATTGGAGGCCTGGCAAGGTTGGCACACTATTTCCCCACCCATGCGCAAGGATTATCAGCGTTTCGTCGAACTGACGAATGAGGGCGCCGGCGAAATCGGCTTTGCCAACACTGGCGAAGTCTGGCGCGCGGGTTACGACATGACCCCGGCCGAGTTCCAAGCCGAAACCGACCGCCTCTGGCATCAGGTCGAGCCGCTCTACACTCAGCTCCAGTGCCATGTGCGCAACAAGCTGGAAGAAAAGTATGGAGTGCGCGGACAGGTCGACGGCCTGATCCCGGCGCACCTGACCGGCAACCTATGGCAGCAGGACTGGAGCAACCTGTGGCCGCTGCTTGAACCGTATCAAGGCCTGGGCAGTCTGGATATTTCCTCCGCGTTGCGTAAACAGCGCGATGCGATCCTAGCCGAAGCCGTGTCCGAAGCCGGTGGCCTAACGAGTCTGACGGCGGAAAAGCAGGTTGAGTTAAGCCGTCAAGCAGATTTCGGCATCGCCAAAAACATGACCCGCCTGGCAGAGAGCTTCTACACCGGCCTCAACATGCCCGCACTGCCGGATTCCTTCTATACCGACTCGCAATTGATCCAGCCGCGTGATCGCAACGTGGTGTGTCATGCCAGCGCGTGGCAGATGAACACCGCCGATGAGGTGCGGATCAAAATGTGCATCAAGCCGAGCGAGGAAGAGCTCACCACGATTTATCACGAGCTCGGGCATATCTATTACTACTTGGCCTACAAGGATCAGCCGCCGATTTTCCAGAGCGGCGCGCATGACGGCTTCCACGAAGCCATCGGCGACACCATCGTGCTGTCGATGACACCTGAGTATCTGGCCTCAATCGGTCTCGTGGACGCACCCGCGGTCAGCGAAAAAGCCGTGATCAACTCGCAAATGCGCATGGCGCTGAGCAAGGTCGCCTTTTTGCCGTTCGGCTTGATGATCGACCGCTGGCGCTGGGGCGTGTTCGACGGGTCGATTACGCCCGAGCGCTACAACGCGGCTTGGTGGGAGTTGAAGAAGCAGTATCAGGGCGTTGCACCGGTTGAAGTGCGCGGTGAGGAATATTTCGATGCAGGCGCCAAGTACCACGTGCCTGGCAACACGCCCTACACGCGTTACTTCCTCTCCCACATCCTCCAGTTCCAGTTCTATAAAGCGCTATGTAATGCCGCCGGCCACGACGGCCCTCTGTACCAGTGCAATTACGCGAACAATCCTGAAGCCGGCAAGCTGTTCTGGACCATGCTCCAAAGCGGCAGCAGCCAGACGTGGCAAGAGACGATGGAGGAGTTGACTGGCAGCCCGCAGATGGACGCGTCGGCCGTGCTGGAATACTTCGCACCACTGCAAACGTGGCTAGAAAACCAGAATCAGGGTAAGGAGTGCGGCTGGGAAAGCTGAGTCGTCAGGCCTGATACGCACGTTGCGTATCAGGCTTCCGCATAACGAACGGCCTGCCCGATCCAGCGTTCGATCAGTCGGGCCGCGACCTGCGGCGCATGGGCCAGCAAGGCATCCGCAGCGGCTTGTACTTGGGGCAAAAGAGCAGCATCGCGGACAGGGTCCGCGATGCGGAAGCCTGCAAGGCCGGTCTGGCGCGTGCCCAACAACTCGCCCGGGCCGCGCAGTTCCAAATCCTTTTCAGCAATACGAAAACCATCCGTCGTTTCGCGCAGCACCGCCAAGCGCTCACGCGCCAACTGTGACAACGGCGCTTTGTACATCAGCACGCAACTGGACGCGGCCGCGCCGCGCCCTACCCGACCGCGCAACTGGTGCAACTGGGCCAAACCTAGGCGCTCGGCATTTTCTATCAACATCAAGCTCGCATTGGGCACATCCACACCCACCTCGATCACGGTGGTGGCGACCAGCAACTGGATTTCTCCCGTCTTAAAAGCCTCCATGGCGAGCTGTTTCTCTGCCGCTTTCAAGCGACCGTGGACCAAGCCGACACGCACATCGGGCAGTTGCTCACGCAGTAACTCGAACGCTGTCTGCGCCGCCTGTGCTTCGATCTTCTGGGCCCCCGGCGCGAGCGGCTCCTCGCTTTCCTCGATCAACGTACAAACCCAGTACGCCTGCCGCCCTTGGGCACAGGCCACCCGAATGCGATCAATTAACTCGTCGCGCCGCGCGACATTGATCACGACGGTCTGCACAGGTGTGCGACCGGGCGGCAATTCGTCAATGACGGAGACATCCAGATCGGCATAGGCCGTCATCGCCAAGGTGCGCGGGATCGGCGTTGCCGTCATCACCAATTGATGCGGAACCTGCGCACCATCGCTGCCCTTGTCGCGCAGCACGAGGCGCTGATGTACGCCAAACCGATGCTGCTCATCCACGATCACCAACGCCAGTCGAGAGAACCGCACCGGATCCTGCAACAAGGCATGGGTACCCACTACCAGAGGCGCACCGGCCTCGATGGCTGCCAAAACGTGCTCGCGGGCCTTGCCCTTGATCTTGCCGGTCAGGTGTACTTGCTCGATACCGAGTGGCTCAAACCAGTTTCTAAACGCCTGAGCATGCTGCTCGGCAAGTAGTTCGGTTGGTGCCATCAGCACCACCTGAGCGCCACTTTCGATTGCCAACAGCGCTGCTAATGCCGCCACGACGGTCTTGCCGGAGCCCACATCACCTTGCACCAAGCGCAGCATCGGTTCGGGCAGCGCCAAATCGCGGGAGATTTCTGTAAGCACACGCGATTGGGCTGTCGTGAGCGCGAACGGAAGATCCTTGCGCAAACGTTTGGCAAGAACCCCGGCGGGGCGCAATGCCGGTGCGCCCAGACGCTTCACCGCAAGCCGCTGATGGCGCAAGCTGAGTTGGTGCGCCAGCAGTTCCTCCAGCGCCAGTCGCATTTGTGCCGGGTGTCTGTGCTGCGCCAGCTCGGCCAGATCGGCACCCGCTGGTGGTCGATGCAAGTCTCGCACCGCATCACGCCAACGCGGCAGCGCACCATCGGGAAATGTCTCCGGCGGCAACAATTCCAGCGCATCATCATCGGGCAAATGATCCAGCGCCGCGTCGATCACACGTGCCAAGGTACCTGCGCCCACACCTTCAATCGCTGGATAGACAGGATCAAGCCGCTCACTCAACTGCAATACGGCCGATTCTTCCAACACCCGATAGCGCGGATGCACAATCTCCGGTCCTAATTGCCCCGCACGCACCTCACCGTGGCACACGATGCGCGCACCAACGGGCAGACCCTTCACCTGCGATGCGTTGAAATGGAAGAAGCGCAGCACCAAACCGGACGCTGAATCGTCACCTACAGCCACTTTCAGCATCGGGCGGCCACGAAAACTACGCTCCACCGCCTCTATGCGGCCATGCACTTGTGCCGGCTCACCCATCCGCAGGGCACTGATCGCTGTGATCCGGGTACGATCGTCGTAACGCAGCGGCAGATGCAGCCACAGGTCCTGCAGGCAGGAGATGCCACGTGCGCTCAAACGAGCCGCCATTTGCGGCCCTACACCTTTGAGTATCGTGACGGGTTGACGTGCGGCGTCGACGCTCACGGCACTAGGATACGTCTCTGCCGTGTCGCTTGATCAGCTCAGTCCAGCACCATAACCATGTCGATCTCGACTTGTGCGCCGAGTGGCAAGCCAGCCACTTCAATCGTCGAGCGAGCCGGATAGGGTTTGGAAAAGTGCTCGGCCATGACTGCATTGACCTTGGCAAAGTTCGACAGATCGGTCATGTAGATACCCACTCGCGCCACTTGGGCGAAGCTGCCACCGCCCGCCTCGCACACCGCTGCAAGATTTTTGAATACCTGCTGCGCCTGCGCCGAAATGTCACCCTCGACCAATTTCATCGTCGCTGGATCGAGTGGTGTCTGACCCGACAGATACACCGTATTACCCACCTTCACTGCCTGCGAATATGGGCCAATGGCGGCAGGAGCGGCGTCGGAATGAATAATCTGTCTGGACATGGTGCGAACCTCATGAAGGGTGGAAACTCTTAGTGTACGTCCTTGCGCCCTTAACGATTGTCTGGATCGCGTCAGCGACGCTGCACCCCAACCGCCACTGGCAGGCGTCGCACACGGCGAATCACGTCGGCAATGTGCTTGCGATCACGTACGTTTAACAGGAATACGATGACGGCCGAGGCCAGATCACGCTCCTGATATTCGACGTTGTCGATATTGGCTTTGGTTTCGGCAATAGCGGCAGCGACCTGGGCCAGCACGCCGGGCTTGTTCTCGACTTCAATCCGGATCGACGAGCGGAATTCGCCACTGACCTGACGATCCCAGCCGATAGGAACCATACGCTCGGGGTTCTTTCGCAACTCAGGCACATTCTTGCAATCGGTGCGATGCACCACGATGCCCTTGCCGCTGGACAGATACCCGACGATATCGTCACCGGGTACAGGCAGGCAGCAGTCGGGGAAATTCAGCACGCCACGCTCGGCACCGGTGATGAGAATTTTCTCGGCGCTACCGACGTGGGGCTCGAGCACCCGTCCATCAATCGTGCGCGCCAAGGCTTGGGCGACCTGCAAAGCCATCCGATTGCCGAGCGCGACTTCAGCAAGCAAATCCTCCAATCGCCGCAATCTAGCGTCGGCGAGATACTGGTCGAGCACACTGGCAGGAATGCGATCAAGCGAGCTATCGAGCGATTCCAGCGCACCATCCAGCATGCGGTGCCCCAGCTCGACCGCATCTTCATGCTGCAAATGCTTGAGGAAGTGACGAATTGATGTGCGCGCGCGGCTGGATACCACCCAGTCGAGCCAGCTCGGGCTGGGTGTGGCCGAAGGTGCCGTAATGATCTCCACGGTCTGGCCACTGTTCAAACGCGTGCGCAGCGGCGCCAGCTTTTTGTCCACACGCGCCGCCACGGCATGGTCGCCGACCTTGGTGTGCACGGCGTAGGCGTAATCGAGCGCCGTGGCATTACGCGGCAATGACAGGATGTCGCCTTTGGGTGAAAACAGGTAGACCTCGTCCGGGAAGAGGTCAATTTTGACGTTGTCGAGAAATTCCTGGGAGGAGCCGGCTTCCTTCTGGCTTTCCACCAAGCCGGTAAGCCAATTCTGGGCACGACTTTGCACACTGGACGGCGCACTACCCGGGGTTTTGTAGAGCCAGTGTGCAGCGATCCCACGCTCAGCGACCTGGTCCATTTCTTCGGTACGAATCTGCACTTCGATGGGCGAGCCGAAGGAACTAAACAAAAGCGTGTGCAGCGACTGGTAGCCATTGGCTTTGGGAATAGCGATGAAGTCGCGGAAGCGCTTGTCGACAGGCTTGAACAGCGCATGCACCGCCCCCAGCGCCATATAACACTGCATCACGCTACTCACGATCACGCGAAAACCGAACACGTCCATGACTTGGTCGAACGTCTTCTGCTCTTGCTTCATCTTGCGGTAGATGCTGTAAGGCGATTTGACCCGCCACACTAAGCGGTGCGCAATGCCTTCACGAGTAAGGCTCTGAGCCAAGGCCTCTTCGATTTTCCCCATGGCCTCTCGGCGTGCGACGGGCAAAGTCTTGACGTGGCGCGTAATGACCGCGTGACGCTTGGGGTGCAGACCTTTGAAACCAAGATCTTGCAACTCACCCTTGATCCGGTTCATGCCCAGTCGTTGTGCGATCCGTGCGTAGATCTCAAGCGTCTCACGCGCGATGCGACGTCGGGAGTCGTCGCTCATGGCATCAATGGTGCGCATGTTGTGCAAACGATCGGCCAGCTTGATCAGAATGACGCGCAAGTCGCGCGCCATCGCCAGCAGCATTTTGCGAAAGCTCTCAGCGTTGGCTTCTTGGCGACTGCCAAAATGCAGCTTGTCGAGCTTGGTCACCCCATCGACAAGTTCGGCGACCGTTTCACCGAACTGTGAGGCGATGCGCTCCCGCTCAATCGGGGTGTCTTCGAGCACGTCGTGCAGAATGGCCGCGCAGAGGGTTTCTACATCCATCCCCAAGTCGACCAGCAGCAAAGCGACCGATACAGGATGAGTGATATAGGCTTCGCCGCTTTTGCGCGTCTGGCCATCGTGCGCCAAGGCGCCAAGCCGGTAGGCCTGATAGATGAGATCTGTCTGATCGGACGGAAGATATGCGCGGGCGCGCTCAAGCAATTGCTCGACCAGATCCGGGCATGGATCTGGAACGAGGCCAGAAACGGAGCTGGCCGGTGCTTCTTTGGAAATGGGCGTAAGGGTGGACATGAAACCAGCCTACGCAGCATCGACTGCGGAGGCAACGTGCGCGGCAGAAAACCGACATGCGGATTGCGGCCAATACACGCCCGTCACACCCTAAAAAATCAAACGTCGTCGCCGCCCTTGGCGAGATCGTCATCCACTTCAGCGGCCGCCCATTCCATCGCCTCGCGCTCACGGCGCTCGCGCTGGACGCGGTCTTCTTCTTCGATGCTTGCTTCGTCGATCACGCGCGAAGCGATCTCTCGCAAGGCCAGCACAGTGGGCTTGTCGTCTTGCTCATCACCTTCCATAGCGGTCTGAGCGCCCTTGGCAAGCTGACGGGCACGGCGCGAAGCCATGATGACCAGTTCGAAACGGTTATCGACCACTTCGAGGCAATCTTCGATGGTGACGCGGGCCATGGGCTTCCTCGGTAAAGAACGAAACGATGAATGAACCAGTCATTGTACGGCACAAAGCACAGCAGCCGCAAACTCAATCGACGATGGGAAAAAACCTGCAGTACAGCGCGCGCAAGACACCCTCGCGCACGTTTGGGCTGCGGTCGCCCTTAGACGTTGAAGCGAAAATGCAGCACGTCGCCTTCTTGGACAATGTACTCCTTGCCCTCCAACCGCAGACGCCCGACTTCCTTGGCGCCAGCCTCACCGTTGTACTTGATGAAATCCTCGTAGGAAATCGTTTCAGCACGGATAAAGCCTTTTTCGAAATCCGTGTGGATGACGCCCGCCGCTTGCGGCGCGGTTGCACCTTTGCGCACGGCCCAAGCACGCACTTCTTTCACGCCTGCGGTGAAGTAAGTCTGAAGGCCCAGCAGGACGTACGCGGCACGAATGACACGATTGAGGCCGGGCTCATCCAAACCCATGTCAGCGAGAAACTCATCGCGATCGGCCTCATCGAGCTGTGACAACTCTTCTTCGATCGCAGCGCAGACCGGCACAACCTCTGCACCCTCCTGCGCGGCGCGCTCGCGCACGGCGTCGAGATGCGGGTTGTCCGTAAAGCCGTCCTCAAGCACGTTGGCGATGTACATGACCGGCTTCATGGTGAGCAGGAACAGGTCGCGCAAGAGAGCTTTTTCATCACTTGGAAGCGCCATCGACCGCACCGGATGACCTTCGTCCAAATGAGCGCGCACGCGCGCCAGCAGGTCGCGACGAACCATCGCGTCCTTGTCGCCCGTTTTGGCAGCCCGCTCGTAGCGGTTTAAGGATTTCTCGACCGACTCAAGATCTGCCAGTGCCAATTCCGTGTCGATAATTTCGATATCAGAGACAGGATCGACACGCCCGGAAACGTGCACGATGTCCCCATGCTCGAAGCAGCGCACCACATGGGCGATGGCATCGGTTTCACGGATGTTGGCGAGGAACTTATTACCCAGACCTTCCCCCTTGCTGGCCCCCGCCACCAAGCCGGCAATATCAACGAACTCCATCACCGTTGGCAGGGTTTTTTGCGGCTTGACGATTTTTGCCAGCGCATCCAGACGCGGATCTGGCACAGCGACCACGCCAACGTTCGGATCAATCGTGCAGAAAGGAAAATTCGCCGCCGGGATACCGGCGCGAGTAATTGCGTTGAAAAGCGTGGACTTACCGACATTGGGAAGCCCGACGATGCCACATTGGATGCCCATGATGGACTCGAGATTAGTGATTCGGGATTGGGGATTCGCCGCGGTCCGGTTCAAATCCCCAATCCCCAATCGCTACTCCTGTTTCAACGTGTGTAGACGCTTCATCGCCTCATTGAAATCACCCTGCAGAGCCTGCGGCATCACCGACAGGGCGTCATCGACACTGCGCAAGATGGCCGCTTCGTCATCCTTGCCAGCGCGCCCAAGAACCCACGGCGTGACCATGTGCTTGCTACCCGGATGACCGATACCAATCCGGAGCCGATGAAAGCCACCGTGACCGAGGTGCGCGAAGATATCGCGCAAACCGTTCTGGCCACCGTGCCCACCATCAAACTTGAGCCTCGCGGTACCGGGCGGCAGATCCAAGTCGTCGTGCGCGACCAACATCTGCTCGGGCTCGATCTTGAAATAGCGCAAGGCAGCCACGACCGACTGACCACTTCGATTCATGAAGGTTGACGGCTTAAGTATCCACACTGGACCCGCGCCGAGATCAAGCTTTACCGCTTCGCCGTGCAGTTTGGCCTCGTATGAAAAATGACTATTCGCGGCCGCTACCACTGCATCGGCAAACCAGGCCCCGGCGTTGTGCCGGGTCTGGACGTACTCTGCTCCCGGATTACCGAGACCTACAATTAACCGTAATGCCGTCATCGACAGTGCGCCTGCATGTGGCCCAGCGGTTTCGCAGGGCCACATGGCTGGACACATTACTTCTTCTCAGGTGCCTTGGCCTTGGTGGCTGGTACTTCAGCCGACGCTACGCCATCTTCCTCACCCTCGGCGTCATCTTCCGACTCGACCTCGGCTGCCATCTTGCGTGCGATGACCATGGCCGCGTCGAACTCGGTGTCCCGACTCAGGCCAGGAATCTCGACGCCCTTGGGCAAGACCAAGCTGGACAGGTGAAGGACGTCGCCTTCTTTCAGTTCAGACAGATCTACTTCGATATTAGCCGGCAAATCGCCAGGCAAGCACTCGATCTCGACTTCCGTCATCTCATGCATGATCACCACGCCGGACGTCTTGCCGGCCGGCGAGTTTTCCTGATTGACAAAGCGCAGCGGCACCGAGACGCGAATCGCCTCGTTCGCCATCACGCGCTGAAAGTCCAAGTGCAAGATACGCGCCTTGGCGGGGTGGCGCTGAATGTCACGCAGCAACACCGGCTGCACGTCACCATTGAGGTTGAGATCGAGAATCGACGAATAGAACCACTCGTTCTGCTGCGCCAGCCAGACTTCGTTGTGTGAGAGCTGGATCGATACTGGATCGGGCCCACCACCGTAGACGATGGCCGGAACTTGACCGGTGTGACGCAGACGGCGGCTCGCACCCCTTCCTGCGCCTTCGCGGCGTTCGACCTTGATTTCATGTGCCATGTTGATACTTCCTGTTACTAGGATTGGTCCGTCTCACGACGGAGAAAACGCTCATCCGCGACCAGATGAGCGAGAAACTTGCGAATCAGTCGACGTAAAGAGAGCTGACCGATTCACCGTAGGCAATACGGCGAATCGTTTCTGCCAACATCTCAGAAACACTGAGTTGGCGGATACGGCTGCAGGCCTGTGCGGCCTCAGTCAAAGGAATGGTATTGGTCACCACCAACTGGTCGAGTTGCGACGATTCCAGATTAGTGATGGCTGGGCCCGAAAGTACGGCATGGGTGCAGTAGGCCAGGACCTTGCGCGCGCCGTTGGCTTTGAGCGCGGCGGCCGCAGCACACAAGGTACCGGCGGTATCGACAATGTCATCGACCAGCACGCAGGTTTTGTCGCGCACATCGCCAATAATGTTCATCACGGTGGCCACGTTGGCGCGCGGACGACGCTTGTCGATGATGGCGAGATCAGCATCATCAAGGCGTTTGGCAATGGCACGCGCACGCACCACACCACCCACATCGGGGCTGACTACGATCAAGTCAGAAGTTCCTTGATTGCTGCGCCAAATGTCGGCCAGCATCAAAGGCGAGGCGTAAACGTTGTCCACAGGGCAATCAAAGAAGCCCTGGATCTGCTCGGCATGTAGATCTACCGTCAAAACACGATCGGTTTTGACCGCAGCAAACATCATGGCGGCGACCTTGGCCGTGATTGGCACCCGCGCTGAACGCGGGCGGCGATCTTGCCGCGCATAGCCAAAATACGGAACCACTGCGGTAACACTGGCCACACTCGCGCGCTTGAGCGCGTCGATCAGCACCAGCAACTCCATCAGGTTTTCGGCCGATGGTGCGCATGTAGACTGAATGACGAACACTTCCTGACGGCGCACAGTCTCTTCAATTTCGACCTGCGACTCACCATCGGAGAATTTCCCGACAGTGGCCTTGCCCAGACGCACGCCAAGATCACGGCACACTTCCAAGGCCAGCGGGCGATTGGCATTGCCCGAAAAAATCAACAAACCATCGTCGGTGTTCACGTTGCACCTGGTTGTAACCGGCTGCTGATGGCAGCCCAAGAGATTGTCACCGGGCACGCGGCTTTGCCGCCTGTCCAAACCGTCGTTGCCACTTACCGCTACCGACGGGTGGCTGGGGCGGCAGGATTCGAACCTGCGCATGCCGGGATCAAAACCCGGTGCCTTACCGCTTGGCGACGCCCCATCAATATCTGAATGACCCCATCCCAGCGTGTCATCCAATGTTTTACTGCGCTTCCTCAGGCGATCACAAGGATCAGCTCGAATCAGCGCAGTGCTGAGCTGTTAACGCCTTTGGCAACCCAAGCCCGCCACTGAGGCGGAACCTGCATACGCACCATGTTCGCGTGCGCCGGGTTGTCGAAGACTAAAAACAAGCCAGCTCCAGTTCCAGTGACATGTGGCAACCCGAAAGCTGCCAGCCAGTCCAGCACCGCTGCGATCCGCTCACTGCGCTTGCGCAGAACGGGTTCGAACGCGTTGCCGTGTACAGAACCAGAAAGGAAGTCAGATATTGTCGTGGGCAGCGCATCGCGCGTCAAATCCTCCGCGCAAAAGAGTTCAGCCGTCGGTAGGCCAAAACCAGGATAAACCAGCAGGAACCAGCGCTCCGGCAGTTGCAGCGGTGTCAATTCCTCACCCACGCCTTCGGCAAATGCACTGCTTCCGCGCACAAACACCGGTACATCTGCGCCCAACTTGAGGCCTATGTCAGCCAATGCATCCTCACTCAAGCCGAGCTCCCATAGACAATTCAAGCCCACCAGCACGCTCGCCGCATTGGAGCTACCTCCGCCAAAACCACCACCCAGTGGAATCTGTTTGTCGACATCAATGTCCACGCCGCGCACGCAGCCGCTCGCCTCGCGCAAGGCCAGTGCGGCGCGCACCATCAAATCCTCCTGTGGCAAAACGCCCGCAGCACCACGATGACGCACGATTCGGGTGTCGGCGCGTAGACGCAACGCAACGGTGTCGCCCCAGTCAAGCAGTTGGAAAACCGTCTGTAACAGGTGGTAGCCGTCGCTGCGTCGCCCGACGATGCGCAAGAACAAATTGAGTTTGGCCGGTGACGGCCATTGGCTCCAGCCGCTGCCTTCCCGCAGCGACTGAGTATCACTAGCCATCAGGAAACGCCCACGCATCGACTTTCAAGCGGATACGTTGCGAGCCACGAGCGGCGAAAACGCGAACTGGCATCAACACGTCGCCGACCGCGTCAAATTCACGGTATTCGATCACCCAGCCATCTTGTTCAATCTGCGTAGGAAGACCATCGGGTAGAAACTCGATGTGCCCGGCCGAGTGTGCCCGCAGCCCGCGAACCCAATCGGCAAGATCGGCCAGAGGCACCGTCCAGCCCAGATGCTCACGGAGCAACTGTCCTGCGTCATCCGAGTAGAACGGACCACCATCAAGCCCTTCCAGCCGAGCTAGACCGGGTGTTCCGACCAGTCGCCAGCTACGTCGTGTCACGGGCGCCTGCAGGCTGATCTGGAAGGAGTCGCCGTCTTGAACCCACTCAATTCGACCACTGCCCCCATCACGCCCATCCGAGACAGCAATTCGCCCGCTGAGCGACCAGCTTGGCCGCTCAGCCAACCACGCTTCGCGCTGCAACTGGAGCGCGGAAATCTCGCCCGCCACGTTGACTGGACGCTGCGGCACCGAACTGCACGCTGACAACCACGCCAGCACAGCCATCACAACGATAAATCGTTTCATTCGCTGCCCAAGTCCACGGAGAGCGCGTCCAGCACCCGCTGCAATGCGCGGCTGTCAGGATCCATCTCGTGTGCCAGACGTAAGATTGAACGCGCCTCCTCATGCTGCCCCAGCGCATCCAGAACGCTGGCCAGATGTGCTGCAACTTCTGCATCGCGTTGCAAAGCGAACGCGAGCTTGAGTAAGGGAAGTGCCTCCTCGTCACGACCAAGGCGGTGCAAGGCCCATCCAAGGCTGTCTTGGATCGCGGCAGAATTCGGGTTGAGCGCGATCGCCTTTTGGATCAAGGTCAAACCTTCTTCATAGGCATCGGTGCGATCCACCAAGGTGTAACCCAGTGCATTGAGCCAGTCGGCATTTTCCGGCTCGCCGGCCGACAACGCGCGCAGATCGGCAATCGCTTCGTCGACCCGATCATTGCGTTCATAAGCCAATGCTCGGTTGTAACGGAGCATTGCGTCGTCTTCGAATATCTCAAGGCCACGGTTGAGCGCACCCATCTCCGCCGCCAAGTCGCGGCGTCCGCGCGCCAGTTCGGCCTCCAAGAGATAGGCGTCACGCACTATTTCGCCCCATTCTGTGTCACTGGCCTGAATTTCACGCAACAGGTCTAGGGCGGCATCATGCTGCCCACTTCGATCAAGCAGCACGGCAATTCGCAGTTGCGCTTGCTCGTGCTGAAAACCATCTTGAATCTGCCGATACCACCCGAGCGCGGCGGCGGTGTCTTCCTTCAGTTCGGCCAACTGTCCCAATAGCAACAGAAGTGTTGGCGGCGCATCGTCTTCTGGTGTTTTAGCCACTGCCTCGGCATACAGCTCAATCAGCCCCGCCTTGTCCTCGGCAGCGGATAAATAAGCGGCTCGCGCCGTCAACACGCGCGCATCATCTCCCGCATCCGCTAGAGCCTTCGCGGCCGCCGCAGGATCGCCAATTGCATTGAGCTGTGCAGCTACAGCAAGGGATTCACTGGCGGTCAATGCGGGTAAAGCTTGAATCGCCTCCAAAGCTTGACGCGCGCCGGCCTCATCCTTATGCGCGATTGCGTCCTCCGCTTTCCAAATCAACGCACGTGGCTCTGCGGGGAACCGCTCTGCCACCGCCTTAGCCAAGCGCCCATAGAGGACCTTGTCGTTTAATCGCAAAGCAACACCGCCAAAGGCGAGCCAGGCATCCATGTCGTCAGGGAGCTTCGCATCAGCGAGCAGTGCGCCCAGCAAATCGCCGGACTGCTTGGGATCAGACGCAGCCACGAGTGCGGCCGCGAGTCGGCGCCAACCGTCGTCCTTCAATAGCAGTGCGTCTGCCGCCACACGCGCCTCGTCCGGCTGCCCATCGAGCAAGGCTAAGCGCAACGTCGCTGCGAGAATGTCTTCATCGTCAGGCGCCAACGCAGTCCAGCGCACTAGGCCGCTGCGCGCACGAACTCGATCTTTTGCCGCCAGTGCAACCCGCACCGCACGCTTGGCCACAACAGGGTCGTCACTGAGCTCTGCCGCCCGCGCAAATGCGTCAGCCGCCAGCTCGGCTTCTCCCTGCTGAAGCGCGAACTCGCCCTCCATCAGAGGCCCGAGCGCCTCACGCAAATCGCCCGATGTTGCAGTCATCGGCACCAGCAGTGCCAGCAACAGGTAAACTAAGAGTCGTTGCATCGTTTCCGGCTTGTCCACGATTGATATGCGCGGCGGGGTTCCGGGATGGAATGCGCACCACACAGAGAGTTTAACTCAAGCAACACATGACCCTGCTCGCGCTCGGATTGAATCATCAGACTGCCCCGATCACGGTGCGCGAACAGCTCGCGATCGGACCGGGCATGTTGTCTGATGCGCTGCGGGAACTCACTGCGCAGCCGGGTATATCCGAAGCCGCGCTTTTGAGCACGTGCAACCGCACCGAGGTCTACTGTCGGGTCGAGACCGGCGCTGAGCATCTGCCAGAATTCTGGCTTGCGCAATTCGGCAAGCTGCACGTGGACCAGTTGAACGCGTATCTCTACCGACACGAGAACGGCGCTGCCGTGCGGCACTTGTTCCGCGTCGCCTCTGGCTTGGACTCTCTGGTACTGGGCGAACCGCAAATTCTCGGGCAGGTTAAGGAAGCGTGGCAAATTGCGCGCACCCAAGGCGCGCTCAAAACGCCGCTGGACCGCTTATTCCAGCAAACATTCTCCGTGGCTAAGCGGACCCGGAGCGACACCCATATCGGAGCCCACCCGGTCTCGGTGGCATTTGCCGGCGTCCGACTGGCGCAGCAAGTGTTCACCGCTCTGGATCAAGCTACGGTGCTGTTGATTGGCGCTGGGGAAACAATTGAACTGGCTGCGCGACATCTGGCCGGCCACAAGGTAAAGCGCCTACTGGTCGCCAATCGCACCCTAGAGCACGCCCAAAAACTGGCCGCGCGATTCGGTGGAGTGACCTTGCCCTTCGAAGATCTGGAACGCCACTTACCGGAGGCCGATATTGTCCTGTCGGCCACCGCCAGCCGCGAGCCAGTCCTGCGACGGGACATGGTGCAGCGTGCGCTGAGCACGCGCCGGCACCGACCGATGTTCCTGCTCGACTTAGCCGTTCCGCGCGACATCGAGCCGGAAACCGCTGAACTGGACGATGTCTTTCTCTACGGGATCGACGATCTCGAGCATGTGATCGACGAAAACCGACGTTCACGCCGTGAAGCCGCTGATCAAGCGGAGGCCATCATCGAACTGCAAGTTGAGCATTATCTGGCGTGGTGGCGCGCCTCTGACAATCAAGACGCCTTGCGCCGTCTGCGCCAACGCGGGGAATCCACACGTGATGTGGTGCTGGCGCACGCACTCGAACAACTGTCGCAAGGCAAAAATCCAGAGCAGGCTTTGGAATATCTAGCTCGCACCCTTACCAACAAGTTGCTGCACGCGCCCAGCGTGATGCTGCGCGAAGCGGCGCAGCAGGGTGACCATGACTTACTAAACGCCGCCGCACGCCTTCTGGGTGCCGCCGGTGACGACCCGCGCAGCGCCGAAGACAATGACGCCCAGCATCCGCCGCAAGCTTGAGGCTCTAGCCGAGCGTCACGAAGAAGTTGGCCGGCTGCTGCTTGAGCCTTCGGTCAGCGCCGATCCTCGGCGTTTCCGGGATCTGTCGCGTGAGTACGCTCACCTCGAGGACGTAGTCGGCGCGCTGCGCGAGTACGACAGCGCCGAAGCTGCGCTCGCCTCCGCCGAATCGATGCGCGCTGATCCAGAAATGCAGGAATTGGCAGAAGAGGAGGTGCGCAGCCAACGTGCGCGCCTTCAGGCATTAAGCGAAACCCTCGGCGCGCTGCTGTTGCCGCCAGACCCCACCGACGATGCCAACCTGTTCTTGGAAATCCGGGCAGGAACCGGCGGGGATGAAGCAGCCCTTTTCGCTGGCGACCTGTTCCGCATGTACGCACGCTACGCTGAATCACGTAATTGGCATGTTGAAACGCTCAGCGCCAATCCCGGTGAGCACGGCGGTTTCAAGGAAATTGTGGCCCGCATCGCAGGGCGAGGCGCATTTGCCGAACTCAAGTTCGAGTCCGGAACCCATCGCGTGCAGCGCGTACCGGAAACCGAATCTCAGGGCCGCATCCATACCTCGGCGGCAACGGTGGCCATCCTGCCAGAGCTGGACGAGGTGGATGAGATCGAACTGAAGGACGCCGATCTGCGTGTCGATACATTCCGCTCCTCCGGTGCGGGCGGTCAGCACGTCAACAAGACAGACTCCGCAATCCGCATCACCCATCTGCCCAGCGGCATCGTGGTCGAGTGTCAGGATGAGCGCAGCCAGCACAAGAACCGAGCACGAGCGTTGTCGCTGCTCAAGGCGCGCCTGCTCGACGAAGAGCGCAGCCGGCAAGCGGCCGTGCAAGCGGAGTCACGCCGGCTGCAAGTGGGGTCCGGCGATCGCAGTCAGCGCATCCGCACCTATAACTTCCCGCAAGGTCGCGTCACCGACCACCGCATCAATCTCACTTTGTATCGATTACCAGAAATTCTGGCGGGTGAACTGCCGGAATTGATCGACCATTTGCGTCGCGAACACCAGGCTGACGAGTTGCGCCTGGCCGGCGCGGAGCCCTGAAACCATGACACCGACATCGCCAGCCCCACCCATTGAGCGTCAAGCCACAAAGGAACACTTCCTCGGCCTGCCGACCGAGCGCTTCTTGCATGACTATTGGCAGAAGCACCCTTTGCTGGTGCGTGGTGCCTTTCCCAACTTCACCAGCCCGATCACTCCGGACGAGCTTGCCGGCCTGTCATGCGAGGAAGGCTCGCTTGCGCGATTAATCGTCCACACCGCTGACAACGACGCGTGGGACGTGCGAACCGGCCCGTTTCCGGAAACTGTTTTTGCCGAACTGCCCGAACGGGACTGGACCTTACTGGTGCAGGACGTAGACAAATGGGACGAAGGCGTCGCGGGGCTATTGACGCACTTTGACTTCCTACCGCCCTGGCGCATCGACGACATCATGGTTAGCTTTGCTGCACCAGATGGCTCGGTAGGCGCGCACATCGACCAGTACGACGTGTTTCTCACCCAGGGACTCGGTCAGCGTCACTGGCACATTGACACCCGCCCGAACCCGCCGCAAGGCTTTCGTGACGACGTCGAACTCAAGCTACTGCGCGAGTTTTCACCCAATTACGACTGGATTTTAGAGCCTGGCGACATGCTCTATCTGCCGCCAGGTGTACCGCACCATGGCGTAGCCGTGGATCGCTGCCTGAGCCTGTCCGTCGGTATGCGTGCGCCATCGCACGCAGAACTGCTGGGAGACCTTGCTGATACCTTGGCTGAGGCAATGCCAGAAAGCGTGCGCTACCGCGATGCAGACCTATTGTTGGAGGCCAATGATGGGCGCATCGATACGGCCGTGCTGCGCCGAACACGTGCGGCTCTGGAGGCCATTCAACAGATTGATGATGAAACGCTGGCGGACTGGTTTGGTGGCTTCATCACGCGCTATCGCAGCGCTGGGCAAGTCGCAGCACCGCCGCAGCTACCGTCACACGGACACATCGAAAAACGCCTGCTGGCCGGTGATTGTTTGCACCTTAACCCGCTGGCCCGTTGCGCGTGGCGCGGGCTCGCTGGTCGCGCGACGCTGCATGTGGAGGGTGAGCGTTTCGGCGCAAGCGCGCTACTTGCGCAGCACCTGTCGCGACGCCTGCCCTTGACCAGTAACGAGTACGCCAAACTCGATGCCGATGACCGCGCATTAGTGCAACATCTGATCCGACACGGCATCCTTGTACTCCCACGCCAGTGAGTTGTGCCGATGGACACGCCCAAGTTCCGCATCGAATTTGCCCAATACCCTGATCACCTGCCTGATCTACGCGCCGTGCGCGAGCCCGTCTTCATCATTGAACAAGCCGTTCCACCCGAACTCGAGTGGGATGAACTGGATCCGGTGAGCATCCATGTCATCGCCCGGACTCCCGATGGAAGCGCGATTGGGGTCGGACGGCTGACTCCGCAGCACGGCATTGGGCGCATGGCGGTCCTCGCTGCGTGGCGCAAACAAGGCGTCGGCGGCGCATTGCTTACGGCACTGCTCAGCAAAGCACGTGAACTCGGCTATCCCGCTGTCGAACTGCACGCACAAACACATGCCATCAGCTTTTACGAAGACTTCGGCTTCAGCGCTTTCGGGCCTGAGTATGACGAAGCCGGCATCCCGCACCGGAGTATGCGGCTTTCGCTTCCCGCAGAGCCGGTCGACGAACGCGCAGAGGATGCACTGCTCGAGACGGATTCACCGTCGGAACTGGCTGAATTGACGCTGGCAGTCATTCAGAGCGGGCGTCGTGAGCTGGTCATCTACACACGCGATCTGGACCCCGTCCAGCTAGGTCGCAGTGGCGCACTGGATGCGCTGCGACGCTTTGCGATCGCTACCCGTGACGCCAAAATCAGAATCTTGACACACGACCTGCGTCGGGCAATCCAAGAAGACCACGGCTTGATAGCCCTCACGCAGCGGCTATCCAGCCATGTAACCATCCGCGTGATTGAGCAGGAACCGGACGTGCAATATGCCAGTGCGTTCATTCTGAATGATCGTGGCGGTTACGTGTTCCGCCCAATTGCGACTCGCTCTGAGGCTACCGCCTGCATGCGCAATCGCAGTCGCCAGCGTCAGCTACTGCGTTATTTCAACGAAGTCTGGGAGCGTTCACGGCCCGCCACGGAACTGCGGCCTTTGACCTGATCGTCTCACGCGCTGCATTTTCAACCATACGCACAAAAACAAATGCCCCGATCACGATTTCGTGATCGGGGCATTTTTTGAAACAAACTGTTGCAGATGGGGCATCAGAGATACCCCACTGGCAATCAGTTCTCGACGTTCAGCTCAGTACGGCGGTTCGTCTCACTCTTACAGGCCGGGAAGGTCTGCGCAGTTGGCTCCAGCGGACGGCTTTCACCGTAACCAACCGGGCCAGCCAGACGTGAGGCAGCCACACCATTGTTGGTGAGGTAGTCATACACGGTCTTGGCACGACGCTCAGACAGCGACTGGTTGTAACCCTCGGAACCACAAAGGTCAGTGTGGCCAGCCACTTCGACGCGCAGCTCCGGGTACTGAACCAGTACCGAAACAGCCTCGCGCAAGGTTTCAACCGCATCAGGACGCAGCGTAGCCTTGTCGAAATCGAAGTTGACGCCGCGCAGATCAATCGTCACCGCAACTGGGCAACCATCCGGACCGACAACCTGACCAGGCTGGGAATCCGGGCAACGGTCATCACAGTTGTTGACGCCATCGCCATCGTCATCCAGATCGGCACAAGACGGAATTGCCGGAGGCGGCGCCGTCGGAGCAACGTATTCGGCCGGAGCAGCAGGCGGATCGCCAAGCTTTACGAGCATGCTCAGCTGTGCGATGGCGTCCATGAAACCATTTTCGCGCGGCGCACCATGGCTACGATTGTCGCTGTCATAACGGCCAAGAACTTCGGCGCGCATGGCGATACGGTCATAGTTTGCCTGCAAGCCGAAACCAACTTGCGTCGCAAGATTGTTATCTTTGCGCTTGAATGGGCGGCCACCGTTCGGATCGGAAAACTCTTCCTCATGGCGCAGCACGCCGGCACCGAATGCCAAGTAAGGAGCCCACGTGCGGTGATCAGCAACGAAGTGGTAACGACCAGTCAGCATCGCACCATAGTTACTCCAGTGGAGATCGTTACCCAACTTGTCTGGATTGATCGAGTTGAGATCAAGGTCAAGTGAGAAGTTCGGCGAGAAGAACTTACCAACGCCAACGCCGTAGATCGGGCCGTCTTCAGTGCGACGATCATCATCCGCAACGTGCATACCGGCGGTGCCGGACACGTACCAGCGATCATCAAAGTCCTGTGCCGTCGCGACATGGGCAAGCCCGAGTGCGCCGACGAGGGCAAAGCCTAAAATTGTTTTCTTCATTATGTTGCTCCTTCGAGAAAGCAGGTAGTGCAATTGGAGAGGTAAACGTGACCGGCTGCTGGGGTGGCACTCGTCATGCGCCACCAGTCAAGGCGCAGTGTACACAAAGAATACCATCACAGTTTAACATATTGATAACACCTGTTCAGCCTCCCGTCGGTTAGACAGCCCACTAGGTCATCAACTTGCCTTGAATGTGACCGCAGTGCATCGTGAGAAGCCCATCTCCTCCCATTCCCAACATCCATGGACCCAGCCTACCCACACATCTTCTCACCGCTCGATCTAGGCCACTGCATATTGCCCAATCGCATACTGATGGGTTCGATGCATACGGGCCTTGAAGATCGGCGTCGCGACTTCCCAAAGCTGGCTGCCTACTTTGCTGAGCGCGCGCGCGGTGGCGCGGCCTTGATGGTTACTGGCGGCATTGCGCCAAACATCACAGGCTGGCTCAAGCCTTTTGGCGGCAAGCTTTCTTGGCCATGGGAAGTACAGAAGCATCGTCAGGTCACCGCTGCGGTCCATGCCGAAGGCGGCCGCATCTGCATGCAGATACTGCACGCTGGCCGCTATGGCTATCACCCGCTCAGCGTCGCGCCGTCCCGCTTGAAGTCGCCGATTAACCCATTTACGCCTCGGCAACTTTCCGAGCGTGGCATCGAACGGCAGATCTCTGATTTCGTGAACTGCGCAAAGCTCGCACGAGAAGCCGGCTATGACGGGGTCGAGATCATGGGCTCGGAGGGCTATTTGATCAACGAGTTCCTCGCGGCCCGCACCAATCTTCGCAAGGACCGCTGGGGCGGCAGTTTCGAGAACCGGCTGCGCTTTGCTACCGAGATCGTGCGCCGCACCCGCGCCGCGGTCGGTTCGGACTTCATCCTGATCTTCCGCTTGTCGACACTGGAACTGGTCGAGGGTGGCGCATCCTTGGAAGAGGTCATTGCCAGCGCCAAAGCAGTCGAGGCCGCTGGAGCATCCATCATCAATACGGGTATCGGCTGGCACGAGTCGCGGATTCCGACCATCGCCACCAGTGTGCCGCGCGCGGCCTTTGCGTTCGCGACTGCGCGACTGAAGGGTGAAGTCTCGATTCCGCTGGTCGCCAGCAACCGCATCAATATGCCCGACATCGCCGAAGCCATTTTGGCCGGTGGCGATGCCGACATGGTGTCGATGGCGCGTCCGTTTCTGGCCGACTCTGACTGGGTCAACAAAGCACGCACGGGCCAAACGCAATCCATCAATACCTGTATCGCCTGCAATCAGGCCTGCCTCGACCATGTTTTCCAGAACAAGAAGGCGAGCTGCTTGGTCAATCCTCGCGCCGGACGCGAAACCGAGCTCAACTACCTGCCCGCGCGTGTTCGCAAGCGCATTGCCGTCGTTGGTGCTGGCGTGGCCGGCTTGGCCTGCGCAACCGTGGCGGCCGAGCGTGGTCATGCGGTCACCTTATTTGAAGCGCACGATGAGGTCGGTGGGCAATTCAACCTTGCTCGCAAAATCCCCGGCAAAGAAGAGTTCAACGAGACCATCCGCTACTTTCTGCAGCGGATCGCCGCAACCGGCGTTGATCTGCGCTTGTCCACAGCGGCCGATATAACTGCGCTTGCGGACTACGACGAAGTTGTACTGGCTACTGGCGTTGCCCCGCGCATACCTCCGATTGAGGGCATCGAACATGACAAGGCCATCTCCTATCCAGATCTCTTGAGTGGTCGCCGCATCGCGGGCCCACGTGTAGCCGTGATCGGTGCCGGCGGTATCGGTTTTGACGTGGCTGAGTTTCTGGTGCAAGACGCACCCTCAACAAGCTTGGACGCCCCGCGTTGGCGTGCGGAATGGGGCATTGACGAAACCATGCAGGCACGCGCGGGCATCGAGGGCATCCAAGCCCAAGTGGAAGCGCCGAAACGTGAAGTCTGGTTGCTGCAACGAACCGAGGGCGCGTTGGGCCGTCGTCTCGGTAAGACCACGGGCTGGATCCATCGCGCCACGCTCAAGCGCGCACAAGTGACGATGCTTGGCGGCGTCGAATATGAACGCATCGACGATGCTGGCCTGCATATTCGCGTCGACGGAAACTCGCGCACTCTGGCGGTCGACCACGTCATTATCTGCGCCGGCCAGCAGTCCCGACGTGAACTGCTGGCTCCCTTGCAAGCCCGGGGGCAATCCTGCCATCTAATAGGTGGTGCTGAATTGGCCGCCGAATTGGATGCCAAGCGCGCCATTGCTCAGGGAAGTGAGCTTGCAGCCTCCTTATAAGTGGGGAGTATCGGGGCCGATTGCAGCCACACAGCGCCCTGTTTGATGCCGTCCAGTCGACAGGCTCTGGCTGAGCATACGCACCGCACGTTCAGCGCCGGTTAGAGAAGCGACCCGTAACGTGCCCCCGCTTCCTAGCTGCCCCTATCCCGCGCGCTTGGAAACGACGGAATCAGGAAGTGCATGTCCCGCGCTCCCTCCGTGCGGCTGGCGCCGCGAAGCCTAACCGGCCCGCGCCAGGCGTACCCCGAAACGCCATGTCGGAAACGTTCTCTGCATCGCACAACACGATGCAACCTGCTGGTGCGCATGGGCGCACCCTCCGGATTGAACGGGCCTGACGCAACGACCGAAGGAGTCCGCGATGAAACTGGCCACCTTGCTTTGGCTGTCTCAGCTGTTGCCACAACCCTATGCCGATCAAGCCTGCTTGGCCACCACGGTATATCTTGAAGCCCGCAACCAGTCCGAACTTGGGCAACGGGCCGTTGCAGAAGTGGCTTTGCGCCGCTTGGACAGCGGGCGTTGGGGCGACAACCTCTGTGCCGTGGTCAACGCTCCACGTCAATTTGCACCGACTCTGGTTTCACCCAACTACCAATTGCGCAATCTGAACGCATGGAACCAAGCCGTTGCTGTGGCGCTGCGCGTCACCAACGATTGGAACCACCCCGCGCCTCAGCGCAAGTTCGTCGTGCCCGGCGCCGACCACTTTGTCGCACAAGCCAGCGCATCGCCCAACTGGGCCCAAGGTGTACCGGTCGCCACCATTGGTGATCACACCTTCTATAGCGTGGCACGCCGCCTTTGATCTGTTGCGCCTGCTGGTCTTCATCACCAGCTAACGATTAGCCGCGAGCCACGTCTAACAAAGCGCCTCCGCTACTCCTTAATAGGTATCAAATTCGAAACACGCTTCGACACAATGTCTGTCGGTGCCTCTTGATGACGCCGACGTTTGTCCTCACTTAAGGGGCTCGCTTCCGCCGTCGAGGTTTTTGTCATGAAGTTGTACTGCATGCCAGGTGCGTGTTCACTAGCTGACCACATCGTATTGGAATGGATTGGCGTCGATC